>Ga0307928_10002674_pt1 | contig 13708 bp, 17 predicted proteins | sample AceLakmetagen232_FD_201815 | JGI IMG/M metagenome (GOLD analysis project Ga0307928, IMG submission 201815) | Saline water microbial communities from Ace Lake, Antarctica - #232 | ecosystem: Environmental > Aquatic > Non-marine Saline and Alkaline > Saline | place: Antarctica: Ace Lake... | reverse complement strand
AAACTATATAAAATAAACGACTTCAATAATATGTATCAATATGTTGAAGTCGATTTTGTATGTGATGATGCCATAGATTTTATAATGGAAGATGTGATGAAATCAGATTATTCAGAATTATTAGAAATAAAAAAATATCAACATGGCGATGATATTTATACTGCAATTTTTACTTATTTAGATTAAACTCTTTTTAGAATCTTTAACATACCATTAAAATCAAAATCATATCCGAAATAATAATATAATTCACTATATGCAGCTAATCTATGTCTTCCGTCTAACAATTTATAATTTTCATCAACTACGATTGGACTAAGTTCTACACCATCAACTATTTTTTTGAAAAGACTTCTTGATATACTTTCATCTTCATCTGCACCAACTTCAACAAAATATGATATTGTTTGTTCAATTTCTTCTTCTGAATTAAATCCGTTGATTTCACGCAATTCTTCAATATCAATTTCATCTTCTATAAATTCAGAATCTTTTTCAGAAAATAATAAATCATAAGCTGGATCACCAATTTGTTGTTGTTTCAAAACGTTGTCGTAGGATAAATTGTCAAAAGATTTTAAAAATTTCATTTTTTTGGATTAAAATTTTCAAATGTTTGTATATGTTTTATTTGACTATCTACTTGTGTTAAAATGTTTTGTAGTTTGTCTTTTGCTTCATCTAAATCGTCAGCATATTTTTTATCTTGAAATACTTTTTTCCAAAAGTATTTTATAGAATAAACAGATTTGGATCTATTCTCATTATATTCTTTTTCTATGATTCCAAATATTTCTGGTTTACCTTTTACAGTCATTTTATATTTGTCATCGCCCTCTTTATTTATAATATATTCGTTATTTATTTCCATAATTTTTACATTTTTTCTTCAATTAATTCAATTGCTCTTTCAATTGCTTCACCGTAACCTTCATATCTTGCGGCATATTTTTTAAATATATTATAATTCTCCCCAAATCAAACTTATAATTGTTTCAATTACATCTGCTTCATCATTAAAATCGCCATTCACTTTTTTAACATCCATTTGTCTACAAATTTTTGAATTATAATCGTATTTTATTTTTTTTGTGCCCATTTTAAGATCAAATACATCACTTAGAGTTTTAGATAAAGTTTTTCTATTAAATCTTTTACCAATACCAAAATGGCTAGTTAAATATTCAATTACATCATGAATAAACATTGATTTTTTATCTTCATCATTTTCTTCATATACCCACATACTATGAAACCCATCATCTTCAGAATCTCTTTTTTGATCTAAAGAAACATTTTCATTTGCATCATCAACATTTTTAAAGTTGAAAAATGTAATGTTATTATTTTCAATTTTAATTTCAAAATTTTGAACTTTGTCAGTCTTAGCCATTTCATTATAAAATGTTAAAAATTGGTTTCTATCAACGGCACATTCACTAAAAAATAAATCTAATGGAACACTAATTGATTCAGAATTTTTATTGTCTAATCGTTTGGCTCTTAACCACTCCATAATTTGATCCACTAAAATATTACCATTATATTTTGATGGGTCATATTCAGAAAATTTATAAATTTTGTCTTCTGTAATATCGTTGTATTCGTTATATTCTTTAATTATTTTCATATTAATCTACTCCTAAATATTCAAAGCCCCAGCTTTTTAATTGTTTTAATGCCTCTTCTTTTGAGTCTCTTTCAAAATCAAAATCATCACAATGACCATATACTTTATCGCCTGTAACATCCATCACCATATACACATCGTCAAGTTTATCATACCATACAGCACCATCGAAAATATAATCTATTTCAGTGCTTTCGTTAAATTGTTTCCAGTTTTCAATCATATTATTTATTTTAATTGTCGAAATGAAAATTGATATATTTACCATTTTCACTAAAATGGAAGCCATCTAAACAGAAAAAGTAATCATCGTGATAAAATATTATATCACCATATAATTCGTCATCATTTTCGTCTATATCAAAATCGTCCCATTCAAAATCTCTTACATCATCATGTTTTTTAATATTTGTTAATAGTTTAGTTATTGATTTGTTTGACATATCTTCAAATTTAATAGATATGTCACCACCTCCCACATAAGTATCACCATCTATTATTTTAGATGTTTTACAATCCTTAATTATATTAAGCATAAAATACATTGCGCCTTGAATATAATCAATATTATCAGTATTATGTCTGTGTTTAGATACCATTGGTATATGTTCAAAATTTTCAAAGCTTTTTATAATTTTCATAATTTAAAATGTTGTTTCTTGTCCAGGAATTTGTCCTGAATTTTTATTGTTTGTATTATATCCATCAAGCCATTTCTTTTTGACATTTGATTTGTTTTTAAATTGACCAATAGATTTAAGTTTATCTTCCATTGATTGATCTTGTGATTTGCCAAAATAATTATTAACTGATGTTACAATTTTCACATCACTATCTAATTCAGCAGATTCTCCTAATTTACCACTTCTAAATATACCACCTTTCATATGTGCATCTAATAAACAATTAAATACATAACAATCATTTAGTATTGATCCCTCATGTATTTGGGTTGATTCTAACTTACTATTATATAAATCAGTATAAACAACTGTACAATTTGTTAAGTGAGCATTTTTAATTTCACAATTGATTAAATTGCAATTAACAAAAGAACCACCATCAATTGTAGAATCAATAATATCTATTCTTCTAATATCAAAAATTGTTTTGAAATTGGCATTAACCAATTCGATTTTTTGTTCCTCAGTATTGTAATTTATAATACAGTTATTAAGGTTATAAATATTTGTTATAATATCATATAACTCATCATATATCTGCTCGTAATATGTTCTTAAAATGATTAGGTCAGGATTCTGATCCACTTGTAAATCAATAGATGGGAATTCTGCAATAAAATTATCTAATTTCGTGAAACTTTTAAACTGATTGATGTTTTCAGATAAATAATCTTTCAATTCATCCATATCTTCTTCGTTCAATGGTTCATTGATACAATTATAAGTTAGTTCAATAAAATAATCCATTAATTCTAAAATTTCACCTGTTTTTTTCTCGTAATCTTCACCACCAATATATCTAAATTCTAATCTACCATCAAATACATTCAATAAATTTATACCATAATATTTAGTGTCTGGTAATTCTAATGAATTTGTAAGTATTTCTGCAGCATTGTTTGTAAAATCATATGATTTAAATGGTATCAATTTTTTAACAGTTTTCGCATAGAAGTTATTTTCTCTATCTGGAAAATATTTATAAATAAAATTTTCATCAACATTTAAAATAAGTTTTAATTTATTTAATTTATCTAAAACTTTCGGAGTTTTTTCTTTATCAAAAGATAGATTTATATGAATAGAACATTTATCATCAGTGTGGAAATCATCACCTTGTAATATTTTTAATGCTTTTAACAAATATACTTTTGCATTCACATATGGTATTGGTCCTGAAATTAATTCCACACCATCATAACCCAAACTTAAATCTGGCTCGATTTTCCAATGTTCTTCCGTTGGATTAAAAGAACTATGATAAACTCTATAACCAGAAACTTTTGCAGGAGATAACTCTCTATTAAGTAGTTCTAGTAATTTATGATAAGGTCTATCAGTGAAAAATTCAAATTCAAAGCCAATGATAGAGTTATTTAACATATCGAATTTGTTTATATATTTGTCTGAATATTTATCCATTTAAATTAATCTATATTTTTACTTATATATTAAAATCCTAATCTTAAAAAATATCATAGATTTGGTTTCAGAAAAGATATTTTGATTAAAGAAGGCTTTGATCCTTTAAAAACAGAGCATAAAATAATGTTGGAAAGAAAAATTTATAGAATATATATTCAGGAAATATGAAATTCATTTATGAAAATAATTTTTATTAATTGAAAAACCCGAATTAAATAATAATTCGGGTTTTGTGAGCAAGGATTCCGATTTGAACGGGATATCCTACCTGGTATGGTAGACGCTTTAACATAAGCTAATCCTGCATATTATATTCTGTATAGTTACAAAATGGGTATTTTTTATATTACCATTTTTTAATTTGTTTTTAAAACCAATTTAATAAATGATATAAATCATTTTCTTTTTCAATAGCAATTTTCTTTTTTCTAAATTCGATCTTAGACCAAAGATATTTTTTTTTCATCTGATGTTAATTTCATATTATATATAAAATTTCATTACTTGTTTTTTACATATTTTAGATTTCCAGAATTATAAATTCTATAAATATTTCTTTCTAACATTATTTGGTGCTCAGTTTTATTACTATCATAACCTTCTTTAATTAAAACATCTTTTCTGAAACCAAACCTATGATACCTAACACCATCAATTATATAATAATAATTTGGATTTGTTTTTGAAATAAAATTGAATCCTAAAATTTCATATAAATTGCCTTGGCTGTAACTCCTATCAGCATAAGTAGTTATTTCACAGAAATTATAATTTCTTTCAAAATATTTAAATAATTTACTAGCCCCACCAATTATATTAGTATTTAATTTATTACAAAATCTAAGTAATTCATATTCGCCTTCTTTAGATGAAGAATTCATGAATTTTCTTTTTTTACCAAAAGTCATTAAAGAAACTAATTCATTATCATAATAAAGACCTAATTTTATAATAGAATTTATGCTTCCTTGAATATGATTTTTTATTAAAAATTTTTTGATTATTTTATTGTCTCTGACTTCTTTTAATATACATTTTCTAGCATAAATTTTTACAACATTTGTGTTTAATTTATTTAAAATCATTGATTTAACTATTTCTTGTTTAAAATTCCAATCATCTTCATAAATGTGAATTAATTGAATTCCTTTTTCTAAACATTTTTCTGTTTTATTTAAATGATAATTATTTTCTTTATAAAATTCTGAGTGCCAATAAAGACCATTAAACTCAAATGCCAAATTTAATTCAGGTAAAAAGATATCTAATTCTTTACCATTTAATGTTTTTCTGTCAGATTCGACAATATTGCCATAATAATTTTCTTTAATGAAATTGATTAATTGTTTTTCTACATTTGAAACATTATTAGAATTTATAGGATTACAAATTGTACATGGATCAACATTATATTTATATAAGCGGTTTTTTAATAACCATTTATGTATTTCATATTCATGTCCTTTATCACACTTTATTTTTAATACATCATTATCATAGGAAATAATATCCAACTCACTTTTAAAAATAAAATTATTATGAATTTTATTTTTAAATTCTTGTGTTTTAGAATAATGATCAACACCATATTTATTTAATATTGTCTTCTTATATTTATCTTTAAATTCTTGAGTTTGTGAATAATATTCATAACCAAATTTATTTAATCTATCTTCTTTTATTTGTTCAGATGTGAAATATTGTTCAACACCATATTTATTCATATTAATTTCAATGATTTTGTCTTTAAATTCTTGAGTTTTAGAATAATGATCAACACCATACTTATCTTTTATAGTCTTTTTAATTTTATTGATTGTGTTTTCCTCTAATAATGTTGTTTTAACACCATATCTTTCCATATTAGTATTTTCTATCTTAATATGCTTACACTTTTTACATAAATACACTCCGCCATTTGAAATATTATTTAAATAATTATAATATTTTATTTTATTTATACTTTTACAATTATCACATTCACATTCAACCTCAACGTGACTATTTGGTGGTAAATCATAAATTTTTACAGTTAAGGTATCTCCACCTTTAAAATTATTATAACCTTTTTCTTTATAATATTTTACATATCTATTATTTACTTTTATTTCTACCCCTTCTATAATTAACATAAACTTATATATTAAATAGATTCGGCACGAAAGCACCAAAAAATTTAATTTTTATACATTTACTTTTTAATATATAAAAGAAACAAAATATGAATAATGGCAACAATAACAATAGAACAATTAATAGATATAGTACAAAGTGATTTGACACTTTCGGGGTTGTTTCCTAAGGTATTACCAGATACAGAAATATTTCGTATAGTTAAAGAACACGCATTAGAATGGTTTTATAAAAATTATCAATTTTCTGTAATGAAGTCGTATTACTATATGAAAAAAGATTGTTTACTCACAGAACAATATACAAAATTTAGATATTTTGTATTACCAGAAGAAGTAGAATCAATTGTTAGAATTGTTAAAATTGATGATCCAAGTTTGTTCCAATTAGGTATTCAAGCGCCTCATTTAAGTATAAATTTGGGTGTAACTAATCAACCTTTCTTAACATCATTTGTTACTACGGCTGGTGATTTAGCAGTCTATCGTTCAGTTATTTCAGCGTTTTCTGATGAATTGAATAAAATGACAAAGAACACATTGAAATTTGATTATAACCACGTTAATAAAAGATTACATTTATTAACTGAAGTGTCGACAGATTTAGTATTTGATGTATATTTAAGAATAGAGCAAGAAGAACTATTTGATTATCAATTATTTAAAGATTATGTTATTGGTATGAGTAGAGTTAGACTTGGTGAAGCGATTGGTAGATTTAGTTTCAATATGCCAGGTAACTTCCAATATAATGCAGCCGATATGATTACACAAGGACAAGTAATGGTTGATAAAGTTATTGAGAAAATTAAAGGAGAAACTCAAGCTAGTTGGTTCTTTATGAGTAGATAAATTTTAACGAACCAGAATTATATATTCTATAAATATTTCTTTCTAACATAATTTCGTGTTCAGTTTTATTTTGGTTATAGCCTTCTTTAACTAAAACATCTTTTCTAAAATTAAATCTATGATATTTCTTTTTAGAAATTATATAATAGTAATTTGGTTGTGTTTTAGAAATAAAATTAAATCCTAAAGTTTCATATAATTTTCCTTGACTATAACTTCTATCTGCATATGTGATTATTTCACTGAAATTATAATTTCTTTCAAAATATTTAAATAATTTACTAGCACCGCCAACCACATTAGTATTTAATTTATTACAAAATCTTAATAATTCATATTCTCCTTCTTTGGAATTTGAATTCATGAATTTTCTTTTTTTACCAAAAGTCATTAAAGATACTAATTCATTTTCATAAAATAATCCTAATTTAATACTTGATCCAACAAATCCTTGAATATGATTTTTGTTTAAGAAATCTCTAATTATTTTATTATCAGTGACTTTTTTTATTATTGTTTTTCTTGCATATATTTTCTTTGTATTTTTCTTTAATTTGTTAAGAATCATAGATTTAACTATATCTTGTTTATATATCCATTCATCTTCATAAATGTGAATTAGTTGAATATTTTTTTCTAAGCAAGATTCTGTTTTATTTAAATGATAATTTTTATCTTTATAAAATTCTGAGTGCCAATAAAGACCATTAAATTCAAATGCAAGATTTAATTCAGGTAAATAAATATCTAGTTCTTTACCATTTAATATTTTTCTGTCAGATTCGACAATATTGCCATAATAATTTTCTTTAATAAAATTTAATAATTGATTTTCTTTATCTGATATTTGATTATCTAATGGGTTACAAATTGTACATATTTCAGATTTTAATTTTTTTCTATTTTGGTATAATTGTTTAATTATTTTAAATTCTTTTTCACATTTTTCACAATAAAATGTTAAAATATCATTTTCTATTTTTAATACGTTTGGATATATTTTACAAGATTTCTTTTTCCAAGATTTTTTTATCATTTTTGTTATTTTGCTTTTAATTTTCTCATTCTCTGATGCATGTTCAACACCATATTTTTCCAAATTTGTTTTCTTTTGTTTTTCTAAAATTTCAGGTATTTGTAAATGATGTTCAACACCATATTTTTCAAATATTGTTTTTTTAACACCATCAATAAAAAATTTTGTTTGTTGAACAAATTCAACACCATATTTTTCAAAACATGTTTTTTTAGATTTTTCTTTTATTTCTTCAGATTCAAAAACATTTTCGACACCATACCTTTCTAAATTAGTTTTTTTTGTTTTTATATAAGAGCATTTTTTACAAGTAAACAAATCACAATTATTATAATTTTTATTATACATATCATAAGCTATAATTATTTCCTTACCACAAACATCACATACAGCGTCAATTTTAGTTTTTGAGTTTTTATATAAATGTGTTATATCAATTTCTATTTCTGTGCCTGATTTTATATCATCATAAAATTTCTTATAATAATTATAATTAGATGGATTCACCTTTATTTTTATCTTTTTATTTTTTATCATTTTCTTCTTTATATTTTTTAGATATCTCAATAAATTCATTCATCTATTGTCTTAGTCTTTTTTGCCATAGTTATTTATTAAATTTTAATAGTCATTAAAATGTAATTTTGTTTTTTAATATATAAAATAAAAAACATTAAAAAGATGAAAGTAACATTTAATGAATTTTTGAATGAATATAGCGGACCTAAAAAGGCAATAGGATTCAGATATTCTAAACCAACAAATGAATACAAATTAAGTCTCAAAATTTTTGTAAATGAAACAGAAGAGGTAGTGAATAAACAAATAGAAGAAATTTTGAAGAAAAATGAATTTGAAGAAGATGATTTCACATTAACATTGATAGAAGATGGGGAATATGATTTTGAAATAAATTTCAAATTATATTCTGGTGGAGAAATTCAAGGAGCAATTTCTACATTTTTACTTGGCTTAAAAAATGCTTATCCTGATTTTAAATTTGATGAAGATAGTATTAAAATTGATGGTGAGCCAGAATCTTATAAAGCAAAAAAAGTCGTAGGTTACTAAATTATGAAAAGTTATATAAAATATATTAAAGAAAATCAGAATGGAAATATCTTAATGGTAGTAGATGTGCAAAAAGAATTTGCAGATTTTATACCACAAGGTTTTGTAGATGGACTATTAAATTATAGTAAAAAATTCAGTTCAGTATATCAGATTTGGGACTCAAACGATGGTCAAAAAAGACCATCTTATACTTTTCCTAATGAACAAAAAGCAGTTATTAAAAAATTTGGTACTAAATTCTCAGATGAATTGGAAGACACAGTAGCAAAATTAAATCAAAAACACCCAGACGCTAAAGAGGGAGATATATTTGAATTTGATGATGTGGATTCTTATGTAGTAAGAGTGAAAAATAATCACGGTTGGTTCTATATTCCAGAGAAAATGGCTAATCTTTTCAAATCATTAAAAGGTAAAAATATAGTTGTGGTGGGTGGCGCATATGGTGAGTGTATTCAAGATGTCTTTGAGTCGATGGAATCATTTGGTATTAAACCACAATATGATAAAAAATATATTTATAGTGCAAAAACAAATAATAGCCAAATATTTGATCCTAACACACAAGAAGGATTAATATAAAAATAATAAAAAAATTATGACAAATCCATTTAAAAATTTATTTCAAACGATTAAAAAATCATGTGAGAAAGATAGTGGTGTGAGTTCAACAAGATTAACATCATATGTAATTTTATCTATGATTATCCTATTCTGTTTATATTTCTTAGGTGTTGGTGTTTATGTTGCAGCAACAAGTAAAGCAATTGTTATACCAAATGAATTACTAATCGTTTTTGGTGGTTTATTAACACATCAATTGACGTTATTAGGTGTTAATAAATATCACGAAACTAAACAGAAAACAGAATCTAAACACGATTTACCCGAAGCACCTAAATTAAAAAAATAAACAAGACATGAAAATAAAGAAAGTTAATGAATTGAATTTTTACAATCAGTCGGATTTACCACATCCATTAGATATAGTGAGAAATTTTAATAGTGTAGATGGTGATTTTAAATCATTTCTAGAAGAAATAATATCTACTGAACCAGATTTGTCTTTTGATATGAATCAATTAAAATCTGTTATAAGTGGATATATTGATATATTGGAAGATGATGGTTGGTTCGAACAAAGAGGATTTTAATTATTATTGTGATTTTTTAGCACAACTTGGACCTAAACCAATTTCTATAGATTTTGGTGTAGTTAATTTTCTTCCACATCTACCACAAGTTCCAGAGTGTAATACACTTAAATCAGGATTTATTTTGTTTTGTAATAGTTGAGTGAAGAAGTAATTGAAGGCTTTATATGATAAAGCGTCTTCTGTTATTTTAGATTTTTGTGTTAATTTGAATGATTTTTTATCAGATGATATAATACCAACATACGCATAATTCGTATAGTTATCAGTTCCATTTAATACTGAAACAAAATAAGGAGCAGTATCATCATCTTTTTTAGCTACTCTTACTTTAAAAGTAAAATGTTTTCCACTTTTAGCACTTTGTAAAGTGATTGTGGCATTACCACCAAATAGAAAATTTTTGATGTTCTCGATATTTTGTATTTTATAAGTTTCTTTCATAGTTTTGTATGTTTTAATGTTCTCTACAAAAATACAACAAAACTATGAAAGAAAAAAATTATTTTGATAAAATATACTCTAAACAACCAATATTAATCTTTTTCACAGATTTAATATCTTGTTGAGGATCTGATAAATATTTTTCATCAACTTTAATTGCTCTCACTGAGAACAATTCTTGGAACTCTTTTTTGTCATCGACTAATTTGTTTTCTAATAAATACTTAAATACGCTCATTTTTCTAACTTTTTTTTATAAAAAAAAGTGAAGACTTTTGAAGACTTCACTTTTTTAATGATTTTATTTTTGATTCGAATACTATTTTAATATAGTTTTTAATGATTTTGATATTTTTTTTGTTTCATTTAATAAGATAAATTTTTCATCTTTATTTAAAATCTTATTTTTATATGTTAGTGCAAAAAACCCAATTGGTTTGATATTTTTTGTATCAGAATATATATTAACTAAATATAATGTTTTTATTCCTGATTTTGTCAGATGTTCATATAAACCATTATCATAATCACACAATTCATTTATATCATTTATGGTGATAATATCATTTTGATAGTATGATTTTGAAATTGTTCTTAGATTTGTTATAGGTATATTATTGTGTTGTCCAGTAAATGCTATTGAACCATCACCACCATCATTTTTTATTTGATATAAAAAATTCATAATTGTAGTTTTTAGTTCGGGTTTTTTATCATAATAATAGACGCTTATTGTTTCTGGTTTAAAATGTGTAAAGATATGTCTAACAATTTTGAAAAAATGCGAATATGATTTTATTTTTATTTTAGATTTTTGTTTATTCATTTTATCAATAATTGAAACAAGTGTATCAATTTTGTCATTATGTTTTTTACTAATTTTTTTACTTTTAATAAAACACAAAATGAGTATTGTCATTAGCAATATGGAAAAAAATATAGTAATAATAAAATGTGTCATATATTTAATCTTTATTTATTAATCCGCCAATCGAAATTGATGTATCATTTAAAATTTTTAATTGTTCATCGCCAAGTATAGTCATATTAGAATAATATTTAATTACAATGAATCCAATAGGCTTATTATCATAATCAGTCAATAATCTTGAATAATAAGATTTTATCTCTTGTGATTTTAAAATTTGGTGAATTGTTTTATCAGTTTTTTCCAAAATTTCGATATCTGAAATAAGAATAGGTTTTTTATCCATCAATAATTTATTCCATAAAAAATTTGCAGAAATAGGAATATTTTGATATTCTTTATATTTTTCTTCAATACCAAGATTTACTGCTTCATAAGTGTTTGAACACTTTTTGAAATCAACACCAGTTATTGTTTTTCCACCATTATGATATTCATATACTGAAACTCTATCTGCGTCAAATTCATTTAAAATATAATATGTTAGTTGTTGAACTTTATTAGCATTGTTTGCGAATTTGTCCATCTTTTCTTCTGTTAACCCTTCATCATCTTTATTTACTAATTTCTCGACCATATCATAAAACTGGTCTTCTTGTTTTTTCATTCTGTTTAAGAGAAATTTTACCAAAAACCAAGCAAAAAGTCCAACAATAACTAAGGACACTAATCCAACCCCATATTGATCAAACAACCTGAGAAAACCTTCCACTACAGTTGCATCTAATAATATCAATAATAACTCCATCTAATACAATTCTATTTTTTATTATATATTAAAAACAAAATTTACTTTTTATGTATTTGATACTTTTTTTTAAGTTATTTCTATATTTGAAAAGATGTCTTTGTCGGTGTGTATAATCTTATTAAATATACTGATGTCAGTTATTTGCTCCATTCCATGATTAACAATTATGATGTTTATTTTATGTTCTAATGCAATTTCTTTCAGCACTTTAAGAGTAATGTTTATATTACCTACATCAATACCATCAAAAATCTCATCTAAGAACATTATATTTGAATGTTTGAGTTCTAATATTAATTTTAAATATGATAATGCTATGGCAATATTTATTTTCTTATCTTCACCCTTTGATAATGTTTCAGGATCAATTTCTAAAATACCAAGTTCATATATTGTTGCATCAAAGTTCTCATTTAATTTTGCATCATATTCAGAATTCAATTTTGTTAAAAAAGTGTTAAGATGTTTATTTATTGGTATAAGTGCATTTTTTATCATTGATTTTCTAACTCCTTCGATAGAGAATAGTTTTTTCAATTCATCATAATGCTTTGACTTTATATTTAGATCATCTAATATTTTTTTCTTCTGTATGTTTGTGTCTTTAAGAGAATTGATTTTTTCTTCTATCGTGGATAAAGAATCATCCTCCATTTCAGATTTCAATAATTTATATTCATTATTTAAAGAACCAAGTTCTATTTTTAATTCTGATAATGATGTTTGAAAAGCCGTCTTATTTTTATAAATAGTTTCATTAACATTTCTTATCTTTGCATCTTCTAAAAGACACCTATTCAGATACTTATTACACTCTAATACAAGTTTTTCTTTTTCTACTATTTGTTCTTTCAATTCTGATAAATGATCTTGGTGCAAGTTTCCTGATAAATCTGTATTACAAGTTGGACAAGATCCATTTTCATATAGTTCAATTTTTTCTTCGATAGTTTCAATCTCAACTTCTAATTTGGTTTTTTCTCGGTTTTTATCAGACTTCATTTTATTGAGTTTAGACAATTTCTTATTAGACTTTTCTCTATCTTCATCACAAGATTTTATACTTTCCTGTAATTCAAGATATTTTGGTTTTTTAGAATCTACAGAAGTTTTAATTTCCAATAACTTTTCTTCTTTTGAAAACTCTTGTTTATTTTTTATGCTGATAATAGTTTGCCTATTTTCTAATATACTTTGTTCATTTTGATAAATAATTGTGTCCAACTCATTTATAAGTTTTTGATTATTATTATCTAATTCATTTGTTATAGAATAAAGTGTATCTAATTCATTTAGATTGAATAATTTATTTAATAGATTTTCTTTATCTTCTTTAGACAATGAGATGAAGTTCTTAAAATCATTCATATTCAATGATATAAACGATTTAAAGACATCGAAATTGTATCCGATAATCTTTTCACGCTCTTTGTCTGACATCACCTTAAAACGTTGTTCAAATGGTTCTTCATTCACTGTCATTTCAAAGTTATTGGGTTTTATAAACCTTTTCATAACAATATCATCCATGGCAGAATTTTTAAAATAAACTCCTGTATATAAATTACCATTTCGTCTATTTGGTAATTTTATCAATGC
>Ga0307928_10002673_pt1 | contig 13708 bp, 31 predicted proteins | sample AceLakmetagen232_FD_201815 | JGI IMG/M metagenome (GOLD analysis project Ga0307928, IMG submission 201815) | Saline water microbial communities from Ace Lake, Antarctica - #232 | ecosystem: Environmental > Aquatic > Non-marine Saline and Alkaline > Saline | place: Antarctica: Ace Lake... | reverse complement strand
AGTTGGCGAAGGAAAGAATACTACATATAGTATTAAAGAGAAAAAAGTTGAACCTGTTATAGACGACACCATAACGACAAAAGAAGAAGTAGTTACAGAGGACGCATAAGTAAATTTAATCCATTCCAAATGATAATTGTAATAGATACAAGGGAACAAAATCCGTGGAGTTTTAGAAAATCAGAACATATTGAAGGAACAGTCAAAAACAAATTAAATGTTGGAGATTATTCAATTCAAGGATATGAATCTAAAATTGCTATTGAACGGAAAAGTGCAGTTGATCTGTTTGGGACCTTGGGTAAAGGACATAAACGATTCCAACGAGAACTTGAACGAGCAGAAGGAATGGATTATTTTGCTATTTTAGTTGAAAATACATTAACTCAAATCAGAAACAAAGACTTTGAAAATTCACATTATACAAGAATGAAAGGGTTTGTTATTGCTCAGATTTGTTTTACATTGAAAATGAAATATGGTATTGATGTTGTATTTTGTAATGGAAGAAAAGATGCAGCAGGATATGTGCGTGAGGTGTTTAAAGCATACATGAAGCTACAAAAATGACTAACCAATATGACATAATTGAATTTATTAAATTAAAAAAAGAAGTGAGTATGAAAGACATATTAGAACACTTTGAATGTGAAAAGTCTAACATATACAGACAAATGAAAAAGTTAAGAAAATATCATTTGGTTGAATATAAGTTGGATGGATTAGAAAAAGTGATAATGGTATCAGGTGAATGTGATTAAAATGCTCGAAGAAACATTTGTAGGAATAATTGTTGGTTTTGACATGATAATGATATTATATGGAGTATGTGTATTAATTATTGAGAATAGAGGGTGAAATAAATGACAAAACAAATTAGTAAAGAAACAGAAGTAACAATTACAAAAGATGGAAGAATTTTAGTTAAAGATACAGAAGTTAACGAACATGATGCAGAAGAATTTTTGAGAAATTATCATGGGATTAAGACTGCTGCTAAAAATAAACGAAAGAACCTTGACAAAAATTTAAGATCAGTAAGACAAAATGCATTAGATGAAATAAAGGGATTAAATAAGGCAGTTAAACTTATGAAAAATCATATTTCTGAGGTTAAACTGATTCGTGAAGAACAAATTAAAAAAACTAAAGAAGAAATAGCAAAACAAATAGCAAAACAATGAAAATAGCTGTAGTTACAACAGGAAAGGGAGTAATTAGTACATCTACTGATTATGTTTATGAAGACCCTGCTGAAATAGCAGTAGCACTTGCTGAGTTGAAAAGAATAGAAACTGTTTTGGTTTCTATGTGGGATAAAACATTATGAATTTTAAATCTAAAAAAGGATTCACTTTTCTTCATCTTGGTACTTTCACCAAAATTGTGATCATTGTGGTTGTAAGTTTGAAATAAAAAAATACTCAGAAAAATGAATGGTGGGTGAAAAATGGAACATATAAGAAGATGCAGAAGGTGTAACGAATTGTTTTCTACTCCATGTAAGAATGGTAGACTATGTGATAAGTGTATTTTACCTCCCGGTGGGGATAGGAGAAGCAAATCATTTAAAAAATCAAAGGAGGTGAAACAAATGAGAATGAATAGAAACAAAGATGGTACAGGTCCAAGCGGACAAGGACCAAAGACAGGTAGAGGGAAAGGAAATTGTTAATTTTTTCTTTTCTTTTTTAATATTAAATAATAAAGGTAAAAAATATGAACGAAACAAAAGTAGGAATGATGTCTATATTTGGTAGTAGAATGACCATTGATTTTGGACAGTTACGTAAAATAACTACCAAAAGATGCCTTGCAGTACTTAAACAAGTATTGACCAATAACAGTCCAAATGCAGAGGTTTAAATAGATGAAATGGATAAAAGGAGAACACCCGCCAAAGACCGAATTTAAAGGTATTTGTAATTCTAAAAGATATTTATTAAGATTTATGAATAATCTGGTATCTATTAAATTTTGGGTTGGAGATAGATTTAATAATCTAAATTGTGGCGGAGATATTGTATATTGTCCAGAAAATATTAATAGTTTTTCAGCAATAAAATAGATTATTTAAACGAGTAAATAAAAGATTAGGAACTGATAAAAATGAAAGAAAAATCAATATGTTTTTACCATGATGACATGGATGGAATTTTAAGTGCGGCAATAGTAAGAAGAGTTTATCCAAATTGTGAATTAATTAGGATGCAATACGGGTATGACGAACCGAAATTAATTGAAAAATATTGTAACGAAGAATACGATTCAGTATTTATTGTGGATTTCTGTTTTACCGACCTTCTTATGAATATGTTTAAAACAATGGCTACAAAAGAATTTATTTGGTGCGACCACCATAAATCGGCTATGGAAAAAATGCTAGACTTTTGGGACTCTGATAAAATTAGTGGATTAAGAAGTCTAAATAAGTCAGGTTGTGGACTAACTTGGGAATGGTTTAACCCACATGAAAATGTTCCAGAAGTTGTTAAACTTGTTCAAGATTATGATTTATGGAAATTCGAATATGGAGATAGAACAAGAGCATTTGGAGAAATGAATTTTAAATTAACAGAACCGGATTCTCCAGTTTTAAAAACAATGTTAATTTTGGATAATTTTGCCAAAATAACATTAAATGAGTACGTTCAAAAAGGTTATATGCTATTAGAAGCAAAACAAGCAAGAATAGAAAAATCTTTCAAAGCTGGTAAAGATATAACATTGTATGGTCATAAAACTAGAGCATGTAATTCTAACCATGATTTAAGCAATTTAGGAAACTATTGTTGTAAGCAAGGTTACGATATTGGTCTTGTTTGGTCAATGCGAGGAAACAAAATTATACTAGGTTTTAGAAGCATAGGAGATATTGATGTAAGTTTGATTGCTAAAGAGTTTGGTGGCGGTGGACACAAAAACGCATCTGGTGCTGAAACAGATTTGAAAACTTTAGGATGGATGTTGGAATGATACCGATATGTGAAAACTGCAAAAAAATATTTAAAAGAAATAAGGGAGATTATAAAACAAAAATGACTAAAAAAACTAATATTATATCGTGTGGGAATTGTGGGAAAGAATTAACAGCAAAAAGTATGTTGAAACATAAATGTACAAACCATATTGCAAAATTGTTTTATAAAAAAGAATATAATTTCAGTTCTTTAGGATTATGTTTGATGTTGTTTGTTATACTGAACCAGTTTCAATATCCAAACAAATTGATTGAAGGATTAATTGTTTTAATGTTATTTGTTATTATTGCAATTTATGAAAAGACAAAAGACACAATAATTAAAAAAATAGTGAAAGAACAGGTGAAGTAAGTTAGAATGAGAGAAGTAGAACGAATAGATAGGATAATCGACAAGATAAAAGATAAATGGCACAACAGTCCAGATATGAGATTCAACCAATTACTTATTAACTTAGGTTGCTCTGCGGACATATATGCTAACTGGACATTAGAGGACAATATAGTAGAGGAGAATATTGATAAGAACGTCAATAACCTTTAATAACGAGGATAATTAAAATGGACATGGATGGAATAGAAAAAGCATTAAACGATACAAAACGATTTGTAGAGGAATTAGACCAATTAATACAATTAAATGGTGATGGAAAAATAGTGCACAGAGCAAATGGATTGCTATATGGAATGTCAAATAGATTAAATATAATAACAGAGAAAACAGGATTACGTAATGATATGGCACATAAACGTCACTTGGAATAAACGATAGCTTTATATAGTAGTAATAACACTTATATATTATAAGAAGATGAAAAAAGTACTATCAGAAGAACATAAACGGAAACTCGGCGAGGCACTAAAAGGCATAAAGCGTTCAAAAGAAACTAAAAAACGAATGAGTGAATCCAGGAAAAAAGAAATGTCTAATGGTAATATTAAACCATTATCATATTGGAAAGGAAAATCATTATCAAAAGAACATAGAGAAAAATTAAGTAACGCATTAAAAGGAATAAAACGTAATCCATTTACAGAAGAACATAGAAATAAAATAGGCGATTCAAAAAGAGGAGACAAATGCCCATTTTGGGAAGGAGGTATAACAGATACTCCATATACTGTAGATTGGACAAATACATTACGGAGGTCTATTAGAGAAAGAGACCACTATACCTGTATGATTTGTGGAAATGAACAAACTGATAAATGTTTTTCTGTACACCACATAGATTATAAAAAAGAAAATTGCGACACTAATAATTTAATAACATTATGTAATAGTTGTCATACTAAAACAAACTATAACCGTAAATATTGGGAAGAGAAATTAAAAATGGTAAAAAGTGATAAGAAAGCGACCAAATATTTTAAAGAAGGTAAAGTATTTCCATTGTCTAATACTACTAATTTTGAAATGTGGTGTGTAGAAGGAAAAACAGGATTACATAATGTACGGTTTGATAAAATAAAAAAACTGTATTCTTGTGATTGTAAAAATATAAGGTTTACAGATTGTTCACATATTAAATCCGTATTATTATACAAAAAAACAAAAAGTGAAAATTATGGAAAAGAAATTTAGATTATGCCCACATGGTGAGTTTTTTATGGAATGCCCACTGTGTAAGGATGAAACAGAAGAACAAGAAAGTATACGAATAGAAATGCTGGTAAAAACTTATAATAATTGAACCAAAGTGAGAGGACACATAAGAAATGAATCAAAAAGAATTAAACAACTTTAAACGTAAATATCTTGACCTTTCTAAACGTATAATACCAAATGCTATAGTACATGATTCAAATACAGTAAGTCCCCATAGGCGATTAGTAGCCGAAATATGTGAGTGGGCTAGAGAAAAAGGTTTCACATTTTATACAAGAACATATATGAAATGGGGAGAAATAGTGGATATTGTTATTCCAGATTTACCAAGTCCTTTTGTTGAAGTACGACACAGTGAACTGGAGAAAACAAAGAAATACGATTCAGACTATGATAGTATGAGGATTTTTGTAGATACTACAGACCCTTATAAATTACAATAAGGTGAATAAAAATGATTGAAGACGAATATGATGCAATGTTAGAAGAAGATTTTATTGATGAATAAATTAATGGGCTTGTAGTAGAATCTGGTTAATACACCTCCCCTGCAAGGAGTAGACTCCGCGTTCAAATCGCGGCAAGTCCATACATGTGCTTGTGGCAGAACGGTAATGCGCCGGGCTTAGGGCGGATACGCTTTAGGGGCGATACTTAAGACGCGTTCGTAAGTCATCCGGTCCAGCGAGGCTGGTAGTGGGTTCAACTCCCTCCAAGCACATTTAAAGTTCCACCCTTAAGCGAAAGTGTAGAGATATTGGAAAAAAGTGTATTAGTAAACAAAAAGTTAAAGACGCATTATTATCAGTAATTGATAAAGATATTAATGGAATAGTTACTTTAGATAGATTAAAATTAGCTAATATTTTAGGTATCAATTTAGAACTATACTAAAATAATTAAACCCGAAGAGGTATATTAATGGAACAAAAAATAATATTTGACTACCCATTTTCAAAAACAGATTTAAAAGGTCACAATATAAAGAGTGTACGGGATTTGAATGGTTTTTACTTATATGATACAGACACTATATTTATAAACATGACCTCAAAAGAACTTAAAAACGTAACATCAGAACATATAATAATAAAATGGTTTGATACACACGTAACACATGAAACACTACACCATGAGATATATATGGTAACACACAAAGATGCTAACTCTACAGAAGAAAGGGTAGTGCAAATTATGACAGGTGAAATAAAGTGAAATTAATCTTAGAAAAGGAAGATATTGAAAAACTTATAAAAAATAAATTTACAAATGTAAATAGTATTGAAGGTTTATCAGACGATATAGAAGTATTTGTAAAAATGGATGAATATGTCGAACTTAAACATACAACACAAGTACATAAACCCGTAACACCACAAGTAGTATTAAAAAAAGAAGTCCTCTTGCCGGATGGTACGATAGACGCAAAAGCAAGTGGGCTAACATTAGAAAGTAAAGGCGTGCCAAGAAGAACATTATCAGGAGTATTATAAAGAAAGGCGAAAGGAAATGAATATATTAGAAAAGAAAGCAAAGAAACAATTAGGAATAGTAAAAGGATTTATGACACAAATTAAAAATGCAAAGAAATCGGCAGAACAATTAAATAATGATGCACAAATAGAGATTACCAAAGCAAAATGTATTCAAAAAGATTGTAATTCCGTAATATCATTTGCAGAGAAAGTAACTAAACTTTAGAGGTAAAAAATATGGGACGGCCACAGTCAACAAAAACGAAGGCTAAAATAGCAAAATCAATGACAGGTAAAAGTAATCCAGCTTATAAAGACGGAAGACGAAGTTATAGAAGAATAGCTGGGGCAAAAGACAATGATGGTACACTTGTACATCATAAAGATGGTACTAGGACGCACAATAGTAAAGGTAATTTAACAAAAATTCCACCAAGTAAACGTGGAGCACATGATAAAGCACATAATCGTGGGGCTAATTTCAAAAAAAGTGGTGGTACAAAGAAAGGTGCACACATGAAAAAAAGTAATCCTAAACCGATTAAAAAGTAAATACTATATGTATAATGTGGAAATATTATTTCCATAATATACTATATGGCAAAAACGAAAGATTTATAAAGACTAAAGTATTAAGTAAATACAGGTGAAATGAAATGAAAATGAAAGATTTATTAACAACAGCAATTGACAAAGTAAAGACCGAACAAGAAGCATGGGCAGTAGAAGAACTTAAAGTGAGCCTTAAGAGTATTGCGGATTGTAAGAAAACTCTTAAAAAACTAGAAAAAGCACATTTAAAACTATTAGAATCGGATATAGACGACCTTGAAATAGATGGTTACGAATACTAAATGTTTATAGCAAAAGATTTAGTAATTAGTATAGGTGATACGCAAATAACAGGAAAAAATGCAATAATATCCGAACTAGATATTAAAGCACCAGAACCTATACAATTAACATCTTTGGGTGGTAGAATATCTAAATTTATACCATCTCACGAACCATGTACTGTTACTATAGAATTAAAATGTGCCGAATTAAATTATATAGACTTATTTAGTAACAATGAAACTAAAATTAAAATTAAAAACAAAAAAGTTAAAGATTGCACTATTTCTGAATTACTATTTTCCGTCAGGGAAAAAGTAAAAAGGTAGAAACGAAAGACTTATATAGTAGTACTAACATACTATACTATAGGAAATAAACATTAATTATACTATGAAAACGAATATGAAAAACCTCAACAAAGAGGAATATTCTAAGCACTTAAAGGATATAGGATTATCAAAAAAAGAAATAGCTAGTGTTCTAATTAATGCATTTAAACGGAAAAGGTGAAACTATGGAGAACAATAAAGTAATGCAAGAGCTGGATAGAAAATACAGCACGGATGAAATCTTCGATAAGGACATTACACAAGAAAATGACAATGTAATAAAATCATTAGGCGATATGGGAGTATTATATAAAAAGATTACTGGTAAATTTGAAAAGGATGCAGTATGTCATATGTGTAAAAAATCATTAACAGATGTTCCATTTGATATTATTGTAGTACCAGACGAAAAAGTAGAAAAAGGATTAGTAGCATTTGTTTCTATTTGCAAAGAATGTAATAAATAAGAGGTATAAAAAATATGACAGACGAACAACAAAAAGACCCACAATGGAAAGCAATGGATTTGGCGACATTAGTGCCAGTACAAATAACATTAGAATCAGCTACACCAGTAGCAAGTGGAGAGAGTAAATATGGTACATGGAATCTATGGGCAATATCCGTAGAAAACGCAACAGTACATGATAGAGAAAATAAAAAACTTATACCAGGTTATACAGGTAAAGCAGTTTGTTTCCCATCAGAACTGTTACATAAAGGATTTCTTGAGCACACTAACGGCACACAAGAAAAAGTATTAGTAGAAGTAACAAAGGTAGAAAAAGAAAATTCGAAAGGGAAATATACGACCTTTCAAACAAAGAAATTAGAAGAGGGTAGCACCCCTTCGTCTAATCTTTTAGGAATGCAGAATGAATTAATCAAAAACTTTAAGCAGTTTATGGAAAACAAAATCATTCGCGGAACAGAAGAAGATTTTATTAATATGGGTAAAACTGATTCTTATAAATTTTCAGATGAAACCATAGCTAAACTTTGGGCAGTATACAACGAACAATGAACTGGAAAGATAGGTCTGAAAAATCTGTAAATGTACGAATAGCATTTGCTATGGATAAATTTAAGGATGATACATCTGTTTTTGTATCTGAATTTATTTGTTTAAATTCTAGAGATAAATTATTATACCAAGAAGAAAATAATATGGTATTTGATGATACATATAGACAACCTAAAATTTATAATACACCTGTATTATTTTTCGACCTACCTTATAGTTTTTATACATGTACAACACAACATATGGATTATAATTGTGAGATATTCTAAAATGAAACATATAATATATAAAGGAGATACTATGCACCGTATTAAAGAGATGGTAACAGATTGTGTTCAAGTGCATTTAACAGTCACATCACCACCATATTATAACGCTAAAGAATATAATAAAGAAGATGTAAATGTTGGAAACAACGAAACATACCATGACTATATGTTAAAAATAGAAGAACTAATATCAGATATATATGATGTCACTATACCAGGTGGAATAGTAGTATGGAATACAAGCCCTGTAATTTATGAAGGGAGAAGATATCCTATACCGTTTGATACTAATAAAATATTTATGGATAATGGCTTTGAATTTATGGAAGATATTGTATGGGTAAAACCATTAGGTGCGGCAAAATTAAGATGTGGCGGATGGTTCCAAAATAAAGGAAGACCAATGACATGGCACCCTAATATTAATACTGAATATATAATGGTGTATAAAAAACCCGGTAATAGAGAACAAAAAGAATTTGAACCTATAAGTAAATGGTATCCACAAATTCCAAAAGATTTAACATCGTGCACATGGAATATTAATCCAGAAACACAAAAACGTTACCATGATGCTCCTTTTCCAGAAGAAATACCTAAACGTCTGATATTATTATATTCTTATCCAGGCGATACAATATTTGACCCATTTGCAGGAACATTTACAGTATCTACAATGGCTAGAAAATTAGGCAGAAATAGTATAGGAATAGAATTATCTGAAAAATATATTGAATATGGTAAAGAAAATATGGGGTTCCATCAAAAAAGCCTATTTGAGGAGATTGAATATATTGAACTATAAAGAATACTATGAAAAAAATAAGGAACGTATAAAAATACAAAAACGTAAATACGGATTAGAATATTATAAAAATAATAAGGACAAAGTAAAAATAAATAACACAATATATAGAGATAATAATAAAGAAAAAAGAAATAGTAGAGATAGAGAAAGACATAACAATAATTTACATATAAGGTTAAGGCAAAATTTAAAAACTAGAATTAATGATAATATGAAAAATAGGACAAAATCAGATAATACATTATCTTTAATCGGCTGTTCAATAGATAAATTAAAACAATATTTAGAAAATAAATTTAAAAAAGGTATGTCATGGGAAAATTATGGTGATTGGCACATAGACCATATAAAACCGTGTGCTAAATTTAATCTAAAATTACCAGAGGAACAAATTAAATGTTTCAACTATATTAATTTACAACCATTATGGGCATCCGAAAATTGCAGTAAACAGGATAAATACGAGGAAAGATAAATGAAAGGATTAAAAATATGGGTTATGTCCTTAATAGAATATGACGAATACGGTACTGGCACAGTTGTACAATCATTTGCTAAACCAGCAAAAGATTCAGCACTTAAAGCAAAAGGAAAAAGTAAACCAAAGAAAAGAAATAAAATTGTTAGTTCAGGAGAAGAAGAACTATGGAATTAGATAAAAACCTATTTCATAACGATAGTTTACAATTATTCAACGATATGATGTTTAGTGGTATATTAGATGTAAGTAATGTAGTACCTAAAAAGAAAGCAATAACATTGGATAAAGAAAAATTCTATGGTTATTTTTTAGAAAAAGATAAAAATATGTATTTCGTGGAAGATGCTACAAAAGACAATACACCTATACTTGATAAATTACCAATTCGAATTAAAAAAAAGACAGAAGAAGACTATAATAAAAATGTATTTTGGTTCATTGATGATTGGAAAAGTGTAAAAATACCAGACGATAGAGCATTAACACTTAGAAAATTAGTAAATACTATAGCAGATTTTAAACATACAAATCCACTACATTGGAAACTATATAAAATTATTAATGTAACTGCCTGGTGTGATAGAATCAATTACAGAGTTATAGGAGAACTTGGATTTGGTAAAGATAGTATACTCGGTACTATGACAGACCTTGTAGGAGATTTAGCTAATATATATGGTGCTACATTTGCAAAACTAGAATATAGCCTTAAACATAAATTATTAGTATTCAACGAAATGGGTAATTTAAAACCAGACGATAAAACTAATATGCAACAGTTTCTATTGGCTATTGGAGCATTTTCAAATACATATATTAAACGAAGCAGGGCTACAGATGATACATTAGAAAAATATAACATTAGTAAACAAAGTCTTGGTATTATATATAATCCACCAATGTATTATGTTGAACGTGGTCAAGAATATTTTGATATAATGTTTACTAAACCAGTAGCAAATAGGTTTATTCCATTCTATTTAGAAGGAAAGTTAGACAAGAAATTTGATGCTCAATTCGATGTAAAAAAGGTTGTAACTGAAAATTTACAAATATATAAGGATTGTATTAGCACATTAAGATATTACAGAAAAACAACGGTAACTAATAAATATCTTATACCAGATGATGTAATATTTGATAAGAAAACAAGACGTTTTGAAAGGTCATTCTTAAAGATATGCGATTATATTAGTGAATATTCTGAAACGGAAGAAGAATACTATATACTTGTAAATGCGTTATACCAATCATATAAGAAGTATGTTGATAAAGTAGTTAAGGAAGCATTAATGCACAACGTTAAATAAACGGGGAATAAAATGAAAATTGTAATAAAAGAAAAATTAAAAGAATTTAAAATGCTAATGGGCATGGTGAAGAAAATAGGCAGTGAAACTAAAATGGTTTTCAATGCAGATGAAATGTTTATGATGGTATCATCGGCAAATTGCGCCGCTGGTAAATTAACATTTAAAAAAGAGTTCTTCGATAGTTATGAAATAGAAGGAGAGCAAGAAGAGTTTGGAATATTTACAAATGATATGTTTACTCCATTAAAATTTGCAAAAACCGAATTAATGATAGAACACGCTAATGATAGGATTGTTATGCACACAGGTAAAGATAAATTCAAAAACCCTATATTAACATCTGTTAGTGGGTTTGATAGATTGCCAGAATTATCATTTGATTTCGAGGCAACAATTAAAACTTCACAACTTGCGGCAGCATTAACTAAATTATCTACTGTAGGTCATGATTGTATACGAGCATATGTAACAGATGGTAAACTTATGATGAAATCAGTTATGGGTGTAAAAGAAGTAGAAGTAGAATTGGTCGAATGTGGTGAATTAGAAGGTAAATCATTAATGAGTAGTATATACCTTGGATATATTGCAGATAGTAGTTCGACGGATATTACAATAAAACTAAAAAAGGATATGCCAATAATGTTTGAATATGACAAAGGTGGAGCACACATGGAATATGTAATTGCACCAAGGGTAAATGAAGATTGAGGGGAATAAAATGATACAAAAATTTAAATATAAAGATATGGAAATACAAGTAAAAACCAATATGTTAAAAGGAAATAAATGCCATTTTGGTCAAGATATTTTAGGAGAATTGGAAAAAGCATATAACGATGCAATATATAAAAAAAGTAAAGAATCCACAACAGAAACATATATTATACACGTTAACAAATTATTAAAAAGTGTCAATATAAAACCATATAAAATAACTATGGGAAATTTAATATATATGGGCGTTAAAATGACAGACATAGATAAACAAACTACTTTAGAGGAGTAAACTATGTTAGGCATATTAAGTGTAGTAATATATTTGGTACTTATTGTGAGAATATTTAGTAGTTCATCGCAAGAACCTGAATCATATATTAATAAAAATAATATAAAAAGGTATATACCAACATATACTACTAAACAAATCAATACTAAGCCAAAAAGAAAACCAGTTAGACGGACAGTAATATGTGATAATTCGGAGGAATCATTATGGTAGACGAGAAAAAAATAGATATGACAAATCTTGAACAATTACCAGGTGTAGGAGCAGGTACAGCTACAAAAATGCGAGAAGGCGGTATACTTACAATTATGGGTGTAGCAACTAGCACGCCTGGTCAAATGAAAGATGCGGCAGGAACTACAGAAGCGGCGGCACGTAAACTCATTAACGCCGCACGAGACTTATGTAAATTAGGTTTTGAATTAGGCTCAGTAATGAAACAGAAACAAGATACGTTAGGATATATTCCTACTAATTGTGAGAGTATAGATAAACTTCTTGGCGGTGGACTTCAATTAGGTACTACTATGGAAGCATTTGGACAATTCTCTAGTGGGAAAACTAATCTAAGTCACTTATTTGCTGTTTCAACAATTAAACAATTTCCAGATGCAACTGTTATTTGGGTTGATACTGAGAATACGTTTAGTGCAAAAAGGATTGAACAGTTTTGTAGAGGTATGGAATTAGATTCAGCAAAGGTTCTTGCACAAATTAAAGTAGGAAAGTCTGTATCTAGTGACCATCAGATACTTCTAACTGAATCAATAGAGAAGGAAATAATTGATAACAAACAAGATGTTAAATTAATTATAGTAGATTCTTTAATGAACCACTTTAGAGCTGAATATCTTGGTAGAGGAACTTTAGCAACAAGACAACAAATGATTAATGGATATTTGCATAAGATTGCTACACTAGTAGCCAATTATGGTATGGCAGTATATATGACTAATCAGATACAATCAAATCCTGCAATTATGTTTGGTTCACCAGACAAGGCCATCGGTGGTAATATAGTGGGACATTTTGCCACAACTAGAGTTATGATGACGTTGGCCGCCAAAGGAACTCGTCGTATGCGACTGGTAGATTCTCCGGATTTACCAGAAGGAGAAGCCATATTCAAAATTAATGAAAATAATTTAGAATCGGTAGAATAGAAAGGTGTATATACTAGAACTAACTACATATTAATAGAGGTGGTATATTTGCCAGAAATTAATTGTAGAAAATGTAATAAAATAATAGAATATAAAACATGTAAACCTTATTATTGTAAAAATTGTAAGGACATAATAAAAAAAGAAGTATGGTTAAAAAACTACCATAATTCAAATAAATACAAAACCTATTGTGAAAAGGTAAAAATAAACCGACGTAAGAATAAAGACAAAAAAGTTAATTGTAGAATATGTGGTAAAATTTTACTATATAAAAATGGGATACCTATGTATTGTAAAGATTGTAAGAAAAAAGTAAAACGGGAAAGAATAAAATATAGATACCATAATGACCCAATATTTAGGAAAAAGGTGGATGATAGGGCAAAAAAATATAGGGAAAATAACAAA
>Ga0307928_10002672_pt1 | contig 13708 bp, 12 predicted proteins | sample AceLakmetagen232_FD_201815 | JGI IMG/M metagenome (GOLD analysis project Ga0307928, IMG submission 201815) | Saline water microbial communities from Ace Lake, Antarctica - #232 | ecosystem: Environmental > Aquatic > Non-marine Saline and Alkaline > Saline | place: Antarctica: Ace Lake... | reverse complement strand
TAGAATCAATATACGTGTTATGAGTTTATCTCTTTCTATGCGTTTGGTATTTGGTTTAACATTACTAGATTTTGGAGTTACGCATTATATAGTATTATACTTATTTCCTGTAAAGATATCCAACAGAAACCAGAATACCAGTTAAAATGATACAAAATGCTATTTTCTCTCTTCTTCTTCTCTCCTGATGATCTTTTACTTCCTTAGGTTTATATTGTTCGTAATATTCTGAAAGAGCTTCTTCAAGATTTATCGTTGGTAAGTTTAGAGCGGTATTGATTTTATTATGTATAAAATGTGTCCATCTTACAAGAGACTGTCGTGATTCTAAATAGGGTGATACCGGGTATTTATCTAAAAATTTACTGAAATTATTACCAATTTCTTCTACAGGCAAAAATAAAGGGAGATTCTGATAAAAATCATAGTATTTTTTCTTGATGACTTCATTCGGAGTTTCAGAATAGGTTAATGCTATTGTGTGCAATACAAACCAATATTGTGGTCCCCATATTTTAGGGTCTAGTGACATTAAACATATAATATATTAAAATTGGCTTAATTAACCACAATACTATATAGTCATACTAATAAACTATAGTAGTTTTTGATTTATTATTACATTAATATTTTATGAATTATACACATTTAATACTCTGGTTATCAATATTGTATATATTATTTCATAGAAATAAATGAACTAGTAGATACAAGTATACAAACCATTGAATTGTTGCACACAGAAATGATAAACAGACGATTAAAAAGAAAATTAAAATAGTATTATTGGGAAGATACAATACAATAATAATGTATGATTGGTAATGCTAACGATAATAAGCTGAATATAAATGTCTTGACATATGTCTACATACGCACGCACATTCATCTGTGTAGTCACGATTATAATGTGGATTATAATTTGGTTTTGGATTGAATTGTTGGCATTTAATATCTGGTTTGTAATAAGAGTGTCTAGTACAACACCTGCATTTTTTGTAGTAATGAAACATATACAAAATGTCTGTTGGAATAAATTGTGATTTTATGAATTCACTCATACATTCTCCTCCTCCTTCTTCATCCCACGCATCTTGTATAACCTCTTGTATGGGGTGATGTGTGGATGAAATTGAATCACAAGTGTTTCTCATATATACTCTGTGGTTTGGATATCCAAAGGAATAGATATCACGAATGATATCGTCGCATAAGTCGTTTACTTGAAGTGATGAGTTCATGTTAATGTTGGCTTGTTGTATAATTCATATACTTATATATGAGTGTATTTCAATTTTTTTGAATAAGTTCTAAAAGATATAAATACACTACATTATGCATTATAATGTTGAGAAGTTTTAATTTTTGTAATAATTGTGGTGGTAATGGACATGTATTTCATCAATGTAAAAAACCAATTACAAGTATTGGTATAATTGTATATAAACACGATGACGTGACGAACGACATATTATATCTTTTAATACGAAGAAAAGATACATTAGGTTTTGTAGATTTTATGCGTGGGAAGTATAATATACACGATAAGAAATATATTCAAAATATTGTAAATGTAATGACGAATGAAGAAAAAAGACGTATATTGAAATTTGATTTTGATGTGTTATGGAGACAATTATGGGGAGAAAATGTGGGGATACAATACAGATGTGAGGAAAAAACCTCTAGAGACAATTTTAATAAACTGAAAACAGGAATAATGCACAAAGATAAATTCTATACATTAGAAAGCATTGTGAATGAATCACCAAATATATGGGACGAACCTGAATGGGGGTTTCCAAAAGGTAGAAGGAATTATCAAGAAAAAGATATACCGTGTGCTATCAGAGAGTTCTCTGAAGAAACCGGTTATAGGTCATCCAGTATTCAAATTATTCAAAACTTAATGCCTTTTGAAGAAGTGTTTACAGGGTCTAATTTGAAGTCTTATAAACATTGTTATTATCTAGCGAATTTGTGTCAAGAACCACTAGATAGTCCAATATTTCAAAAAACAGAAGTAAGCGATATGAAATGGTTGACTTATAAAGATGCATTACACCATTTTAGGAATTATAATTTAGAAAAAAGTGATATTCTAACAAGAGTTAATACAACGATATTAAATTATAGAATATCTAGATAGTGTATAATATATGGCAAGTGAAATTATAGAATTAAAAGACCCAATACCCGTACAAACGTCCATTCTAGAAGAAAATGAAGATATTATCCCAATACCAAAAGGGATGAAGCGATGTCCGAATGGATATACAAAAATACCTAATACAAATAATTGTCGAAAGAAAAATATAACCAAAAAACGAAAACAAAAAACAGCTACATCTCCGGAAAAGATAGAACCAATTGAAATATACGATGATACATATTCTTATTTATATCCAACATATGATGACCCAAATTTCACTAAAAAAATAACAGAACGTAAAGAATTTTATGATACACGATACGAGAAACCTTCATTAAGTGATACGATTGAAGAAGTATCTGATAAGTTATGCAACGCGGAATTTGAATTAGCACCACATCAAATGTTTGTGAGAAATTTTTTATCTTTTCAAACCCCATATAACGGGTTATTATTGTACCACGGGTTGGGTAGTGGGAAGACTTGTACGGCGATAAGTGTTTCTGAAGAAATGAGAAATTATCTTAAACAAATGGGTATAACCCAGCGGATTATTATTGTAGCTTCCCCAAACGTTCAAGAAAACTTTTATTTACAATTGTTTGACGAGAGAAAATTACAATTGACAGATGGTTTATGGAATATAAGAGCGTGCACCGGTAACAAATTCTTAAGTGAAATAAATCCTATGAATATGAAGGGATTACCAAGAGAAAAAGTAATCTCACAAGTAAAACGTATTATCAATACCGCATACGTATTTATGGGATATATCGAATTTGCAAATTATATCAATAAAAAGACTAGTGTTTCGAGTGAACTTTCAAGTAGTCAACAAGAAAAGGTGATACAACAAAAATCAAACAAGGTCTTTAAGAATAGATTAATAATAATAGATGAAGTCCACAACATACGTATGACGGAAGACAATAAAGATAAACGCGTGGCAGTAGAACTAATGAAATTAGTTAAAAATGTTCCACACATGCGACTTCTTCTTTTATCCGCTACACCGATGTATAATAGCTTCAAAGAAATAGTATGGCTATTAAACATATTAAATGCAAATGATAATCGACCACAATTTCAGTCAAAAGATGTATTTGAAGCAGACGGGTCATTCAAAGTAAATTCAGAAGGAGAAGAAGTAGGTAAAGAATTACTAATGAGAAAGGCAACTGGATATGTTTCCTTTGTTAGAGGTGAAAATCCATATACATTTCCCTTCCGGATATGGCCTTCTGAGTTTGAGCCAGAAAGAACTAGTATAGGAATGCAGCCGCCAGTTATACAAATGAACGGTACGAATATTATTAGACCTATAGAACTATTGGATTTATATACAAGTCCTATAGGAGAGATACAACAAATGGGGTATGACGTCATTATCGATAACTTAAAAAAAGATATGATTGGAAATGATGGGTCCACATTATTACCTTCTTTTGAAAATATGGAGGGGTTTGGTTATACTTTATTGCAACGACCTTTAGAAGCATTAAATATTATTTATCCTGATACAAGATTGATAGACGGTTCCGAAACGGTGGTGGATTCAAAAGAACTAGTAGGGAAAAATGGATTATCGCGTATAATGCAATTTCAAGAAACTATGACACCCTTATTTAGAGGGGATTTTGAATATAAATCAACAATTTATGGTAATATATTCTCTCCAGAAGAAATAGGAAAATATAGTGGTAAAATAAAAAATATTTGCGATTCTGTAAAGAGTTCTGAAGGTGTTATATTAATTTATTCGCAATACATCGATGGTGGACTGATACCGATTGCGTTAGCTTTGGAAGAAATGGGAATGAGGAGGGCAGGTGGACGACGTTCGTTATTTAAAGAAGCAAAAACAGAAGAAGTAGATGCCATTACGTTTAAACCTATGTCTGAAACAAAAGACTTTTCTACGGCATCATATGTAATGATAACCGGCGATAAAGCAATCTCTCCAGATAATGTTAGTGATTTAAAACTGTCAACCAATTTGGATAATAAAGATGGAAAAAAAGTAAAAGTGATATTAATCTCACAAGCAGGTTCTGAAGGGTTGGATTTCAAGTTTATAAGACAAGTTCATGTTCTGGAACCTTGGTATAATATGAACAGAATAGAACAAATCATAGGAAGAGCGGTAAGAACGTGCAGTCATAAAGATTTACCTTTTATAAAAAGAAACGTACAAATATTCTTGTATGGATCGTTGATGTTGAGACCAAGAGAAGAAGCAGCAGATATGTATGTATATAGACTAGCAGAACTGAAATCGCTACAAATAGGTGTAGTAAGTAGAGCTTTGAAAGAAATATCAGTTGACTGTATGTTAAATTCAGACCAAACAGGATTTACAATAGAAGAAATGAATACCACGGTTCGTCAACTGCTTTCATCTGGTAAAAATATCAATTACGCGGTAGGCGACCGACCTTACACGTCTACGTGCGATTACATGAGTAAATGTAGTTATACGTGTATGCCAAACAGTAAAATTGACGACAATAACATAAAATATGACACGTATAATGAAAGTTTTATTATGATGAATAATGATAAAATAGTTCAGCGTATTAGGGATGCATTTAAGGATAAATTTTTTTATGATAAAGAACAATTGATTCAAATAATTAACGCAGTAAAAAAATATCCATTATTACAAATAAATGCAGCTTTGAATTTGCTTACAGAAGATAAAAATGAATACCTGATTGATATGTATGGACGTACAGGAAGATTAGTAAATATTGCAGAATTATATCTGTTTCAACCGTTAGAATTAAAGAATAAACAGATATCTATTTATGACCGTTCTACTCCTATTGAATACAAACGTTCTGAGTTATTATTCGAGCCTATAAATGACCCAGAAACGATTGTTTTACAACAAAATGATGTATCATTTAAAAATAAAAACCAGGGAAAAATAATAATAGAAAAAATGCGGGAAAACTTTGAAACCGCAATTACTCCACAATCTATTGATGTTGGAACGGACGATTGGTACACGTTTTGTAGTGTGGTGTTGCCTATACTAGAACAAGAAGGTTGGGAACGTTCTATGTTAGAACAATTTATAATAAATCATATTGTTGAATCTGTACTTTTTAATGATTTTTTAATATTAATAAATTATTTAGAATTGTTAGATGATGATGATATATTTATAAAAAGAATACGAGAGTATATACGTAGTATTGAAATAACATCATCAGGAATAACAGGGATACTTCTTCAAAATATAGGGAAACAACAGTTAATCGTAACTTCAGGAAAAAGTTCTAGGACCTGGGATATAGCACAATCTCAAGATTACGAAGATTTGAAAGAAGCGATTTCATCCAAAATTGGTGAAATATTGCCTATATCCGAAAAATTGGCTGAATATGTGGGATTTATGGATAATTTCAAAAAAGATTATATGGTTTTTAAAATACGAGATATGAAACAAAAAAGAAATACTGGAGCTAGATGTGATCAAGCAAGTAAACCAAAATCGATAAAAATATTAAACGATTTGGGAGAAAGCCAATACACCACAAAAAGCAAATTAACTAGACATGAGTTATGTGTTATCCAAGAATTTGTTTTAAGAAAATATGATTTGCAGCGAGAGAACAATAAAAGGTGGTTTCTAAAACCTTCAGAAGCATTAATTATTAATGATATGAAAAAAGATAAATGAAAAAATGAAAAGATTTAAAATTATACGCTAATAGTATACAATGTCAGTTACCACAGAATCCACAAAGATTATTGCCGCAACCAAACGTGATGCAAATAAAAAGAGAAATACAACGATTAGTATATATGCACCAACGATGATAACCAAACGTCTAATGATACCAATTGTTAATGTTGGAGATAACATCAAGGAAGTTTTAGAGAAAAAAATTGGTTTTGATATAGAAGGACGTTGTATTGTAGAAGGTTACGTAAAACCCGGTAGTTGTAGAGTATTAAGCTACTCAAGCGGTGAGCTATTTAGCAGTAGTGTAATGTTTGATGTAGTAATTGAGTGCTTGGTGTGTTGTCCGGTCGAGGGTATGCATATTAATTGTATCGCAACAAATATAACTGAATCTGCTGGTATTAAAGCAGAAACAGACGAACAACCAAGTCCAGTCATTATATATGTTGCACGGGATCATCATATAAATAATCAATATTTCTCAAGTGTTAAAATAAATGATACTATAAAAGTTCGTGTGATAGGACAGCGTTTTGAATTAAACGATAAATACATTTCTGTAATTGCGGAATTAATAGAAGATAAATCTGCAAAATATGCTCCTAAGAAAAAAACAAAATTGGTTATAAAAGAATAAAATGATATTAAAAACATTACTATTATTATTATAATTAGTATATATGGCAGATTTACGTAATCTCAAAGAATATATTGAAAGTATGAGTAAACATCACCAAGTAGAAGTATTGAGAATTTTAAAATCGAGTTCAGATACACATTTAAACGAAAACCAAAACGGAACTTTTGTTAATCTCTCTTTGCTAACTGCGGAGGAAATTGATGCTTTGAATGATTATAGCGAATATGTCAAAGAGCAGCAGAAAACACTTGCTTTAATTGAAGCAAAAAAGCAAGTCATAGCAAACAAATACTTTAAGGATTATAAATACTATAATGATAATAAAGATACTATACTAGATACATGAAGTAACCCGCACATATGCTGTCTAAATTAACACCACATATGTTGACGAAAGAAAGATTAGATGATTGGCTTAGTAATGTAAATGTAAATGTAAATGTAAATATGAATACTAAGCCTACCGGGTTAAAGTCTAACAATATACAAAAAACAACACCAAAAATAAAAAATAATATCGTTATCACACAAAAGGATAAATTATTTTGGTCTTTTTATATAATTGTATGTGGTGTGGACGGTTACAACGAAATCCAGTCAAAAATATTTACAACGGAAAATGATTTTAAATATGAAAGTATTACTAAAATCAGAGAAAAAGATAAAATGTTAAAAAGTGTAAAGTTGAAAATACAAGATGTTGAAAGCGAACTTATTTCCAATAAGAAAATAACTATGAATGTTTTACACGCTCTAGCAATTGCGTACGAAAAATCGATTGTTTTTATTCACGACAGAATTTACTATGAATTTCCATATGGGGAAACTTATTTTTTAATTGAAAGAAAAAAAAACGATTTAATTTTGCATTTAAATGACCAATATGCAAATATTTTACAAATTAAAAAAGATTTGTATCATATCAATAATACGAACAAGAAGATTAAAGGTATTGGCTCTTTTACAGCGAAAGAAGTACAAGAAATCGCTGTAAAATTACAAATAGAAACGGTTTCTGAAACAGGGAAACCTTTGACAAAAACAAATTTATATAATGCAATCGTTATAAAAATTGAAAAATTGACATAAATATTATAGTATATTATCTATATATATCATGACGAATACCACTCCCATCAAACAAACACTTGATGGAATTCTCAAAACATATTTAGATAATATACAAAGAGGCGGACGGGATGGAACAAGTGAAATGGAAATCCGGTTCGGCACCGCTAGAGGCATGAAACCAGTATCTAGAATAGAATACGATGATGTTATTAAACGATTAATGTCCGCAGGATTTACACTAAGAAACTCTGAATATCACCTTCGTATATTCAGCGAATATACTGATCCTAAAACAGGGGTTACACGGATATCTAATGTGCGCGCGGAACTATCCGGGCTTTCTACTATTTCAGAATATTGTAAATCGGATACTCTTGATAAAATTTATACAGATGGCAGAGTAAAATTTATACAAAAGTCTTTTCAACGGATAAACGGCGATATTGCGGAACCATACGACGCGACTGATTATAATTTTAAAGCAACGCTTAGTTTAGAAAAAGATTTAACACAAACCCAATTAGCAAGGTCGATGGTTACCTCGTGGAAAGATAGTAAGAAAGAATTTAGATATTTAAATCGTCACAGTTTGGTGCATCCAGATTATCCATTTGTAGTAGATATGAGCATTGTACGACAATCCGCAAGAAAAGGTCGTAATACAGAAAGAAGTTACACGTTTAAGGATGCTAAGTTGCAATCTTCACAGGATAAATATGAGATTGAAATAGAAGTAAACAATTATGATGTGGGTATAGGGACAAAATATAATACTCCTTTGGAGTTGGCGTCTGTCATAAAGAAAACTATTATGTTGATTTTATCAGGTCATCAAAATACAAATTATCCCGTATCATATCCAGTACAAAAAGATGTTCTGGAAGACTATATGAAACTAATATGGGGGAGCAAGTATAAAGAGGGGCAGAGGGTTTACCCCAAGAACTTTTTGGGTCCTTCCTCTATTGCTTTGCAAGTAAGTAATATTTCAGAAGAAAATGAAGATGCAAATATACCCAACATACGTACTGGATATACCGTAACGGAAAAAGCAGATGGAGAAAGAAAACTGATTTTAATTTCAAACGATGGAAACATATATTTATTAGATACTAACATGAAAGTGCAATTTACAGGATCTAAAACACAAAACAAAGCTCTTTATAATTCTATTATAGATGGGGAGCATATTTTACACGATAAAGAAGGTAATTTCATTAATTTGTATGCGGCGTTTGATGTATATTTCGTAAATGGAAAAGACATCCGAACTTTGGGGTTTATGGGAGCTGTGAATGATGATCCTACTAATTTCCGTTTACCACTATTGAATGATGTATTTCAGCAACTTAAACCTCACGGAGTTAACGCCATAGGGACACCTTCTCCTATGAGATTTGAAGTGAAAACATTTTATACTAGTACAGACACACAAAGCATATTTCAAGCTTGTTCCTATTTAATGACAAGAATAAAGGATGGTATTTTCGAGTATGAAACAGATGGACTTATATTTACACCTATGCTTACTGGGGTTGGAAGTAATAAGATTGGCGAAACTACACCTCCTCGTAAAATAACGTGGGACTTGTCGTTTAAATGGAAACCACCAGAGTTTAATACAATTGATTTCATGGTAACGTTTCAACGTGGAACCGATGGACAGGAAAATATTAAAAATTTATTTCAAACTGGTACAGGTCTTACCACCTCCACGCAGCTGACACAATACAAAACTGCGGTGTTAAGAGTAGGCTTTGATGAAGCAGTTCACGGTTATACAAACCCGTGTTTAAATGTTATTGAAGACAATCTTCCTATAGTAGGCGACAAAGATAATGAAGAGGGATATAGACCAGTACAATTCTTTCCTACAAACCCTAACGATGATGATGCAGGCATATGTAATCTTCTAATGATGTCTGCTCCAGGCGGAACGAATGAAGTGTTTACAGAGAACAAAGAAGTTATTGAAGACAATACTATTGTAGAGTTTCGATACAACGATACAAAAGAAAAAAAATGGAGATGGGAACCTTTACGTGTAAGATATGATAAAACAGCGGACCTCCGTAGTGGTGGTAAAAATTTTGGGAATGCCTATCATGTTGCGAATAGCAACTGGCATTCTATACATAATCCTGTGACAGAAGAGATGATTTCAACCGGACAAAATATCCCTGATATGGTAAGCGACGATGACGTATATTACAATAGAGTATCCAAATCAACAGTTACCAGGGCTTTGAGGGATTTTCACAATCTGTATGTTAAAAAAAAATTGATTTTATCGGTTTCAAAACCAGGAAATACACTTATAGATTATGCGGTTGGTATGGGTGGCGATTTTACAAAATGGATATCCGCAAAATTAGGATTTGTGTTCGGTATTGATATTTCAAGAGACAATATTGAAAATAGAATGAAAGGAGCGTGTGCTAGATATCTTAATTATAAAAAACAATTCAAACAAATGCCTAGTGCGCTATTTGTTGCAGGAAACAGTTCGGCGAATATTCGCGACATGAGTGCTATATTTACTGAAAAAGGAAAACAAATAACAAATGCAGTATTTGGAAAAGGTGCTAAAAATGCAACAGAGTTAGGAAAAGGAGTATATAAACATTATGGTATTGCAGAACAAGGTTTTGACGTATCATCTATTCAATTTGCAATTCATTATATGTTTGAAAATTTAACAACGTTGAATAATTTTGCAAGAAATGTAAGCGAAACGACTAAAGTAGGTGGGTATTTTATTGGGACTTGTTATGACGGTAAACGCGTGTTCAATATGCTTAATGGTACAAAACAGAATGAGAGTATCCAACTGAAAGATCGAGATATTAAAATGTGGGAAGTAATAAAACGTTATGATAGAGATGAATTCGTAGCAGACTCCACTTCTGTTGGATTCGCAATAGATGTATATATGGAGTCAATTGGTAAAATGTTTAGAGAATATTTAGTAAATCTCGACTATCTAGATACTTTAATGATTAATTATGGATTTACGTTAATAACATCTGAAGAAGCAAATGTATTGGGATTACCTGGAGGCAGAGGGACATTTCGCGATTTATATGCAGGAATGGAAGATGAAATAAAGCGCAATCCTAAAATGAAATCCGATTACGGAACAGCTTTTGATATGACAGATAACGAGAAAACAGTATCCTTTTTGAATAATTATTTTGTCTATAAAAAGAATTATAATGTAGATGCAAAAAATGTATCCATGAATTTAATGGGACAAACCATTCAAGAAGAATTAAATGAACGAGAAGAAAGTGATAAAGCTAGTAAAATTGTAGAATCAGTAATGAAAGAACAAGCTCAAAAAAAACCTACTAAAACAAAAAAGAAACTTACATTAGTTGACCCTCAAGAAAAAAAACCACCCAAACCAAAAAAGAAACTTAATGTAGTAGCTGAAAGTATCTAAATAATATATTATATGATAATTTATGGGTTATTATTCTCTACCAGCATTACCATTATACGATGATATATCAAATATAATTGAAATACAAAAAAAACCTTTAGAAGAAATACTACCGATTATCAATAAAACATTAGCTAAATATATTAACGGTGCTAAATGTGAAATAGATGATAGACAAAGTGAATGGAGAAAATTTAAAAAATATACAAACTCTTACGAATATATTCATTCCAATATTCCAAACACGAAAATATCAGTTTGTAAACTGAAACCTATCTCTCGTTCGTTTTATAAAATGATAGAAACTTGTGATATATTGGATTTGTTTCAAGAGTTACCGAAAGAAAAATGTAAAAGTTTTCATTTTGCGGAAGGTCCTGGAGGTTTTATTGAAGCTATTGCGTATCATAGAAATAATAAAAAAGATAAATATTTTGGTATGACGTTGACAGATGAAAATAATACAACTACAATACCTGGTTGGAAAAAAAGTCAGGATTTTTTGATGAAAAATAATAATGTAACCATTTGGTCTGGATATACGAAAGACGGGGACTTGTTGAAGCCTGTAAATTTAAAGCAGTGTTTTTTACAACATAGTCAAAGTTGTGACATAGTAACAGGAGACGGTGGGTTTGATTTTACGATAGACTATAATCATCAAGAACAAATGAGTCTATCACTTACATTCGCTCAGTGTGCGTATGCTATAGCGTGTCAAAAGAAGGGTGGTAACTTTATGATTAAAATGTTTGATACATATACCCAGCCATCCATCGACATTTTATACATACTTGCAACTATATATCAAAACGTATACATTTATAAGCCACGCTCTAGTAGAAGTGCTAATTCCGAGAAATATATTATATGTAAAAATTTTAAATTATCTGACAGTAAACGATTAGTTAATACGATGTTTAATGTGATAAATAATTTTTCAGAAGGACGATATCCTTATAGATTTTTAAATATTGATATTCCATATAATTTTATATGCTCTATACAAGAATTTAATGCAATTCTCGGACAACGACAGTTAGAATGTATTTCATCCACTTTATCTCTAATGGATAATAATGATAAGGAACGTTTAGAAAATCTAAAAAAAATACATATTAACAAATGTATTAACTGGTGTCAAAAATATAAATTACCTTATAACAAATACATACATACAACGAATACCTTTTTTCCTTCGTCCAATAACATAGATTAACATTTGTATGTTCTATCTTTTAGTATATTCAACGGATTGCATACATTATTTTTGTTTTTAGACCTTTTAACATTTTAAATTCTGATTATTCTATTTTAAAATGAATGATTCTACCTGTTTCTAATTTAATTGACAACTCAATGGTAAATTGATTTACTTTAACCATATTAAGTATTTCTTTGACTGTTCCTCTCGCGTCCTTGCTTTGAAATGACATACAAATATCATCGCACCATTTATAACCTTTTTCGCCATTTTCCTTTGTTAATTTGAAATTAAATGTAGTAGTTTGTAATATTTTTTGGGTTGGCATAGATTTCCATATATCAACTAAAACAGACCGATAACTCGTATTGGTTGATATATTTTCTTCTTCTTTTTTGATTATACATCCTTCAATCGTTGAGTGTTTAATCTGAGTCATATTAAGTTCATTTTCTGTCATATATTGTTTTTTTGGTGTAAGTATAAGTTCTTCATTAATAATTTCATGAGTATAGTTTTCAATATTTGGAATACGGATTAGTTCGGTCATTTTTCTAGTTATTGAATTATAAGTATTATTTCATTTTTTTATAAGTATTATTTCAATTTTTTATAATATCGGCATTTTAAATGTTAAAAGCTTAAGACAACAATTCTTTGTAAATGATAAACAATATTTAAAACGTATGATTACTCAACACAGCTCACTAGTAGTTATAAAATTTTGGACTCAACAAATTAGCCTAAAAAATTAAGTAAAACAATCATTAAAATATATAATGAATAAACATGAAAAGTATAAATTTTATTTTTAAAGATCATCTATATCATATCCAAGGTGAAGACATTTTTTGATTCTGGACGGATGAAATGCCTTCTTAACCAATTCCTATTTTCATTTGGATATAATAGTACAGTTTCCTATGTAAGATTTGGATTTTCGCCTAATGTATAGAAACGCCATGGTTTATGTGGATTATTATTTACTATATCCATTGTTATATTTTTCTCAACAAAATCCCAAGTAGTATGTTTATTTATACTTATTGTTTCCCAGTCCCATGGTTGGTCTAAATTATCTGAGATTGTATCTAGGTTCATATTTATACTTAAACATTTCCAATTCCGTGGTTTATCTTTATTGGATTGAACGATATCCCCAAGTTATATTTGGATTAACACTTATATAGTACCAATCATCTAGATTATTAGAGGTGATTATGTCCCATGATATATTTGAATTTTTGTATACAAATGGAAAATCCCACGGCATATCTGGGTATGATTGTACCAAGTTCCATGTTACAATAGGATTTTCACTTACAATATCCCAATCTGGAATTCCATTTTGTCTCAAAATAAATTTAAACCATTCTATGGGCCAATCTTTATTCATAATTATTTCTTTATTCATAATTATTTATATTATTTGTCTCTAAATAGTGTAAATATACCGTATAAAATGTAAAGGAAACACATTGTTATAGGAATTAAAATAGTTA
>Ga0307928_10002671_pt1 | contig 13711 bp, 13 predicted proteins | sample AceLakmetagen232_FD_201815 | JGI IMG/M metagenome (GOLD analysis project Ga0307928, IMG submission 201815) | Saline water microbial communities from Ace Lake, Antarctica - #232 | ecosystem: Environmental > Aquatic > Non-marine Saline and Alkaline > Saline | place: Antarctica: Ace Lake... | reverse complement strand
TCTGCATATAGAGCTTTGCATAAAGTATCATCGGGTCGGTATTACCATCCGCGTCGAGGGCCGTAGCCAACCCCCGCTCAAGCTCGACGATTTCCTCGTTGAACGTCTTCCGGCTCCGCCAGCGCTTCGACCGACCCTTACACTTCTGCGCTAGGATACAGCCGGGGCAGGCTTCCCTCTCCCCATAACGCAGGGTATAGCACGCGGGCACAAGGCCGTTGTCGGGTACGGGGGCGCGCTCACGCATCGCCGTTCTCCAACGCGAACACCGTCCCGCACTCCGGGCACTTCCAAAGCTCGGCCCACTCGTGGCCGGAGTAATCAGACGTTTCAACGAGCGTCTGCGCCGACGTGCCGATACAATCCCCGTCGAACACGTCGCCCGGCTCCCACCCACACTTCGGGCAGCAGTAGTCCGCGTCCGCCTCGTGGGACATTATCTCGGCGTAGCCCATCAGCGGCGGAGCAGCCGGGTCTGGCGGCTCTGACCGATTAAACGGCTTGAGCTTGGCAAGCTCCGCGTGGAAGTTACTCATTCGTCACCTCCTTCACCACCCCCTTCAATCCAGCACGTATCTCCATCAGGAGCACGCCCAATTTGTTCTGCCCCCCAACGAGGCTAAGTTTGCCGGACGGGCGCAGGGACACGCCCCAAAAAGTATCCCCCCACCAGTTGCCTTCTTGCAATACAACACACCCAGTAGCCATGAGCTTCTCAGCCAGCGCGGTGCCGGGAGCAAACTTCTGGCGGAGCAAGTCCGCCATAACAGCGACACGCGCGGCCTTCCAATCGTCCCGGCATACCACCCGCCGCCCCCACTGCCGCGCCGCCCCCGGAGTAAGGAGCAGGAACCTCGTTCTGTCAGCAAAGCGCGCGCACTTAGCCGCTTGGTAAGCATGCTCCACAGAAGGAAACTTCAACCCCGCGTACACCACGGAACAAGGCCAGAAGTTCGACAGGAACCGATGCGCGCCTTGAAACTCATAGACCGTAGCGTCACTCATTCGTCACCGCCCTCCGACAGTTTCACCGCCGCGTCCCAATTCAGGAACGGCAGCAGCGCCTTCTCATCCAGCAAAAGCTCGTCGGGTTCCGGCCACGCATCGACCACCACCACTTCGTACCCCTCGCCTTCCCACGCCTCACACCGGGCAATGGCGTGTTCCCGCAGGCGGATGTGGCACGTCGGGCAGAAGTCCACCACCCACAGATCGTTCTCGCCGCCCTTCTCCGTGCGCATCCCGCGCCCAAGCCGCTGAATCGAGTTTACCACCGTCTTGACACCTTCCGCGAGGACAATGGCGTCGATGCACCGGATGTCTTCCCCCTCGTCGAAGATGGTCGTAGCAAGGATGACACTGATCTTGCGGTCACCCAACAGGGCCTTCGCCTCGTCGCGCCGGTCGGTGTTCGTATTGCCCCACAGCGCGATAAAGTCGATGCCCGCCGCCTTGAACATCTCAGACAGGAGCAGCCAGTGCGCCTTACGGCGGCACAGCACGAGCGTATTCCGCTTCCGGTCAACAAGCCACTCCACAGCGCGCACGACGGCCCGGTTGTGGCGCTTGCTATAAACGATGCCCTGCTCGTATGCGTCCTTATACGGGATGCCAGCGCGACGCTGCTTCAACTCACCCGTCACTCGATCCCGGTACGGGACGATGTGTGTCGGGAACGGCTTCTCGCTCGACGCGTCGGAGTACACCACGGCGATCTTCGGCTTGGTGAGTAGTTTCTGCTCGATCATCACCGAAGTCTGCGCTTCGTACAACAGCGGCCCGGTCGCTCCGAGGAACTTCATATCGGCGAGAGCCTGCTTTTTGATCGGCGTCCCCGACAGGCCAAAGCGCCGCACGGCGTTCGAGGCCATCGCGATTTCATACCACGTGTTTGCAGAGGTATGATGTGATTCGTCCAAGACCAGCACTTCGCGTGTCTTGACCAACACCGTAAGCAGGGGGTTCGCGCAGATGATCCGGCCCTTCCGCTTCCGGGGCCGGAACCCGATGAGAGTCTGGGCCGTTGCCACCGTCACGTCGCCCGTGGTTTTCACGCCGTCACCACACTGTCCGACAGTAAGGTCGTCGCCGTAGTAATGCCGCAGGCGCTCGGCGGTCTGCTTCGCCAGACCTTTCTTCGGAACGACCACGAGCGTCCGCCAGCCCTTCTCCTCCCACAGATAGCGCGCCGCCGCAGCAATGATTTCCGTCTTGCCACTCCCGGTGGGCGATTTTATGTACCCGTTCCTGTTCTTGAGCAGGGCCAACGCCCCTTCGTACTCGTTGTCCCACAGTTCGATACCGGGCAGGTAGTCCCGGCCAAAGCGGGAGACGTCGATTCCCCCAACACCTAAGCCGCTGACTTGTACGCTGTACCCCGCTGCGTCCAAAGCTTTCTTCACGAGGGGGACGAACCCGGCAGGGAACGAGTTGCCCTTGTACAAACGCACCTTCCCATCCCACCGCCGCTCCTTGAACGCCCGGTTGTACCACCGCCCCGGATCGAGAACGGTCAAGGTATCGGAGAGGGTGTCCAACGGAGCGTGGTGTAGTTGCGCCCACGCCCCCTTGACTCCAATAATGGCCGTCCCATCTGACACGGTGTCACTCTCCCTCGTTGGTCAATACCACCACGCCGTCGAACAACAACACAGCCTTCGGGGCCTTTTCGCGCGGGAACATCTCAAATGCGGAGCGCGCCGCCCGCTGCGTCCGACAGACGAGAATCACGTGGTTATTGACGCAATAGTTAGTGAACTGCTCGATGGGGATAAGCAGCCCTTCAAACTGACGGCTAACGAACAAGTCCTCGTCCTCGACGCCTTTGCCTTCGGAACGCCGGTATAGAATCACACACGCTTTGTCCGGGAAGTTCCTCCGGGCCAACGCCTCAACGGGATTGTCGAAGGAGTACGCCGCCTCGACGCCACAATCTTCAGGCGTTGCTCCCAACGTATCATTCATTATTATGTTCCTTTCTTTACAGAGTATAATACCCCCGTAGGGGGTACTATACGAAGTTTCTTTATTATGATCATGATCATGTTCTCATGTTACCTCATGATAAGATGGGGGACGCGAGCCGCGCGCGATACTCTCAGCAAGGGAGTCGAGCATCGTGATCACAGTTACCATCGCGTCCCGCTCGTCCTGCGAACCCGCGTCCGTTCCCGCAGCGTGTTCGATCACAGCACGGTATTGGATTACCGTGTCCTGACAGCGCGAGCGCTCATACCAGCGCCCGGCAACGAAGACGAACCCCAACGCCAGTACCAAACATAACGAGAGCAGAGAGAAGATCATTGCCCAATCCCTTTCAGAAAGTAATCCCGGAGTATCTGCGGGCGGTCAAGCACGCGTGTGTACGAAATCATTGTGTGTAGGCGCAGTAACTCGCGCGCACGCTTCGTTTCGATCACTGCCTGCGGGATAGCATCGACAATATCAACGCCCGGCTTGAGCAGTTGTGTCGTCTTGCCTTTGTATCGCGGTTCGATGTTCAGGACGCCGGTCTCCTCGATAGTCTTGAGCGCCTTCACCAGTGTGGCCTCAGACTTCCCGATCTGTTCTGCCAACGTCCTGCGGTCGATAACCGCGTTGAGGCGTTCTAAGGAGCAGCCGACTGTAATAGGCACCACGACGCTTTCCCACAGGACTGACACGGTGTCACTGACCGTGGGGGACAGGCCCGGCGCTCCGTCCTCGTTCAGCGCTTCCAAAGCGCTCACATTTACGTCTAGCATCGTGCCGGGTAGTGCAGGCCGCCTGCGCACCAGCCCATAGGCTTCCATCGTGTTCAACACGGACAGCGCGGCGTACCCCCCGCCTTTGATAGGGACGCCCATCATCTTTACGACCTTCTCGGCAATCAGCGCCCCAGACATCGACAACACGTCGCCGGGGCCGAGGACTTCGTTGAGCCACGCCCACACATGGACGTACGCGATATACGGCGGGTTGGCATTCTCGACGAACCGCTTTTGCAACATGAATGAGTAATCATCTTCCTCAACCAGTATCACCACGCGGCTGTGCAGGCCGTCACGCCCCGCCCTGCCTGCTTCCTGACAGTAATCTTCGAGGGAACCGGGGATACCGAAGTGGACGACGCTTCGGATATTTGGCACGTCGATCCCCATGCCAAAGGCGCACGTAGCAATCATAATCGGACACTCGCCTGTCTTGAACTTCTCCTGCATCTCCGTCCGGTGCTGCTTCGTCATGCCAGCGTGGTACAGGCCGACGAACCGCCCACCGATCTTAGCCAGCGCGTCGAGCCGATCCTGCCAGTCCTGAAAATGCTTCTTCGCCAACGTGGTGTCGATGTCCGCACCCACGGTGGCCGCGACCGTGCGCCAAACATTCTCCGATCCCTTCCGCGTGCCGCAGTACGCGATGTACCGCCCGTTGAGGATGTCCCACTCACGCATCTCGTCGGAAAGCATCTTCCACGGGTTTCCCCATACGACCGCGTATTGCAAGTTCGGGCGGACAGGATCGCCCACCACCCGCACGTAGTTCTCATCCAAGTCTAAGCGCAGTGCAACGTCCGCTTCAATGTCAAACGTTGCTGTCGCGGTGACCGCCACGATGGGTGGGCGATGCGAGAGCAACGGCAAGATGTCCTTGATACGACTATACGCCGGGCGGAAATCATGCCCCCAACGCGACACACAATGCGCCTCGTCCACCACGAGAAGATTCACGAGCGCCGCTCGGATGGTGGCCCGGAACTTTCGGTTGTTAATCCGTTCTGGGGCGATATAAAACACCTTATAACGTCCCATAAGCAGATTCGCAAAGCGTTTTTCTTGGTCAGCGTCGGTCACGTGCGAATTGACATACGTAGCCGGGATGTCCCGCAGCATGCAGTCGTCGCACTGGTCTTTCATCAAGGAAATCAACGGTGACACCACGAGTGCAGTACCGGGCCAGAGCATCGCCGGGACTTGAAATGCAGCGGACTTTCCATAACCTGTTGGGAGAACGGCCAATACGTCTTTGCCCTTCATCACGCTTTCAATGACTTGCGCCTGTGCTTCCCGGAAGTCGTCGTGTCCCCAATGCTTCTGGAATACGGCGAGCGCCCGCGCCATCACGTTTTGTGGCTTCTTATTCTTTGCCATCGCGCGCACCCCATTCATCTGCTCTTTCGGGTATCCACCCGCGCGCCCGCGAGTACCGTTTTCCCGTTATGTAGCCACATTGTAACCGCCTGCCGTTGCAATGTCAACGGTCGTGTGGTACGGTTTTACGACCAGTTCTTTCACCTAACCTTTTCCTTCGCGTTGATCCAATACTCACCGGGGAGGTCGCTTGACGGCTCCACGGTGAAGCCCTGTTCGACACACTGCGTCATTGTGTCCCACGACCGTAGCAACACGTCTCGGTGGCTCCCGTCTGTATATGTCTCCTCCGTTGGGAAGGTTGCTTCCCACCGATTTACGTCTGCCCGCATCATCCTCCAAAACCCTTCCATCGGGCACAAGTCATTTGGCTCAATAAGCGCGAAGCCCGCCTCGGATAACATAGCAGCCAACTTCTTCCGAATACGCCCGATGCGCCTCATGTCCTGACCTTCCTTCCTTTCAGCGTTAGCTTCGGCTTCCTATTCGGATCGAGCCGCACCCTCTCCGGCTTGCCGAGGGTGCAAAGCATCCGGGAGTTCTGCTGCTCCCACTTGTGCGCGTACTTCCCTTTCAACCCAACCCCGTGACGGCACCCCATCTTCGGCGGCTTCTCCGGCCCGTAGTGTCGGTGCCAACACGTTTCACACTTCCACACTTCCTGCTTCGTCCACACGGTCGTGGGCCGCTCGAACTCGATCACCGTCCCGGCCCTAAGCTTCTTCACGATCATCCGCACGGCTTTGGCGTCGTCCACCATCAAGCCGCGCTTCCACTTGTTCTTGAGCTTCCACCACTCTATGGCAAAGCGTATGACAGTATACTTATTGTCTGCCCAACCGAGCGTTCCGGCGATGAGCTTAACGAACTCTGCCTCAAGCTCCATCTCCTTGCGCTTCAAGGTCTTAGCGTAGTGAAGCACAGGCAGCATCGCAAGATAGTTCTCTCGGTCAAGCCGGTTCCGTTCATAGAACTCGATGTCCTTGAGCGCCAACTCGTCGAAGGCCAACACGTCTTCGGAGTTCAAACGGCAGGGGACGCGCCGCTTGCGCTTGTATGCCGGTTCATGCGTCCAACCGCTTGAGTAAATCTCGTCGTCCGGTCGATAGTAAATCCAGTACAGCACCGACCCACGCCGGGTTTCAGTTTCCTTTTCGATCTGGTACAGCACATCCCGCTCCGGGAAGGGCGCGCGGAACGGGGCGGTGCGCCACGACTCGTTCCCATGTTCCCGCGTGGCATGATACCACGTGTGCCGCTGCGCAAGCAACACACGCGTCCCGACACCCACCTTCTCTTGGTTCGCGCGCAAGTAGTCTTCCCACCGGGGGGTGCCATCCGACAGCCAGAAGTCCGGCTCGTCGTCTCGGATCAGTTCCACACTGTCACCGAGGATGTTCATCATCAAGTTGACGTGGTTCCGCAGCGCAATGCCGAAGATGTCTGTCCGCTCGATGAGGCCCTGCGCATAGATCAAGCCGAGCATATACTGCTCATGCGCCTGTTGCAGTTCCGCCTTAGCATACTGCCGGAAGTTTGTTCGCTCGATGATACGCTCGTACTCGGTCTTGCCGGGGAACAGCCGCCTGCCAATGGGGACGCCAGTGAAGATGCGGTAAAGGTTCGTCCCGTTCCGAATGAGGAAATACGTCGTCTTATCCGCCTCGTCCGCCGCCGCCTGCGCGAGGGCCTGCGCAATATCGTCTGCCTTCCGTCGCTCCTTGGGGTGGCGACGGACACGGAACGCACAGATCGCTTTGGGTCGGAACAGGTACCGCTCGTAGTTCTCCGGCCTGCTGATCCATTCGTCGAACACATCCACCTTCTTGATGTCGAGGCCCCCGTCTTCCCATATCCCGACTTCCTCGTCCATGTATAACGTCTGTTGATAGATTGTCAGGGGCGTGTCCTCGACTTCGTTCTCACCTTCGAGTAACTGCACGACGTCTTCGTGAACACCAAGGAACACTTCGAGCGCGTAAATAATCTTGAGCTTGTTCTTCAACTCCGCCTTCATCGCGTCGGCGACAAGGCGAAGCTCCCCCACACGCTGCGCAAGCTGCCGCTGCATGTCGCGCACCTTCGTCATATACGCGCGCATCACCGTCTTGTTCACCAGCGAGAGCTTGGAAGGAGCACCCACGACCGGGATGCTGGCCCGCTTCATCAAAGCTGCCTGTTCACTATCATCCTCGTCCTCGATGGACACGTTGTCAATGTCCGGGGCCGGGAGCGCCTTCACGCCCTTGGGGATGAACTCGGAGTAGTCCACATCAACACACTCAGCATACGCAACTTCACCCACCTTCTTGCGGTGCCACCCCCTGCCTCCCTTATTGTCCACTTCCACGTGGATACCGATCTTCGGCGTGACGCCCACCTTGAAAGTGATCTCCCAATCGGGCATCCCCTTTGTATCACACTGCCAATAATTACTCTCGTACCCGTCGAGATACTTCTTGTCCACGTGCTTCTCTGGGAACAGGACTTTGACCTTATACAGCTTGATCGCCTGCGCAAGGTTCGCCGCGTCAATGCGCTCCGTCTCACCGGGGCCACCCTCCCCGAACACGTATGTGGTGCCTGCCTTCTTACCCATCAGTTCCTCGCCCGTTACTCAAAGCCAAATCGTTAGGAGAAAGCACAAGAAACGGAGTTCAATAAACCCGCTCTCGTGTACGTACCGGATGCTTCCGAGCGACCAACTGCGCAAGTCATAACCCACAGTAGGCCCACCCCCGAAGTGAGTTGAGCACCTGATCCCGGAGTGAAGTTCGCCAGACCACCAACCCCAAACTGCTGTCCACATTGTCATTTCTCCTTCTTCTGGGTCATTGTACACATGTGCGGGTGCTTCGGTAATGAACAACGTCACGTAATGGTGCATGGGAACGCCATCGAACTTCTCGATGAGCGAGAAGTCGTTTTGTTCGGACAACTCGTTGATGATCGACTTGATACACCACCCGTCCGTTGCCGCCCGCCTGATTGCCATGTCCAGCGCCGCCGCGGCGTCCTCGCCACGTCCAAGGTAACACGCAGTATGATCCGTCCCCTCGGTCGTAGACCACGGCGCGTCGGCCCCGCACCGTGCCCCGTGGTTCTCCACCGTGTACTCAAGCACTCCCTTCATCGTCTTTCCTTTTTTCTTTTGACTTGAAACTTTCTTCCACAGGCAACACACTTCCACGTCACAAGTCCCCACTGTTCAACACGCCAAGACGCACAGCGAGGACATGTAGGGCCTTTAGGGTACTTAGGGCGTTTTATCAATGGCTTCGTCCTCGTCACTCACTCTCAAGACCGTCAAGCAGTTCCTCCGCCTCTGCCGCCTCAACAGATTGCGGCCACTTCCCAATAATCTCTCGAAGAATGGCCTCAGCTTCTTTCTTCATCCCCGCCGCTAAATAGTTCTTGGCAAGATTAAGCCGGGACGCGACCCGCACAACCAGAGTCTTGGGCTGCTTCTTCTTGACCTGCACCTCAACTTTAGCTTCTGGTCGGGCCTTTGCCGCCTTTAGAATCTGAGCGCCAGTCAGCATGCGCGTAGCAGAAAAACGAGGTGTCCATGTATAGACAAGAACCCGGTACGAAGGCTGCCCGCTCTGGTTCTTATGAAACTCTGTCCCGTCAAGCTCCCTAACATAATGACCACGGGCGTTTTGCCGTAGATGCCCGAAGAGCGCAACGGGCGCGCCTTCTAAGGCACTAAGTCCCTCAGCACGTACCTTGTCCCCAAGATACGAAGCGGAGGTTACCTGCGTGTGCCCATAAAAATATACATTGACGCCTTTGAAGTGAAACCGAATTGGGTGAATGGAATAACCGACACGTATTACATACTGCTGACCTGCCGGTCGGTGAGGCTGGTGGGCAATCTCAACAGTCTCGATAAAGCCTTTTAACACCACACCGCGTCTGTCCTGCTCGTTCCAGATAAGGGTAAGCCGTTTGCCCAACCGGAGGCAGGCATCCTGACTCCACCCAAACTCACCTAGTCTCCGCGGTTGCGCCTTTGGATAAAGCGACCGCGGCAACTGCGCCCACGTCGCCGTTATACGTTGCATTACACATTTATGCACGGCAAGGTATTCTCTGACAGCCTTGTTATCCGAACGCCCCAGTAGTAACTTAATCGCCCATTTGGCCTCCCTAGAATCAGGGAAGTCATCGACGATACGGAGGAGAAGTGGCCTCACTTCTGCATCAGCCCGCCACACCGGTATCCTGTACTTTCTTCTGTTCGCTTTCGCGAAGCGCTTGGCCTTTCTCACCTTTTCCACGAGTAGCTTCTTTACGGCGCTCCGCCGAACAGCCGCGGCAGAACCGCCCTTGCCTGCCTGCCCCCTTACGATCACCGGAGGCCAAAATACCAGCACGGTTGCAGCCAACAGCGCCATCCACGCCTTATTCATCATATTACCCCTTCCTTATCTGTTATCCCATGCCTCAATACACCTAACATGAACGGGCTTCCATTTAACGAACACCATCCTGCCCTTCACCGGATAGCGCTTCTCGATCCTGAACTTCATCCAGACCGCAGGTTCCCCGTCCTCGATTGGCTTTAAGCACTGGCGACATTGTGCCCGGCGCTTTCCGAGTCTGGAGTATGGTTTCGTGAACCTCGCTTCTCGGACTTCACCCACCGTTCCTAACCCCCTTCAAATGCGCTTCCATGCCTTCCCGGTTTTGCTCTCATAACAACGGATTAGATGCTTCGGCCATTTGATACGGATGACAGCGATGATTGAGCGGGCGCGCTGTTCGTCGGTTTCAAGAAGCACGGCCCCACCGTCAACGCGCCCCCGCTCCGCTTTCACGACAGTACGGTTCGGAACGACCGGCGTGAGTAGCAACTCCCCAAGAAGCTTGTCCCGCGTTAAGTCTGCGATATTGACAGCGAACTGCATCCCCGTCATACATCCCTGAGCCATCTTGACTCTCCTTCCTTCCGTTGTCCCGCCCGCGTCCCGCGGGTTTCTGGTTCCGGGTACCGCCGCCCTTTGCGACGACTGAGTATATTATCGGTGGCACGGGAAAGGATGTCAAGAGTTTTTTTCCGTGTGGTACAGCTTTTTTTATGTCTCCTGTATCATTAACAGAAGGGCGTCAAACACACCCGGCGTAACCCCGTCTGGCACGTCAGTCGGCTTGACCTGCACGAGTTTACCCAACCCGCCAATCTCATCGTTACGTAAGGCAACGAGCGCGCTCTCGTAGTTAGCGAGCGCCTTCGTCTCGTCGAGGAACTTAGCCTCGAACCCGGTGAGCTTGGCATGGTACTCGTCGATTCGGTTTGGATCGAGCAGCACCCCCCTGCTATCCTGTACTGGCTTACCATCTAACCCAAGTACCGCGTGCGCTCGGATAAGCGCGTCACGCTTCATTCGGTACTCAGCGGAAACGCCCGTATTGCGCTGCCCTTCCGCTTCGGCATACGACTCAACGAACAGGCGCAGGGTCTTCCGGTTGCGCGCCACGGCGTAGTTGAACTCGGCCTTGGCGGGGATGTCTGCCAGCGCGTTGAACGCGCGCCACATTGCGAGTGCTTCGTTTCCAGTCATCATTCCTCTCCGCGTTGCAGGAGTGTTGAATGCGAGTCACGGCGAAACGGATTCGATTCCTTCCTTCGTCTTCACTGACTTGACGTATATGTCCGTGGCGAGCGCGCGTTCGCGTACGAATGCTTCATCCAGTTCTTTAAGCTTCTCTGGGCTGGTTTCATGGAGCTTCTTCCGCGCGGCCTGCGCCCGCTGCGTAATCTTTTTCGTGAATACCTTCTCGACAATAGCGCCCCAAAATGCGTACACGACGGCGGCAAGTACGAGGATGATCCCGGCGATAAGTAAGGACTGTTTGATGATGTCGTTGTACCACGCCCAAATGTACGAGGCCATTCCACCAAAATACAGCGCTCCGAGTAGTACAAGAGCGACCGTGCCGAGGGGTTTGCCATAGCGAATGAAGCAGAATACGATACCAACCACAGACGCGACGCCGAAAATATTGATGCCCCAGAACGTAACGGTCTTCCTCGCCGAAGCCAGTTCCTTGAGCCGCTTGTCCTTCGCAGCATTCGCCGCCCGCAGGGCAAGCAGTTCCTTATGAACCTCGGCGGCGTCTCGCTTACTTAGGATATTCTCGCGTTCGAGCTTGACGAGTTCGGCCTTGGCCGCTTGGTACTTAACCCGAAACGCCGCCCGTAGCTTCCGGGCCTCGTTCCCCGCCTTTGTCAGGGCAATGATAGCGTCGTCAGCGGTTTCGGAAAGGGGGACGGGGATGATGACATTGAGCCACGTCTGAAGCGTTCCCCACAGCAAAACGGCCTGTTTTGACGCGTCTGCCCCCGCCGAGACACCTTTTACCTCGGTATTGACCGCTATACGCCTCCCCACAGCAACGACACGAGCCGCTGCGGCCCGTTCGGCCTCGGTAAGCTCCGATGGCCTGTCCGGGAGTACAGGGAGCGTGACAGGCCGCTCAGGCGTCGGTACGGGCGTCGTCTGACACGAGCCAGCCCCCAACAGGAACAGCGGCAGTAACAATACAAGCACAATGAACTTGGCCTTCTTCATCTCCTCACTCCTTATGGCGGCGGGTAACCGCGCCTGTCCTTAACTTCGATCCGCCCAGAACCCGCCGTGATGGTATCACCACCCATCACGACAGTCAAGGAGTAGTGCCACGTTCCCCTCGTCCCCGTCACGTCCGCGGCGGAAATCTCAGCGATGACCACACCGTTCGCCCAATCCGCATCCGCGTGCCCGGAGTTGCACACGATGGACGTGACGGGTGAGCCGCCGTCCTGCTCCGCTTCAAGCAAGATGTTTGTCGCCGTGGAAACATCCCACGGGACGTTCTGTCCGTTACGCCGGAGCAGGAAGGTCAACGTGTGTTCGTTATCCACATACGTTTCGTAATTACCCGCCGCGTCCTGCGAACCCCACATCGTAATTGGCAGGGCGTTTAAGATCATTTGCAGCTTATGGGCCTGCCACATGAGCCATTGTGGGAAGGTGGACGGACTTGCCACGGCGGCGGCGGTAACAGCATCGAGACCCGTAGCCGCCAAGATGAACCCCGTCTTGTCGGTTAGTGTACGCGCGGCGTAAGCCCACACCCTCGTCGCCACGTCGGTTACCACCGTACCGAGACTGGTCAGCGTCCTTGTACCAACCGCCCACACGTTGGCGGCGGTGTGCGAACTTCTCGAACTCACCGCAGCATCGAGACATTGAAGTAGCAGACCGACCGTGCCTACCACATCATGGTTGCCAGCAAGCGCTCGGTTAAGGATGGCGTTACGAATCGCGTCGGTCGTCGGATCGTTCAGGCCGGTAATATCAGATACACCAGCAACATCCTCGCCGATAGCTAAATTGTCCAAGTATCCTGCGCGTGCGGCTGTATAGTTTGTTAAAGCAGTTGCAAGTGCTGCTGACCAACGACCAAGCATCGTATCGACATCGGCAGGAATATTGGCAGCGGCCAACTCATCAAGATACCCTGCTCTTGCAGCCGTGAGGCGCGTGTCATGGAGAGTATCCAACTTTGTACGATCAGCAGCAGTAAAATCGACAGCCGTTGTGTCAACAATCTGGATGGGGTTACCGAATATACGAGTGTTGCCACCCTCAACGACACTGAACGTGACGACGAGTTCCTCAATAACGTGGTCATTCGCGACCGTGTAGGTTGAACGATAACGGCCAGTCGAGATGAACGTCATTACAGTATTGTCAAGGTTTGCGTTTCGGTTGGCACCGGCCTGGTTGACCACAGCAATTGTCGGAGCTGCATCAGGTGCTTCCATGTTGCCCACGGTATCATACAGAAGTAGCTCGATGCGATAGGCTGTACTGCCAGCGTCCGGCCGTTCGGCAATAGCGGGAACAATACGGACACAACGTGTATTATTCTGAATGCCGGTAACTTCAGATGTGCCTGCGACATTCTCACCAATATTTAGATTGTCTAGATAACCCGCTCGTACTGCTGACAACCTTGTGAGAACAAGATCAACAAGCAAATCAAGCCTGCCCCCATTAGCCCAGTCGCCCTGCAGCTCATTGGTGTCTGCCAAAACAGTAGCCAGATCGCTGAGAGCACCTGCATTGGGCAAGGCGTCTGCTATGATCTTGATGGCGTCCACAACCCCGTCCACGGTAGTAATAAGGTTATCAGTGGCAGTATGAAGACCAGCCGCTATACCAGCCGCGTCAGGAACAACCAAGCTCACACCATCTGTGCCTCGCATCGCGTCACCATTGATGCCCGTAACGTCTGTCAGTATAGCGGCGATGTCCGCACCACTAAACCTAGTCGCATCATCCAGAATAGCATCTCTTATTTCCGTGGCTGTGGGTGCTACACCCGCGGCATCTGGAACAACCGTGTTGGCCCCATAGTCGGCCAAAGCGGTATCACACGCAGCATTCGCTTGGGCAGAGCTGAGGTTGTTGAGGGCGTTGACGGTTGCTTCGAGGGCAAGGGCAGCCACATCCGCCGTCGCCCAGTTGCCCTGATTGGTCTGAAGCTCGTTCGTGTCGGCCTCAATGTCATCGAGATGCTTGTCCGCCGAG
>Ga0307928_10002670_pt1 | contig 13711 bp, 13 predicted proteins | sample AceLakmetagen232_FD_201815 | JGI IMG/M metagenome (GOLD analysis project Ga0307928, IMG submission 201815) | Saline water microbial communities from Ace Lake, Antarctica - #232 | ecosystem: Environmental > Aquatic > Non-marine Saline and Alkaline > Saline | place: Antarctica: Ace Lake... | reverse complement strand
CATCTATGACTGACACGATGACCAGCGGAAATCTGATTGTCTCGGGAAACGAGATTGACCCCAAGGTGGTTGTAGTCTGTGAGCCTCCTTCTGAAAAGGTGTGGGACGAAGGCAAGGTAATGAGTCCTGCTTGTATGCGGGTGTTCCAGAGGCAGGCTATTGATTGCGGATTTGGCAAGGATGATTTTTGCTTCATCACACCCTGTGGCTATCTGCCGGAAGACGCGGCTACGGATTCACGGGTTAACAAGTTCCTCGATACACAGCGGGAGGAGTTTCTTGCGGAGTACACGGTACTTGCCGAGGGTGCCAAGTTGGTTATCTATCTGGGCAAGGTGGCAGGCAGACAGGTGCTTGGGCGGTCTGTGAAGATCACGGAGGTACGTGGGCAGGTGCGACAGCTCGAAGGGCACCCTGCACCCATCCTACCCCTACTGTCACCGGGCATGGTGTTGAGACGGCCAGAGCAGGCTGACATTTTCAACACTGACTTTAGACTCGCTAAGCAGCTGCGGGATGCGGCGTGGGATATGGAAGCGTTTGAGGATGCCCACCTCACCGGGAAGTATAAATGGTGTCTTGACCTGTCAGAGGAGATCGACCTAGACAACCCGCCCAAAGCGATAGCCCTAGATGCAGAGTGGCGTGTTGCCGAGGGTAAGGGTATTCTGTGCGTTCAGCTTTCGTGGGCAAAGGATACAGGCGTACTTATTCCGTTGGACATACCGTATTTCAACGATAACGATTTGCGTGGGAAGACCACGAGAGACCTGCCTTACCTTACGCCAAGAGGCAGGATGAAGTTGGTTCACCAGCTACGCAAGCTGTGTGCAAACCCTGATGTGATGTTCTGTGGGCATAACATGAAAGGGGATTTACTTCAGTTGCGTGGGCTGCGGGTGCACGTGGAGAATTGGGGCCATGATACGATGCAGTTGGCTTTCGTGGTAGATGACAATATGCAGCGGAAGAGTCTTAGCGAGTGTATCCGGCGGTGGGTTCCAAGCATGGCGGGCTACAGCGACTCCTTTGATGCGACGATAGACAAGCTCAATATGCAGCTTGTGCCGCACGATGATATGTGTTCCTACGGTGGAGGGGATGCAGACGGGACCCGGCAGCTGTGCTTTGCGCTTGTGCCATTGGCGAAGGCAGACCGGGCAAATTACAGATGTTACACTAAGATTCAGATGCCAGCTCTCAGCATGTTTTTCATTACTGAGCAGTCGGGACTGAGAATGGATCAGCAGGCCCTCAGCGAGTTAGCAGATGTGGCAAGGCGGCAAGAGGAGGAGCTACGGGAAAGCCTGCTACAGGGCGTCTCAGGCACCCTCAAGCGACGATACTTAAATGACCCGGCAAACGTCAATAGTACCCCTAGCGAGATTCTGTCTTTCACGCGGGATGCGTTTGTGCGCGATGTACTATTCAGTCCGAAGTCGAAAGGCGGTATGGGGTTCAAGCCCAAGGTGTTTACGAAGGGCACGAGGAAGCTGCCACCGGAGGAGCGCATACCTTCCACGTCGGCAAAGGAGCATTTGCCGTATTTTGAGCAGCATGAGTTTGTCCAGCAGTTGATGGACTACAAGCGACTGAGCAAGATGCGTACAACCTACGTGGGGTTGCCAGAGCACTCTGAATATGTGCCAGTGCGTTTGCTTAAGAGTGGCAAGGCATATCAGAAGGCGGTGCAGGAAACGCTTGACGCGAACAACTACGAGTATGCGTACCTGCCTGCAATCGACGGTGAGCCAAAGCGTATCCGCATTGAGCTTTTCGGGGCCAAGGGTAAGCGGGTGGTGCTGGATGGTGATGGCAGGCCTTGGCACAAGTCCGTGATTAAGGCTACAGGGTTCTGGCAGTACCTTGACGAAGACTCCAGGATTCACCCCTCCTTCCTTCTACACAGGACGGTGACCGGGCGTAGTGCCAGCGCGAATCCGAACGGGCAGAATATACCTAAGCGCGGCAAGACTCCGAGGATGGAGGAGCTAGTCAAAGCGTACCGGAGTTGCTTTGTGGCCGATGATGGGTTTATGTTTATTGAGTGTGTAGCAGAGGATGAGCTTGTAAATATGGACGGGGGGCTAGTTCCTATTCAGAAGGCTGATGGGTTAGTAAATTCTGGTAGGCGATATAGAAAGATCCTAGGTAGAAAAGATGTTGGTAAGCGTAGAGTTGTGTCTATAGAGGCTAGTGATGGTTCTAGGATAAGGGTGACACGTAATCATCCGTTCTTGGTGGTACGCAGTGGGCAGTATGTGTGGGTTCCGGCAGGGAGTTTGCTACGAAGTGATTATGTTGTTGTTCCTGACCACGGAGAGGATGTGTGCGAGGTAAAGGCAGCAGCTAGAGATGAATCGTACTGGGCTGGGGTTTTTATAGGGGACGGGTGTTATGGAAAGCAGATTACGGGTATGGGCGTTCCCCCACGTGGTGGGTACTACAGAATTAACTTTGCACTAGGGAGTGATTGGAAAGAGCTTTATAGATATATGGAGAGTTTTTTCGGTATTCCTCCACAGATAAAGTCTAAGGGGGATGTGGTTGTTCAATCAAAGAAGCTGTATTATGAGTGGATACGGAAGTACCCCAAGGATGGTAGTTGGTTTGCCGAGATTCCACGATGCATACTTGAGTCGGGTTACACTACACAGATGAAGTTCCTTGCTGGGCTTATAGATTCGGACGGTTCTTACCACTCTAGGCGCATGACCTATGTTAGTGTGTCTGAAAAGTTGATACGACAGATTCATACGATGTGTAGAAGGTTGGGTATACACGGACTAATACGCAGGATAGACAGTGGGGATATTAAGGCGTGGGGATTTGATGTATTTGAGGCAGAGTCGCTGCGCCGCCTCCCGCAGGGTTTGCTTAAGAGGAAGCGGCAACGTAGGGGTAAGTATTGTACTACGAAGATGTTTACGCAATGCAGGACAGCTATGATACCTGCCGATCTGCTAGAGGCTAGAAAGCAGGCAGGGATGCAGTCTGGTGTGTTGGCTAACAGGTTATTTAGCAATGCACGTAGGACAGGAAGGGCCACTAGAGATGCTGTGCTTAAGTCAGGCATAGGCAGTATTCTTCCGTTGCTGGACTATAGATATCTTAAGGTAAATGGCGTTACTGACGCAGGCACAGCTAATGTGTACGATATTGAGGTTGAGGTGGATCACTGCTTTGAGGTAGGTGGGTTCATTACGCATAACTGCGATTTGTCACAAGCGGAGTTGCGGTTGGCGGCGTGGATGGCTCAAGAGCCTACGATGCTACAGGTGTACAGGAATGGCGGGGATATCCACAAGACTACAGCTTGCACTGTGTTGGGGATCACCATGCGGGAGTTCAACGAGCTACCGAAGGCCGAGCAGAAGCTAGCACGGTTCAGGGCCAAGGCAGTTAATTTTGGGTTCCTTTACGGAATGGGCTGGCGCGGGTTCAAGGTGTATGCCAAGGTCGAGTACGGTATCGACATGACAGACGAAGAGGCCGAGCATACGCGGTTCAAGTTTTTCCAGCTATACTCCGGGCTGGAGGGGTGGCACAACGGCATGCGAGAGTTTGCTATGTCGCGGGGGTACGTCCGGGCGTTGCACGGGGCGTTGCGCAGATTGCCGTCTGTGGAGTCCGATGATGAAGCGATACAGGGCGGTGCACAGAGGCAGGGTATCAACTGTTTGTCGGACGATACAGAGATGCTTACGGCTAGGGGTTGGGTATCTGTGGATGATCTAATAGGGGGTGAGCCTGTATTTTCTGTTGTACCGGAGACTGGGCAGACAAGCCTTGATCCGTTGGAGGGGCTTACCAGTGGTGAGGTGGATCGGGATATGCTGTGTTACGACGGGACCATCAGTGCGATTGCCACACCTAACCACAGATGGCTGGTAGATAGGTACAGCCAAGCTAAGGCAACCAAGGGTAGGTTGGTTACTGAGTTTAAGGAGTCATCCAAGCTATCGGATTACGGAGATCATAAGATATGGCTCTGTGGGGAAAGGTGGGAAGGCCACGTAACGGGTAAGCATTCGCTTAAGTCATGGCAGGACGATTGGGTGCGGCTACTTGGGTGGGTGTTGACGGATGGGCATTACAAGCATGAGAGGCCAGGCTGCGTAGGGGTTACGCAGAGTAAGGAAAAGAATTTCGGGGAATTAGAGAATCTGTTTCAGCGCCTAGGCAATCACTCGTATACGGTAAGGAAAACAGGGCAGAGAGTTTGGGAGATAACGTGTGCTGCGTCTAGTAAGATACGGAGAGAGCTGCCACGTAAGACGCTAACGCCGGAAGTGCTGTTTGCGCTTACACCAGATCAGCGACTGCTGCTACATGATAGTATGCTGATGGGTGATGGATGCTGGGACAGTTGCGTAGCAAGGCACAGGAGGTTTGTCGCGGGTACAAAGCAAAGGGCGGATATGTTCCTAATGCTACGCGCCCTTCTTGGGTTACCAGCAAGAGCGTATTTGACGGAGTGGGAGCAAACCATTAAGCAGTATGATGGCATGGGCAATATACCGCAGTCTACGTCATGTTGGGTTGTTGAGTTGAAGCAGTGCGCAAGGGCACAGTCTGGGTATGGAAAGAGCTGGAAGCGGTGGAGTGGTCGGGTATGGTGCCCTACAACTAAGCATGGTACCTGGATAGCAAAACGTAATGGCACTGTGTTTGTTACGGGGAATAGTCCTATTCAGAGGTTTGCTTCTGACATTGGCTTGATCGGTATGACGCGCTTCACAAAGGAGTGCCCGTTGACCGAGGTGTACCCGTCTGCTTTCATCCATGACGCTAGCGTGTTGCAGGCGCGGGAGGAGAGCGTTGAGGAGTTCGGGGCCAATATGAAATGGTATCTAGAGACTGCCCCGCTTCAGGAGTGGTTTGGTATTGAGAGTCCTATCCCGTTGCTGGCAGATGTGAATATTGGGTATGACCTTGGGCACATGACTGAGCTTGAGGACATAGAGGCTGTTCGGCCAGAGTGGGCCGTTTAACTACAGAGGAGGTGCAGTGGTGAGGCTATACAAGTTGGGTTGTGATATGTCGGATAAGGCGTCTGGGGCCAAGGGGCAGTTGACGCATGTGCAGACAGACGGGGACAATACGTATTACCTGTTTCAGCCGAAGGGGCTGAATCCTGAGACGGGGCTTCCCGTTGACAGCAAGTGGATTTGCGCTTGGCGTGTGGTCGACGGCTTGAAGGTTCAAGTTGAGCTGCCGATTGAGTTGGTGGGCACGGCGGTTCGTGATCGTGCCAGCGGGTTCGGTGGTATTGTCACGTTTGTGGAGCTGCACATAAACGGGTGTCTTCATGCGCTGATCCAAGCTAAGGGGGAAGTCAAGAAAACTGGCGCGATGGTTGTTGAGAGCAACTTCGACATTCGCCGCCTCACCGGGGCGCGGGTGCCTACGTTTGGCAGTGATGGTGCGATGGTGCGGCACATGAAAAAGAAGCCGAGTCCTGCACCCTCAACAGCGTACGTTCCGACCAGCTAGGCCCTGTAGCAGTTAGTGTGCCAAAAGTTTTGTTATTTTCATGTGTGCACGTGTACAAAGTACCACGCAGGGGGGTCAAGTTCCGTACAGGGCAACCGCGGACGTTCTGAGGGGTCGGTTTTTGGCCTTTTCGACCTTTTTGTCGAAAATGCCCTGTGAAACTGGGTGGGCTTTGTGACACAAAGTGGAATGCAAACTTTTGGCACACTTCCTGCTGTTGCGTACTGTCTGAAAAGATTTCAAACTCACGGTTGACAAAAAATCGGGAGTGTGATTTACTTATGGCAGGTGGTAGAGGTGAAGCAAAACTAGGAGGCGAGAGTGACACACTTGACACCGATGCTAGCGGATAACACTATTCCCAAGTGGGAAGATGTCACGTACCCTATGCTTAGTAGTTTCAAGAAAGACGGCATACGTTGCGAGATCGTACGCGGCGAGCTATTCACCCGGACGATGAAGCCGCAAGTGAATCGCAACCTTCCCACGTACTTGCGTGAGGCAGTTGAGTTTAGCCGGGATACGAAGACCGTACTTGACGGCGAACTGTACGACCATACCAAACCGTTCAACTGGCACCAGAGCACATTCCGCTCCTTCCACAAACCAATACCAAGATCGGCACGATTCGAGTTGATTGACGCGATGCCTGAAGAGGTGTGGTTTGACAACGCGCTATGCCGCGCTACTCCGTTTGTTGAGCGTTGCGAGTATGTGCGTGCCGTAGCAAACTCGCTTCCTCACGTGGTATCCATTGACCAGGTGATGGTGTACAGTGCCCATGAAGCGGAGGTGCATTTCAACATAGCTTTGAGCATGGGGTTTGAGGGTTCCATGTTGCGGGACCCGGCAAAGGGATACAAGCATGACCGTACGACAGTGCGGGAAAACTGGCTTATCAAGTTCAAGGATTGGATAGAGTATGACGCAGTGCTCATAGACGTAGAGGAGGGCGTATCACTGATAGAGGGTGCTGCGGCGGGTGTATCCCCCACGGGGTACATGGAACGGTCATGCAAGCAAGAAGACCGTGCTCCTTCTGGAATGATGGGTGCCTTTGTGCTGCGTCTTGAGGATGGCACGGTGACTCGTGCGGGGACGTGGAAGGGATTGACCCACGAAATGCGCCGGGAGTACCTGCACAATAAGGATAAGTATATCGGGCGGTGGGTACGCTTTAAGGGTCAGCGTGCCGGGGTTAAAGACAAACCGAGGATACCTAAAGACTTGAAGTTTACAGATCGTGCTGTAGAGTTCAGGGATGATAAGTAACCGGGGGAGATCATGTTAACCACAGAGAGAGTACAGGCGGTTGAGTCGATACAGGCGGCACTTGGGTATTTGGATGTTAGGTTTGTCCAGAGCCGTACCGGGGCTTCAGGTGATGTGGTTGACCGGGGCAGTGGATTTGTGATTGCGCAGGTGTCGATATGCGAGGCAGGCTCCATAACGTGTGGAGCTGCCGGGGTGCTCACCGTTGACGAGTTGGCCTATCACGTAGAGAGGCGCATTGACGGCAACCCGGATGACGGTCTCATAGATCAAGAGGAGTGGGAAGACCTCAACGAATAGGGGTTGACAAAAGATCGGGAGTGTGGTTTAATATAGGTTCAAGGTAAGGGTCAGTAGTGGCCAAAACGAAATGCCCATACGGGCGCAATGAGGAGGTAGCAGCATGAGCAGGACACCACCTAGACGGAGCTTGGAGACACAGGGGGCCGGGAACGTTCCGGCTGTGCTCAAGAAGCTGGCCAAGGAGTTTTACTTCTCCAACAAAGAGGCCAATGCCGCCAAGAAGCTGGCGGACACAGCACGCAAGTCCCTCTTCTCGGGCATGAAGGAGTTGGGTCTTAAGATGTTCACTACGCGGGTAAGTACCGGGCGTAGCACCATTGCGCTTACGTCTGAGATCGGTACTGGGCGTAGCACTACGGAGATTGACCTTGCCAAGCTGCGCAAGTTGGTCAAGGATGACGAAAAGCTGTGGGGCGTGGTCGGTATCAGCAAGAAGGATATTGTTGATACGTTTGGCACAGCGGTGGCCGATCAGGTCTGCAAGTCTGTGGACGGCAAGGAAAATGTCAACGTAGGTCCCAAGAAATAACAACAAGCCGCTTCCTCTGCACCTCGTATGACCCCTTGGCGACTAAGCTTTGGTCTGCGGCCTGCGGGGAAGCGGCTTTACCGTGAGGCGACATGCGAAATCACAACATACTTTTCAAGCAGGCAATGCGGGACTTACGGCTGGTCGGATTCTCCGAGGATGTGATTGAGGTGGTACTGTCAAACGGGTACATACGTAGGCTGGCAGGGTTCAGGCACAAGCACATGTTTGTTGACTTTCGGGAATACCCCAGTGGCGGCAAGTGGGTTGTCACGCATATCCCGAGTGGTCTGATAATGGGTGCCTACACGGAACGGGTAGACAGCAACATAGCAGCTGTGCGGTTCGGCAAGATTGCAGGTCCCCTTCTCAATAGGGGTGAAACCTACGATTTGCTAGTGGACGCTAGCATACGGGTTATGATTCGACGTTTGCGCCGTGGGGCAGATGCAGACTTGTCTGATTTGGTAGACCGGGAAGCTATCAAAACAGATGCGAGGAAGGCTCTCACCGCCGCTGTACGGGCCTTGCCCACTCCACCTAGACGCAAGCCCACACAGATACGCAAGGTCCCTACAGGGGGTGTTTCGTGATTCCAGCAGATAACTCATTTTATGCAGGGTTTCGCAGGTTTCAGGTGTTCTGTGTGTGGGTAACTCCGTGGTTTGTGTGGTTTGCGGTGGTGTGCAGACCCGAGGGTTACGTGCGGTTGACCTTAGCAGCTATAGGCAGTTGGATGATGATAGTGACAAACATGCTTATGATAGGCGGAGAGAAAGGTCGCTGCGATGGGAGCCAAGACTAGACGGAACTACCCCACAGGCGGGTGGTGCGGTGAAACGGAATGCACAAACAGGGACAAACTGTGCTCTTATTGTCTGCGCAAGGAGTTGCTGGCCACTGACATTAGGTGCATAGGCGGTGGGCTTGACGGTAGTGGTCATGAGGGGTGTGGGCACGTGGGTGGTCAGTCTGGGGACTTGTGCCCGGAGTGCGGGGGGCATGCTACTATCGGCAGAGTCAAGGCACAGGTCAGGCCTGTCTGAAAACTTTTCAAAATGAGTATATCCGGCACACGATCAATACTGTACAAGGTGGCCCGGATACTGGGTGACGTGCAAGCTGTGCGGCGTGGCACGGTTGGCAAGCGGATCATGCGCCGTATCGTGGGGCGGGTGTGTGGCAGGACGATAGGGAGGTTGTTCAGATGACCGAGCTTACAGGGCAGCAGTATGCAACAGCTACTAAGGAGCTTGTGGTTAAGAGGTACCTGCAAGAGAGAGCAGTTCCAGCTTTGTTGCGGGTACTGGTGGAGTGCAACCCGTCTAGGTTTGCAGAGTGGCACGGTAGTGCGTGCAGGCAGGTAGCGGTATTATCAGTGCAGTACCTTAACAGGGCATTGCCTGAGTTTCAGTGGCAGATGTGGGAAGGCGTGTTCAGTTACGAGGGCACTGACGGGCGTATGAAGGTCTACGATCATGCGTGGGTATGGGGGCGTGGGGCAGGGTGGGGCAGGTATGTCGATTTAGCTCACGTGGCGTCTAAGCGCGTATGGTGCCAGTCTGCGCGGAACCAGCACCACGCACCTGTGTGGGTTGAGCATAAGCGTAGGCAAGTATGCATGGCTAGTGAGATTGCTGGACAGCACGAGTTCTACACTGGTTTGCTACCACAGGCACTATACAGCTTGACCCTGAAGGCAGTGGCCAGTATCGGGACCAAGGAGCTAGCCGCGTTCGAGAAAATGTACTGTACGCTTAGAGCAGACGGGCAGGACTGACTATGCACGAGGGAGCACTACGAGAGGTTATGGCTGAGCTTGGGATTGACGTGATAGCACTGAATGGGTCCGGTTGGTTGGTATGCCAGTGCCCGTTTGCCCCGCTAGGGTTTCACAAGAATAGTATAGACCATGAACCCTCCTTTTTCGTCAAGCCCAACTCGGCGGGTGTGTCCGGGTTCAACTGCTTTACGTGTAAGCAGCACGGCAAGGTGTCTGCTCTTGTGAGTCAGCTGGAACATTATTCTGGCGAGAGCTATGGCAACCTATCCACGAGAGTTAATCTGAAGGAATTGCAGAATGACTTTGGCACATTTGGGGAGGTGCCCGAAGAGGATATGCCCCCGGAGGTGTTGGCCGAGGGTCTGTACTCGGGCGTGTATCAGTTGGCGTGGGAGTCTGAACGCGCAATGGAATATCTAGCGGGGCGCGGGGTAGACAAGATGGCAGCTATGGAAATGGGTCTGCTATACGACGATGACGGGTACCGGGTACTGTTCCCAGTGCGCAACTACCAAGGCGGGTTATGGGGTTTCTCCGGGCGGTCTGTGATACCGGACAAGGAACGGCGCAATGCTAAGGTCAAGGATTACGCAGGTCTCAAGAAATCGTGGGTTGTGCTTGGGGAGCATTTGGTCGCCAAGTCTGACACGGAATGCAAAGCGGCGGGACTGCCCCGAAAACCCCTCCTTATTGTGGAAGGGCTGTTTGCGTACGCTCACATGGTGGCGTTAGGTGTGAGGGAGCATGCGAATCCGATTGCCCCTCTGGGGTCTCGCATAACCACGTACCAGAGGGACAGGATTGTGGGTATGAACAGGCCCACGTATTATCTGTTCGACGATGACCTAGCGGGGGATGTGGGGCTGTACGGCAAACAGAATAAGGATACGGGCGAACACGAGGGAGGCGGGGCATTGGACATGACTAAAGAGCACGTGCCTACCCTGCTCTGCTACTACCCCAATAGGTTTGCCGAGGGTGAGGGGGACCCGGATAGTCTCACGCTCGATGATGTGGTATGGATGTTACGTGAGGGGAACGAGTTTCAGAGTTGACAAAAGTACGAATTTTTTGGTTTAATATAGATATTCCCAGTGAGGGAAGTTGTCCCCGACTAATGGGGTAAATAGTAAGGAGGGCCTAAGATGGTCAAGTCTAGACGGAGCAGGGTTGCGGCTACACCCGGAAGTAGCGGCATATCGGCGGGGCAATCTGCACCTGCCAACACGGGGTCTCACCTCAAACGCGGTGCTGATGCGAGTAAGCAGGCACAGCACGAGGCAGAGCAAGCTCGCAAGAAGGGCCACTTAACGTGGCGGTTCTGGCTTGCCAATGAGGCAGTGCATGACCCGTCAACGGTGACCGAGGAATGCCCACAAGGTATGATGAAGAATGAGGCTGAGCTGATTATCCTCGACGCTACGCTTAATGATATCGTCGGCCAGCACGAGCACAACCTGCGGATTGGCGGCAAGTACGGCAATTTCGAGGGGTGCGTGAAGGAATGGGATAACTGCGCACTGTGCGATAGCGGTGACAAGTCGTACTACGTGGTGTTTTTCAGCGTGCTCGTGCTCAAGCCTTGGAAGTCCAAGGATGGCAAGAAATCCGGCGGCTGGACGAAAATGCTCCTGCCTATCAAGTCTGCGCAACTCGGCAAATTCGAGGAGCTGTGTCAGGCGGCACAGGATGCACATGACGGGGTACTGCGGGGCACCTACTTCTACATGAAGCGGGACACAAGCAACGCACAGTCTCCGGGCACGGGTGAGCCTGTGGTTCTCGACGGTGGTATCATGTTCGACCACTACAGCGAGGAAGAGTTGGTACGCGACTTTGGCAGTGCTGCGGAGAAGTCCCCAGAGGGCAAGCTGCTGAAACCGGAGAATGAGGACATCACGGCGATAGACTACGACAAGGAGTTTGAGAAGCCGGATGCGGATTCCTTGCGGTCTCGGTTTGGGCACGGGCACCAGCCGGGTTCACAGGGCGAGTCTGCGGAGGAGTGGGGCGAGCGTTCGACCGAGGAGGAGCCGACTGAGCCTCCGAAGCGTACCGGGCGTAGACGGCCTCCCCCTCCGTCAACCCCAGAAACGACAGAGGCCACAGAGGAGGATGACAACCTCCCTTCTGACACCTCAGCAGATGGACCCGATCCGTTTGAGGGCGAAAACAAGTAACTAGGGTTGGCGGGTGAGCCGATCACGACGGCCCATTCCGGTAGTGCTCAGGTAGCACAAATAGGTCAAGACCGGACCCGCCATTATTATTATGAATGGCCAGATAGATGAACTTGTGTGGGTAGAGGCAGCGGACGTTACCCCGGTAGAACGGGCGCGCTTCGACAGGGACCTTACCATACATCCTAGAGGGTACCGGGGTGACAAACCAGCTCCGATACGTCTCCTCAGTCTGGCCAAGGATGCAGATGGTGACGAGTGGTACGGGTTGCCTATCCGATATGGTTTGAAATTTTTTCAGAGTTCACTTGCGACCGACTCAGATACCGAGGTAATCAGTGGTCTTCAGGACTTGCGGTCAGACGGCAAACAGCACCGCTACGCCTCCTTCCCCTCTCCAAGGGACCGGGCGCAAGGTGTATTCTTTGGGGACCTTTTGAGGGCCGCTAGAGGCCTTCCCGCCGTGCTTGCAGAAGCCCCCACGGGATCAGGAAAAACTGTTGCGGGATTGAATTTGATAGCTAGAATTGGTAAGTCGGCATTGGTAATCTGTCCTACTAGCAAGATAGCACAGCAGTGGATTGAGAGTGCTGTGCGGTCTGATATCCTAGGCTTAGATCGTGGGGACGTGGGGACGATCATAGGTGGCAAGTTCGATTATGTGGGCAAGCGGATTACAGTGGCTATCATTCATAACCTCACGAAGCGCAAGAAGCTGCCCAAGGGATTCCGGCGTGAGTTCGGCATTGTGATTTGGGACGAAGCGCACAACCTTGCTGCCCGTACGTTTTCTGAGACTATGAAACACGTGTCAGCACGGCACAGGATAGCTTTGACGGCTACACCCAAGAGGCGCGATGGGTCTGCCAAAGTATTCCTGCATTATTTCGGGGCACCATGCGTAGTCCATACAGGGGACGCACTGGCGGCAAAGGTCAGAGTGTTTGACTACGTGTGGGACCCCGCATTCGCAAGGAAGATGACAAGCAAGCCCCCTTTCGTGAGGGACAGAATGATTGCCGCATCCACAGGTAGGAATGCTATGCTGGCAAATATCATTTGTAGGCTATACCGGGCAGGCAGGCATCTACTCGTTATTGGTTCTCGGATAGGCCACCTACAGAGGATGATAGGTTTGTGTGCTGACGGTGGAGTGCCAGATAAGGACTTAGGGCTATTCACGAGGAGCTACATTAACGAGAAGGGCAAAAGCATTCCTTTGTCAAATGATGAGCTTGACTTTGTGGCGAAAAACTGTAGGATACTCTTTGCAACCTATAAGATGGGCGCGGAGGGGTTGGACGTACCTAGGCTGGATTCCGGGGTTGATATCTTTCCGAGAGCGGAAGGCAAGCAACCTATAGGACGCATACGGAGGCCAGTGCAGGGGAAGCCAATGCCACTTTGGATAACTGTGAGGGATGTTAACATAGCAAGTCTGGAACGCATGACGATTAATCGCCTACGCGACTACCGGGGATGTAACGTGGAGGTGATAGAACATGGGCCGTTTAAGAACGAACATGAGTGAGACAGAGAGAGTTGCGCATAAGCGTAAGCAGGCAGATAAACGGAATGAGCAAAGGCGTGAGAGGTATCACGCTGATGCGGAGTACCGTGAATCGTGCCGGGGGGCAGCACGCAATACGTGGCGAAACACGGTGGGGACAGAGCACCCTGAGCTTGAGCGGGAGAAGGCATGTCTTGAGGGCCTTAGCCGCGTCGAGGAGGTTGCCGTCTTGCGCCCGTTGGTGGTGGCTGGAGCCGCTACCGAGGATACGAAACTAACGCTTACGTCGAGTGAACTGGCTCCGCTGTTGGGGTTGGCCCATGTAGTTATGCTGCACAAATGGCAGCGGCGTGGCAAGTTCCCGAGACCCGAGTTGCGTGTGCAGGTGGGGCGAACGCATGCGGAGGTATACACCGTCCAGCAGGCGCGAAAGCTCATAGAGGCGTTGATGCTGCACTACGCGGTTAAGACGTACTTTTTCGACGCTGACGAAGAGACCATCGTACGCTTGCACGCGGCGATGTAAAGAGGAGGAAGCATGGAGACACCTAAGAGACGCAAGCCGCCAGCGGTTAAGGTGGGGCCTGAAACACGGTCAAGCTCGCGGAGGGTAGTGGATAACCGTACCAAGGAGGAGC
>Ga0307928_10002669_pt1 | contig 13713 bp, 22 predicted proteins | sample AceLakmetagen232_FD_201815 | JGI IMG/M metagenome (GOLD analysis project Ga0307928, IMG submission 201815) | Saline water microbial communities from Ace Lake, Antarctica - #232 | ecosystem: Environmental > Aquatic > Non-marine Saline and Alkaline > Saline | place: Antarctica: Ace Lake... | reverse complement strand
AATAATACTACTTTAGAAATAGAGACTTCACAAATTTTAAATGTTAGTAGTTACTATGAATCTTTTACTATTGATTCTGATGGGAACATCTTTGCTGTAAATAGTTCAGAAGACCGAATAGAAAAGTGGACTTTTGGTGGCGGTATGACTTCTTCGAGAGATATCAATAGCCGTGCAGTTCATTATTCATTGGCAATTGTAGGTTCTCTTATTGTAGGTGAAGGGTATTATACGGTAGATTTTTGGACTATACCAACTAGTCTTAATCAAGATATTACTGAATGGTCGCCAACGGAAATTGAAGGTAATCCGTGGGCAGTTGGTTCAATTAATGGTAAATATTTATTATTAGGCGACAATATAGGATTATTTAATGCAGATAAAACCAATGTTTGGAATATAAAATTATTAAATCCAATCGACATTACAGCTTATCCATTTTAAGTAAAAAAAAATTAAAGAAAAGGTGATAATATGGCAAATCCAAATTTAAAATTATATACAACCGGAGCAGTATTAGTATCAGCTGTTGATTTTGGGACAGGAGATGCAGGAACTTTTTTACCCGATTCAACTGGAACAACTTACTATCTATGGAATGATAAAGATTTGGCTTTAGGGAGTACTGCTGCTACTAATATCAAGGCGAGAGTAAGAGATACTGGTGGAACAGCCGTTGAGGTAATTACTGAACAGCAATGGCTTGAAATAAAATCTACTACTATAGTGGCAGGAAGTTGTGGAGGAAGTACTATAGGATATACCAATGACGATATGAGTGGATTTCAACCAATAGGTGGAGATTCATATTGTTCAATTGGGAATATCCCTGCTGATACTTATAGAAATTTAAAAGTTAGGGTTAATGTACCTCCGGGAGCACAATTGTCCGCAGAAGCGTTTAACCTTTATTTTGATTATAACGACCCGAGTGCAGCATTAGCTCATGGTATTACCAGTATTCATGGAGATGGAGTTTTGGCAACAACTGGAAGCCCGCTTGAAGTTACAGATTCTACGGGGGCAGATAGTGTGGTTGTTATTAGTGCCGGAAGTGCCTATATAAATGATAATGAAGTAAGTCTATCGGGACTAAACAAGACATTGAGCACAGGAGATGACACTTATAACGTTTATGTCAGTCAAGACGGAGTGGTAAGTTACATTAGTTCAAGTACCGGCTTTCCGACCAATGCTTTAAATTTAGCAGAAGCAACTATATCTTCAGGGAAAGTTAGTGGGGTAGTCGATAAAAGGGTTTATCTGGCAGGACTGCAAGCAGGAACTACGGGAGCTATTCCCTCTACGCCAGATAAAAAAGGTGATTTATATTTAGGAACTAATGGAAAATTATATGGTGCATTAACTTCTACTAGTTGGACGGTAATCGTACCAGGAGCAACTTTCCCGGCATTAAGTGATACTCCTGCAAATTATACGGGAAGTGGTGGAAAACAAGTAAAAGTAACAACGGGAGAATCTGCTTTGGAATTTACTACCGATTTTACCGATTATTCCGATGGTGCAATGCTTATAACGGGTGGAATATTAAGTACTGGTTCTTCAGGGGCAACTTTTAAAGTGGCATCATTGACGGCACAGCTTCGGGAATCTTCGGGGGCTACTGCTAACCTAAAATATAAGACTTTAGTCGAACAAGATAATCAGGCTATTACAGCAGCAGATACAACATATCGGGTTTTCTTAACTTATTCTACGGGTGATCCAGTTATAAGTTTGTCGTTAAGTGCAGCTAATGGGAAAAACGTAATCAGTATTGGGAAAGTTAGAAAAACTACTGGTGATGAAGTTCATTTTAATAATGGGGGCAGGCGACTTCAAGATGGAGTTGGAGAATTACATAAAAGGGCAGCCACATTAAGATTTTTGGAATTAAATGGCGGTTGTGCTATTAGTTATGCGGGCACTAATAATCTGGCAATAGCTGCTGGTACGGTTTATGGCGGGATTAATAGACTTACTCCGTTTTCTGCGGGGGCCTTTACAAGTACCGGAACAGATACATTCACTTATGTTAGTCAATCTACGGGAGCATCGGGTTGGGCTTATACTACAGGTGCAACGGTGATAGACTATACCCATTATGATAATGGTACATCGGGGCTTGATTCAATAACGGCTTCTCAATATGGCTGTCACTGGGTCTATTTACATCCAGACGATGAACATGTCTACGTAGTTTATGGCAGAGATTCATATAAACTTGCGGAAGCTCAAGTTGCCGCTGAACCTACTATACCAGATTTAATAAATGATTTTGGATTATTATTGGGATGTGTTATAGCACCTGAAACAGGTGGAAGTTTTACTACTGTTCAAATGGTTAGTGATACCTTTTTTTCAGGTACTTCAGTTGCAACACATAATGATTTAGGTGGATTAGACGTTGGCGATTATCAACATTTAACTCAAGCCCAACATGATGAAATTGTAAGTGATGAACAGACTACAGGGGCAACTACTGGAACGGTTACGATAGATTGGGGAGACGGGCGAAATTTTGTTTATACCCGAAGCACGGGTTCAAACGGTGCGGTTACTTTTGCATTTACAGCTCCAACAATTTCTGCCGATTTACGGTTAATTATTAGAGGTAGTACGGCGGGTTCAACGGGAGCAGTAGTTTGGCCAGCAATCCAATGGCAGGGTGGCTTAGAAGCTTCCCTATCGAGTGGGGTAAGTGCAATTGATAAAGTTAATTTTTATTATTCAACGGGATTGACTGCTTACTTGGGTGAACCTTCAACGGGATATAGCACGGCTTAAAAAAAGAGGAATATTATGACAAAATATGATCCGGTTAACAAAAATGGCTACAAAATAAGTTATAAAGATTTTTTTGATTTAAGCTTTTACAATAGTGAAAAAACACAGATTATAATAATAGAGGAGCGTGGCAAATAATGAGCTATTCAGCGGAAATACTTACAAAACTAGGGGCAATAGGTAGTGATATTGAAAACATAAAAACAGACATACATTATTTAAAACAAAATGGAAAAAAAACACGTGATGATATTAATGGAAATAAAAACCGTCTTATTGCAATCGAAACAAGACATATAGATGAGGACAAGGGAGAACAAACCGAAGGAGAAAAAATAGGGCGTAGTTTTATTATCTGGGGAGCATTGATTGGATCGAGTAGTGCCATAATTGCCGCCTTGATAGTTTGTCAATTTGTCTAAGAGGTGTTATCATGAATATAAACAAATTTATAATCGAGAATCGATTGATAAGAAGAATATTAGTTGGAGTAATTACTTTTATATTTTTAAAAGTTACCTTAAATATCTTTGATGGGGCGGAATTGGATGCTTTTAAAGTAACTGCTTATGGGGTTTTTGCAGGAATTTTTACGTTAATAATCAAATTTTATTTACAATCAGGGCAAAATGAAGCAGAAGGGGATTAATTTCTTATTAATATTGACAATTTCTTAATTAAAATATAAAATGTAAAAAGTATCATATTATAATAGAAGGGGGAATATGTGTTAGATATAAATAAAAGGGAAGAATATATTCTGGCAAACCCTCCCAAAATTGGCGAATTTGGCTATTATAAAAAAATGGCTGAAATTTTGGGAACAGCAGAAGAAAATATTCGATATATTTGTCGTAAATATAATTTACAGAAAATTGTAAATAAGCAACAAAATAAAAAAGTTATAGAAGAAGAGAAAGACCCTAAAGAAGAAATTGAAGAATACATTAGTAAAATTTATGAGAAAGTTAGTGAAAGAAAAAGATTAGAACCGATAATTGAAAAACATAAAAAGCTTAAACCCGAAAAATGGATTCAAGTATTTTCCGATTTACATTATGGCTTAAAAGTAAATCCTTTAGAAGTAGGGGACTTGGGAGGATATAACCCTGAAATTGCCAAACAGAGAGTACAATATCTCGCCTCTACACTTTGTCGGATATTAGAATATTACCCTAACCGACCAGAAGAATTATATATTGCTCTTTTGGGAGATAATATGGAAGGTGCTTATATGCGGGGTAATCAGCAAGCAAATATAAAATTCGGGGTATGCCAGCAGATAATTGATATAGTGGAAATATTTGTCGATTTTATAGTAATATTATCTCGATATTTTCCCACAATTAAAATTTTTGCGGTTGTTGGGGGAAATCATGGGCGACCTACGAAAAGCAAAATGGATTCTCCTACAAGCGATAATTTGGAGCAGTTGATATATCATTATGCCAAAGAAAGATTAGACAAAATGGAAGGAATATCTTTTGAATATACTATTGCCCAACATATGATAGTAGAGATAGCCGGATTTAAATTCTGGACAGAACATGGAGACACTGTCCGCAGTTGGACTGGTATTCCTTTTTATGGGGCAAAAAGAGAAAAAGCAAATATTAATGATATGTTGGCAAAATTTCACGAACATGCAGATTATATGCTCATAGCACATCATCATCAAAAAGCAAGCTTTAATGAAATATTTATGAATGGCTCATTTCCCGGTGGAGATATTTATAGTATCGGTAGTTTACGAAGAATGGATTTACCTTGTCAAAAATTACTCGGAGTAAATGAAAAACATGGAATTATTTGGGAGCGGGATGTATTTCTAATAGATGATCCAGCAAAATTAAGAGTAAAAATTTACAATCAGGGGAGCGGTAATGAAACATGCTAAAAAATATGGTCGTTGTTTTGAGTGTGGCAGGTTATTGCCACTAAAATATTTAGGGCAAGTAGAATTTTATGAATATCACATTGTGAATGGTGGGGAACATCACAAATTATTGTGTCGGGCATGTCGGAAAAAGGCGGAAGAAGCATTCGAAATAGAAGAACAAAAAGTAAATTACAAACTTGAAAAAAAATAGTCGATTTACAATGAATTTTACCTAAAAATAGATAAAACTACAACAGATATTTGGGGGTAACCCAAAAAAGGGTAACTTTATACCAACAAAAAAGAATACCCTTAAAACTGTTGTAGAAACGGAAAAAATCCCAAAAAATCATTGTAGAAGCAATATGGGGGAAAAAATGAACCTTCAACAAAAATTATGGAGTATAAAAATACTTCGACAAGCATATATTTCAAAAAAATTGACTAAATTGCCAGCTATTGCAGTAGCCGCTCAAGCAGTTTTAGAATCTGGTTATGGCGAGAGTGAACCGATAGATATTTTTACCAATAAAAGGTCATATAATTTATTCGGTATAAAATGTATAATGAAAAATGGGGAAATTATAGTTGGTGGAAATAATGGTTGCGTCCAATCTTATACCCACGAAGAAATAAACGGAGAAAAAATTCTTGTTTTGGATTATTTCAGGGCATATTATTCTTATAAAGAAAGTTTTGATGATCATGCCAAAATTTTAGCAGTATCAAAAAAGAACGGTGAGCAAAGATACCGGGAAGCTTTCAATTATTTACAAGACCCGGAGCAATTTATTGAGGAAATTTGGCGAGCTGGGTATTGTTCTGATTCTAATTATGTAAAAAATATTATTCCCCTAATGAGGCAACTCAACAAAATACCAATTTTTTTACTAAAATTGTAAAATTAATTTGACTTATTTTTTTAAGTATATTAAAATAAAATAAATAAAAAGGGAGGTATAAAAAATGGGACATTTATTTTTTGGTTTTATGTTAGCAGTGTTTGCTGCATTTATGCTTTATGTTAATGGCTATATAGATTTTTAAAAATAAAAAAGGAAGGAGATTGTTATGGATAAATGGATAAAATTGTTAAACTTTGTTGGAATTTTAGATGATGTTGTAAATTCCATTTCAGGTGAATTGCGTAAAGCCCTTGTAGAGGGTTTAAAAAAAGCAAGAGAAGCCGCAAAATTGACTGATAATAAATTTGATGACATCTTAATGGGTTTTCTATGCTTTATATTTAATGTACCCGAAGGGTAAATAAAAAGTTTTAAAAAAAGAATATTGTAAAGAATTGAGGATATTTAATCTCACATCGCCCTACTAACCTGTTAGTTAATTTTCATTAATCCTCCTTTCGTGAAAATGTCGAGATTGTAGCGATGGTCTCGACATTTTCTATTTTGAAATTAATTTGATTTACGTAAGTATTTGTTATATAATTATATTGTAGAAAAAGAGGGAAATATTATTCAAGGTCAATTTTTTATTATTAAAATTTTATATAAGCAAGATAAGAGAAAAATAATTCTAAACATTGTTTGACCAGTGTTTAGGTATTTCCCGTCTCTTATCTTGCTTATTTTATTTTAGAAAGGGGAATATGAAGATACAAGAATTATTAGATTATAATGCGAATCTCAATAAAATATGGGCAAAAGAATTAATTAAAAAAATAAGGAAAAAATCACTAAGCAGAGGGAAACAAGGCTTTAGTACTTATAGAAATTATAATTGGATGTATAAGCAACTTGTAACCAAAGAAAAATCTTTTCAAAAAGTTGCTGATATGTGTCCTGTTGTAAGGGGGACTATATATTCTTGGGCAAAAAAGTTAGAAATTCCATTTATGTCAGTAAGTAAAAGAATGAAAATAGTCATGAATTATCCTAATGAAAAAGCAAGATTAATTAAAAAAATGAAAGAAGTTATGAATAGACCCGACGTAAAAGAAAGATGTCGAAATGGTGCGAAAAAATCTGCGATTACAAAGAAAAAAAATGGAACTACCTCAAGAGAAATGTGGAAAAATACAGAATATAGAGTAAAAACACTTAAAGCTATGGCTAAGGGCTTAAATTTAAAACCGAACAATTTAGAAAGATTTTTTGATAAATTAACTCCAGAATGTGTTAAATATGTTGGAGACTTTAGTTTATGGATTAAAACAAAAAAGGGTTCTCGTAATCCTGATTTTATAGTTGGAAATCAGAAGAAGGTAATTGAACTTTTTGGTGATTTTTGGCACAAAGGGGAAGACACCAAAGACAAGATAGAAGAATACGCAGAAGTAGGCTGGCAATGTATTGTCTTTTGGGAATTTGAAGTTTATAACGAAACTAATAGAATTTTAAAAGAAACTTTGAAATTTATCGGGGAAAACTAAAAAACTTCAAAAAACTTTCATTTATTTTAAATTATTTTTATTCTACAAAACCCTTTATTTATAACGGTCTTAGCGATTTTCTGCTTTATTTACCAAAAAAAACAAAAAAACTTTGATTTATTTTTCGAAAACCCCTTGACAATAGTTTTATTTTATTATATTATTATATCAGATAAAAGATAAGGGGGGATCAAGATGAATAGATTTGAAGGAAGATTAGACCGCAATCACGGAGTAAAACTTTTAGACTTTAGATTTAACGGAAGGACTTACGAAATAAGAACCACTATACATAGTTTAAACAGATTCAATGATCACGGATTAGATATAGACGGTGCTCTTGGAAGCATAGTTGCATTAGGAAAAGATAGATTAGATAAATTTGCTTTAAAAAATGGAGAGGATACTTGCATAATTGATAAGATTCAACATCAAGCAGTTATAATTACTTTTGAAAGTGAAGACAATTATACCCAGATTCGTATTGCAACCATAATTCCGAGAGATCGGGTATTTGTTAAAAGTGGAACAAGGGTTTTTACATTAAGAGAATATAAAGGAGGATTTTAAAATGGAAGAATTATTAAAGGAATTAAAAAACGCAAAAATTGAAAATGACTGGGACGTTGATTTTTATAACGGGGTTATTTATGCACTTTATAAAATAGGAAAATTTAATCAAAAACAAAAGATAGCAATTGAAGACGAAATCAAATTAAAACATTATGCAATAAAATAGAGAGATCCGTCTCTCTGGTGATTAAAATGTAAAGGAGGATTTAAAATGATATTACAAGTTATTAAAGATAAAGTAATTAACAGAAATAGTTATAAAATGGAAAAAGAGAATTTTGAATTATGGCTTGCATATTTAAAGACTAACACTAAACCAACTTATTTGGAATTTAAAAAATTTAAAAAGGGGAAAATATAATGATAGACCAAAAACATGTAGATTTAATTATAGAAATAACCGACCGAGCATGGGTAAAATTAAAGAACAATTATGAAGATAAATTGAGTTTGATGATGGATGTAGAAACTGCCTATCAAGATTGCCTACTTGACCTTCAGAAACTATTAGATGCAGATGATTTTAATTTTTATCATGATATTATTGGGATAGGGAATAATCTCAATAGACAAACTAAAAAACTTGAAAATTGTTTTTTGCCGAGATACACAAAGCAGGACTAACCTGCCGGTGGATCAATAAAGGGAGGATTTTAAGATGTCAAAATCAATGTTAGAACTAAAGAAAATTGATATAGTAAGAGCAAGAAAATCATTGACAGTATTTTATAATGATTTAAAAAATGTTAACCATTGGGAACATAAAATTTATAAAGAAATTTTTAAATATTTAGAAGTATTAAGTGTAAGACTGTTTTATTATGATAATGCAACAGATGAACAAATTAAAAAGGAGGATATTTGAATATGCCAAATTGTATCTATCAAAGATGGGCGATTATCGATAAGGATGGCCGGGAATTGGGAAGTTTAGGCTGGTATACAAATTCAAGCAAAGAAAAAGTTTTGGCACATGCCAAATGTAATGGAACAGAAATTGAAGAGGGAGAAAATATTGTGATAGTGGAGGAGGAGGGATAATGCCAACTTTTACAATTTTAGATCGAAAAATTAAAAGGGAAAATTTGCCAGAATTTACAAGATATTTATTTAAAAATCGAATAAAAGATAGGAGGAGAATAATGGAAATTACCAAAGAGGAATTTCAAGATTACTATTGTGTGCAACTTTCGGGGATCACAAATATGTTTAATATAAAATTGGTTGGAGAATTAACCGGAATATCTAAAGAAAAAATATTGTTTATTATGAAAAATTATGCAGAATTATCTGAAAAATATAAATAAAATAGCGGGAGAAATCTCGCTGGTGAAAAAAAATTAAAGGAGGATTGAAAATGAGACCACGAAAACCAGTATGTGTAAAATGTGAAAAAACCTTTAGACCATGCCGCAATGGAGCATATTTGGTCGAATTGTATTGTGACAATGGGCTTGTATACAAAATTTGGCAATGTGATATTTACGAATGCCCAGAATGTGAAACGAGGATAACATATGGTTTTGGCGAAAATCCGATTATGACAAATGCAAATGGCGAAAAAAAGTGCCGGGAATATATTGAAAATTTAAAAAAAGATGACAATTATATTGTCTATGATTTCGAACAATAAAATTATTTTTTAAAAAAAACCTGATTTTTTTGCGAAAAAACTGCTAAATTTAAGGGCGAAAATTTTCGGGGAAATATCAGATTAAAAAAAAACAAAAAATCGGTTGAGACCCTTTTAGAAATAACAAAAAGAGAAGGGGTTCCCAAGCCCCTTATAAGTCCCTTGTAAGTGGTTACCCCAATAAAAAGAAAAAGAAAAGAAAAATAAAAAAGAAAAAGAAAAGAAAAAAGACTAAAAATATTTTCTTATTAATATTGACTTAATAAAAAAAGTATATTATAATCATATTAGAATAAAATTAAATAATTGAGGGCAAAAGAAATTCCTAATAATTTACATTCTGATTGAAAAATATTTCCCGCCCTCTAAAAAGCGAAATTGGGGCAAAAGCAGTTCCTAAACCATTGGCAAAAATTACTGTTCGCCCCAACAAAAAAGAATAAAAAAATAAGACACTGGCGGTTCCTCGAAAACCATTCTGTTAAAATGATTACCGCCCGCCTTAAAAGAAAGGATTTCCAAAATGTTAAATTACGCAGTTGATTGGGCTACCAAAAAGGATTTAGCCATTACTAAAGATGGCGAAAAAGTTAAAAAAGTTCCAAATACTATAGAAGCATATATAAAATATTTATCAAAAATAGGAATAGAAGATGAAGATGTAAGATTTTATTTTGAAGCAGGCGGAGGCGATATTTTTAAACTTATTACACATCGCTCAGGATGCAAGGTTTTTACAATTGCCGGTAAGGAAATCCACGATAAAGTGATTAATTTAGGGTTAGAAAAAAGTGATGAGAATGATGCTAGAATAATTTGGAAAACTGCTAATGAAGAACCTGAAAGGTTTAGAAGATTTGACGAATTAGACGAGTTAACTGCTAATATCTGTGTAATATTTAAAAAAAGAGAAGATGTTAATATATTATTAGTGCGAGCCAAAAACCAATTATTTGCTTTAAGTAAAAGTTTAGAGTTTTTAAGTTTAGGGAAAAATAAAGAAAAGATTTTTGAAAAAGAAAAAGAAGAAATTAAAATAAAAACTGGGAAAGTTGGATTGTATACTAAAATATTGGACTCATTAGTTAAACAACATCCTATTTGGAATTATTTAAGCGACATAAAAGGCACGGGGCCAGTCTGTATAGGAGGATTAATAGCAGAAATTAAAACCGCCTCAAGGTTTTCTAATAAATATGAATTAAGAAAATATGCTGGAATGGTAACAAAAAAAGGCAATCAAAAATTCACACATAAATTAAAAAGGGCGTTATTTTACTTTATTGAAGGAATAATAAAAGCGAGAACTCCATTCTGGAGAGAAATGTATGATAGTAGAAAGATAGATTATGCTGAAAAGCATCCCGATTGGAGTAAAAGTAAAATCAACAATTATGCTATGAAATTTGTTGAGACAAAATTTCTGGATGAATTATATAAGAAGATGGTCAAAATTGAAAATGCTATAGGAATCGTGTAAATATGAAAATATTTTACTGGGCAAAGGCTGCTTTTCGATTTTTGACTGAATAGGGCAAAAATAGTTCCTCTAAATACATACTAGTGGGGGATAACCCCACTTTCAGAATTACTATTCGCCCTTTATTGAAAAAGAATAAAAATTATGAGGCAGAAATAGTTCCTCTAATTATGGGTTCCTTAACAGGAAATACTATTCGCCTCAATAAAAAAAAGGAGGATTAAAGATGAAAGCAACTATCAAGCTTTTTAAATCTCTACCCATAAAAACTAAACAAAAGAAAGCACCGACAGAAGAATTGTTAAAAAAGACTATCAAAAGGGGTTTTGTGTTTGCTCCCGAAGTTATTGCCAATTATTCCAATTATGATGAATTGATAGAATTGGTAGAAAAGGTTTTTGGGATCACCGGCGAGAAAGCCAACGCCTCTTTTCATAAGTCTTGGCAAAAAGTTAAAAATGCAGATATAGAACAATTGATTACCGAGCAATGGGCTCACTATCTTACAACTTATGGAAAGAAAGATCCAATAGGATATATGCTTGAAAAAGGAATAACTGAAGTTCCACCAGATTTTGATGCCACAAAACTATATGATGAAGATTATATATATCTTCCAAAAGAAGTATTATCAAGCCCATCAACAGGTATAAACGAAGTAAGATTAATCGTTATAAAAGGATTTACAAAAGCTGAATTAAAAAGTAAATTATTAAAATTGCTTAATTCGGGGATTGCTCTCAAAGAATCTACAATAAATGATGTTACCGACGTGGCTTTATTCGTGGATCTAAACGAGAAGGAAATCGAAGCTATCAAAAATAAGGAAATTAGGGTAATATTATTCGAATATTTAGGCAAAATTCCTGAGAATCCTATCGAATTTCTGCGGTATATTGTTTATCTTTCTACAGATTCTACACTTTTAATAAAATCTAAAGACTTAATAGATAAAATAAAAGAAAAGAAAAATATTAAAATTATTAAAATTTTTAGGGATTATAAGAAAAAATATGGTCTTGAAAAACTTGCGGAAATCTTCCTGAGATTCAAGCCACTTTTTTTAAGTTTTCGTACTAATAGAGAATTAAAAACTATTATAAACCGGATTCGAAAATTGGCTGTTACTTATCATGTACCCATGAAAGAGGACTATCTTAATACGGTAACTGCCAGAGTGAAAAAGGATGAACCTAGTTATAGAGTAGATAAAGATAAACTTATTAAAGAATTGAAAAGAGTTAACGTATTTCGTAAAATACGATTAGCTTATGCTTTGCAATATAGAACCAAAGATGCCGATTCAATAATATACCGTATTAGAAATGGGAAAGCATACGCTACGGATTTTGAATTTAATCAATTTAGACGACATAAAGCAAAAACAATATTGGAGATAGTTCTAAATTCTATCGTAGAAGATGTTAGGCAAAATGTAAAAGGCAAAAAAATATATATTCCAAGTTATATTTGTTATGCTTTGCCTTCCACAGAAAAACAGTTTTCTGGAAACTTCCCTTCTGGGACTTATATTTCTGTTCCAAATGATATGCTTATCGGGGTTCATTGGGAAAATGTTAAACGAAACATGATAGACTTAGACCTTTCTTTAATGGATGGTTTCGGGAAATTTGGCTGGGACGCTGGTTACAGAAATGATGAGGGCAGTATCTTGTTTTCAGGCGATATCACCGATGCCCCAAAACCAAAGGGAGCAACAGAACTATTTTATGTTGAAAGACAGTTAAAGGCAAGTTTTATCGTTATGCTAAATTATTACAACTACGATAAAGAGATAAAAGTTCCATTTAAAATAATTGTTGCTAAAGAAAAGGTTAAAAATTTTAAAGATAATTATATGGTTGATCCTAATAATATTGTTTCCGTTGTGCAGACCGAAATAGATAAAAGACAAAAAATGTTAGGGCTATTAATTACTACAACTAAAAAAAGCAAATTTTATTTTGTCGAAACTTCAATCGGGAATTCGATTACAGCCAGCAATTCAGAAGTTGCCGAAAATAGTAGGAAATATTTGATGGGCTTTTATCAGAATAGTATAGAGCTTGAAGATATATTATTAAAAGCTGGAGCTTTTTTGACAAATGACAAAGAAGCAGATTTTGATATCGATTTATCTACCGAGAATCTGGAGCGAGATACAATATTGAACCTGTTAGTTAAAAAATAAAAATATGCCTGCCTTGTGACATGATGGTGTCAGGTAATGAACATTACCATAAAGTAGTTAGAGGGTGTAATAAAAAATCTATTCAAGAGTCCATTACAGAAAAGAATAGTACGCCTGGGTTTGGGTGCAGGGTGGGGAATCCTGTCAAGGCAGGCAAAATTAAAATAAAGGAGAAAAAATATGGATAAAAAATACAATGTGCCACCTGTTGACAAGAAAACTTGGCTTTGCCTGCGAGAATTTGCATTAAGAAAAACCAAAGAAAAAGATAGATTAGTTACGATGGGCGAAATAGTCCAAGAAGCAATTACTGAATATATTGAACGACATAAATAATAAAAGGAGGATTTTATGAACGTTGAAGAATGTCAGAATTTCGAAAAATGTTCGGCTGCATTATGTCCACTTGAAAAAAAACATCTTAAAATTGGTTTATGGTATTCTGATGAAGAAATATGTTGTAGTCACCGTTATGGTTGGATCAAAAATCAAAGGAAAATAGCCAAAAAAACTAAAGATAGAAATAGATATTTTACTTATGAGATGCTAAAAGTAAAATGTAGAATTGCAAAGGGAATACTGGGGTTAGATCCCGATAAACCGGAAGCCCCACAATTAGTAAAATGGTTTGAAAACCATCCACCAATAAAAGAATTAACCGAAGCACAAAAAAAAGTTATTACTGATAGATTTGCGAAATATCGGAAGAAAACAAAGAAAAAATAAATATTAATTTAGGAGGATTAAAATGAAAATTAAGGAAATCACAGTAAGTAAA
>Ga0307928_10002668_pt1 | contig 13719 bp, 31 predicted proteins | sample AceLakmetagen232_FD_201815 | JGI IMG/M metagenome (GOLD analysis project Ga0307928, IMG submission 201815) | Saline water microbial communities from Ace Lake, Antarctica - #232 | ecosystem: Environmental > Aquatic > Non-marine Saline and Alkaline > Saline | place: Antarctica: Ace Lake... | reverse complement strand
ACTTGGATTTATTTTTTAAACATAATTGTTATCCAAATAATAAATAAGCAAACCCCTCCCCCTATCATCATAATTTTCATTATTTGAATAATTTCATTCATCAAAACTACTACATTTTTAGTAACATCTCCGATTAACCATCCAAACATTATTTCCTCCTTTAAGGAATAATACGAAAAAATATATCTCGTCTTGCAGAAATAGTAGCCAATATCACTTTTTCTAAATCTTCTCTCTTATAATCAATCACTCCAAAACGAGCACATTCACAACATTGCATTTCACCATCATCTCCATATAAACCTTGATGTTCATGTGATAACCATAAATACTCCCGAAGTTTAATTTCAACTTCTGGTTTCATTTTTTTAATCCTCCATTACCTCATTAAGTAATTTATGTAAATGTTCAGTTTTAACTGCTCTTGTCATATACAAAAGATAAATATACTGTCTACTGTGTTTATCATAAATACCATTACCTCCAGAGAGAATTCCTATTACTTCATAGTTATCATTAAATATAGGACTTCCTGAATTACCAAAGATAGCGTGAGCAGATACCATTAGCCATTTTTTATCTTTATATTTCATAAAATTTGATACTCTTCCTTCTCCTAAAGTATATTTTATTCCTATAGGATGTCCAACTACATAAACCTTATCACTAATAACAGGATATCTTTTTGATATTGGAGCAGTTTCGAATTCGTGTTCTTCTGGTTTTAAAACTTTTATTATAGCTAAATCTTGGTCTTCTAATGTATATATATTTTCAATTTCAACTGGAACTGTAATTTTCACATCATTAGAAGTAATTAATTTTACTTCCGTATATTTTTGGTTATCTGTTACATGTTTAACTGTTAATATATATAAATATTTTTTATCTTGTTCCGTAATTACTCCTGAACCTAGTTTCTTTAATCTATTTTCTTTGTTTCCTACTTTTACAATAACAGAACATCTTTTAAGGTGTTGATAGTCTGAAATATCAATATCTTTTTTTATTCTTTTATTAGTATCTGCAATAGCTAGTTCTAAAGTTGTTCTAGTTGTTTTTATTCTTTCATCGGTATTTGTAATTTCTGTTTGTAAATTCTTTTGAACATTTTTAATAGATGTCTTTAAAGTTTTTTCATTTAATTCTATTTCTTTTTGTATTCGTGTAGTATTGTCTCCGATTGTTTGTTCTAGTTCTGCTTTAGCTATTTGCATTATTTCTCTCTGTTCTGAAACTTTTGTACCTAAATTATACATACCAATTTGGTGAAATATTACAGATAAAACTACAATCAAAAAAACGATATCATAATAGATTTTCTTCATTTTATTCCCTCCTCTATATCTCCTTATTCAAATAACTCCTTATAAATCTTGCTATGTGTTTCTATAATCATATCTGCAAGAGTATCTACATCATCTATATGACCTGTCATAACAGTAGCTACAGCAGAAGATATACTCCCTAATACTGATAATTTATTCCTTCTAATTGCTTCGTCAGCAGTAACAGACCCATAAGGAGCACCCTTCTCATAATCAGGCTTACCAGAGCTAGAAGTTCCCGAAGTTTTCTTATTGCAGTTATAACACTTATCATATTTCGGGTTTTTTAATTCAATTCCACATTCAGAACAAGTTTTTCCAGTTGAAGTTACTGCCTGATTATTTTTAGCTTCTTGATTACAAGTATAACACTTATCATATTTAGTATTCTTTATTTCTTTACCACATTCACAAAGTTTTTTATCATTTGATTCTTCTTTATCTGCCTGGTTACAGTTATAACATTTATCGTATTTAGCATCTTTTATCTTTGTGCCACATTCACAAGATTTCCCTGTATCTGAGGTAGAAGATTTCTTAGGTCTTCCTCTTTTCTTAGGAGGGGTCTTAGAAGAAGTCTCTTCCTTTTTCATTATTTTATTTACAAAATAACTACCATCATCTTTTTCATCATAATCAAAATCACAAACTTCATTTTCCTCAAAATTCTTTTTGGCAAAATCATAAACTTTCTGATTAGTTTCTGCCCATACTTCTTCCCCATCATCCAATACAAATTTAATAAGTTGTTGACCGTCTTTAATTACAGCGACTTTAAATTTCATATTATTTCTCCTTCTGTTCTGGTGATTTTGGTGTACCTATAAAAGTTTTTCCTGTAAATCCCCATACATATTGGGGCTGTTTATCTAACCCTAAATGTTTATGAGCATTACCTACTATCTTTTTTGTTCTTTGCCCACTATTTACTATCAAGTTTCTAATCTTTTTTTGGGTAATCTTTTCTTTTTCTAATTCATCTTCTAATCCTATAACTTTCATAGAAACATTTAACATATTATCTATTAGTTTACCCTGCTGTTTATTTTCTTCCTCAAGTAGCTCTAAATACTGTTTAGGTATTTCTACTATGTTCTTGTCTTTATTATCCATTATTGTCCTCCTTTATTAAGTCTTTTGTTTTATGACGTTTCACAATATTACCGCCTTTTAATTTGACGATTATAGTCTTCTTATTTTCCTTTAACAATATTGCTTTTGTTAATCTTCTTTTTCCATCCTTATTTACATATACTTTTACTTTTTGCATTTCTTTTTAGCCTTTCTCTTTTTGCCTTTTCGTTTTTTAGAAATATATTCAATACATTCCTTATAGTCAATGACATCTTTTTTATCATTATAGATATTTATAATTTTAATTTTTAAACTATTTCTAAAAGGAATTCTATCTCTATTTATATTTTGTTTGTCTCCTAGTTCAGCATAAGTTTGTTGTATCTTTTCTTCTATATGTTTAGGTAATTCTAATAATGATACAATGGTTTTTCTTATTTCATAATCTTCAGCAGTAACTATTTCACTATTTAAATTATCTGAGGTTTCTTTTTGTATTTTATCTGCCAAAACTTTATAAGGGTCTTCAACTAACTTATAGCCTCCTTTTTTTCCTTTGTATTTTATTAAAGGCGAAAATAATTTTACATTTGGATAAGAAGTCAGTTGTTCAACATCTTTATCATATGTAATTAGTATTACTTCATCATCTTTAAAATACCTACATGCCCCTGCCATCCAATCATCAGCTTCAAATGTCCATTCTCTTACTATTCTCCAATGAGTTCCTGCTTGTAAATCTTCTATTAATTGATTAAAGTCTTTCCACATTTTTTCCCAATCAATATCAGTATGTTTATCTCTTTGTTCTTTTCTGTCGGCTTTATATTCTTTTGAAAGTTCTTTTCTCCATGAATGACCCAAATCACAAGCAACTATAATTTTATCTGTAGGTTCTACTCCGATTTTTCTCAAGCATGATAAAATCATATTTAAACAAGTATAAGTAGCTGGAACTTGTTTATTAAATTTTTGAGCAAATATAGCTCTAAACATAAATATAGAGAAATCTATTACTATAATCTTATTTCTTTTTTCCATCTTTTTTCCTTTTTGCTTTATCGTGTTTTAGTTTCATATCTTTTTGGTGTTTTGTTTCACTAGGCTTAATAAAATATCTTTTTTCTTTTAAAGTAGTAAATACACCCTCTTTATCAAGCTTCTTTTTAAGCTTTTTAAGAGCACTATTTAATTCTATCATTTGTTTCTCTGTATTATTTGTCTGTCTTATCTCTATCCTCATTTTTTCCTTTCTTCATTAATTTTTTCATGGTTTTTTCAAACCCTTCATCTGACATTTCAGGAGTTAAAGAATATAAATCTAATGCAAATTTTTGAGTTAAATCTCCTATCTCACAATAATAATCATATAGCAAATCTTTAATAGCACTGGCTTTTAATTTATTCCACATATCGGAAGATTGTCTCATATATTCCATTGCATATAATATATTTTCAATTACTTTTTCTTCTTTTTTAGTCATAATTTTTATTCCTTTTTTAAATGGAGACTTCCTCCATATTTAATATAAGGTATACCATCTATAACAACAGTTTCATTTGATTCTTCGCTTACATTTTTTACTTCTTTATCGTCTTTCAATAATTTATCCGCATAAGCCATAGTATTAAATAATATTGCCATTAATGCTTCTTCTTTAGTAATTGTATGATTATCTTTTGCATCTGTTCTTTTATATCCTCTATGTAAAAACCATAAATCCATAAAATGTCTCCATAAACTTTTAATACAAACCCCAAAATGGTCTTCACCAAAATGCTTCTGCCAATTATCGCTGGCTCTCAATTTCCCATCGGCTTGCTTACGATGATGGTTCATAAATTTAGCATAAGCTTCTAAAACTATAGGGCTAAGGAAGCCCTCGAAGTCGTACTTTCCTTCTACCGAATCTCGACTTCCTCCTCCTTTGAATTCACGCATTTTTGGTTTTTTAGTATCTGGTTTTTCGCCTCTTCCTTCTTTAATTGGGTTTTTTCTTGAACTCATTATTTCTTCTCCTCTGTTATTGGTGTTATTTTATTTTTATTTAGTCTCGTAAGTATAGCAGTATAAGTATATTCATCTAATAATCTAAAAAACGATTTACAAAGTTGAATAATTTGGACTCTTAAACTTTGATTTTTTATAGCATATTTAACACTTAAAAACTCTATCAATTTATTCTCACTAGAAAACAATTTACCTCCTGAAGAAATAACTAAATATAATGCCCATTTAGACAATTTACTTTTAGCATCTTTCCATATTAGATAGATAGGTTTCTTTTGCATCCAACATAAAGCCATCTCATGTATTGTGCCTGTGGTAGGAATATCGGGGAACAAATGAACAATTAAAAAATCAGACCTATTTACTAATCTAATATCTTTTTCAACTATTTTTTTAAATTTAGATTCAAATAAAGGATAGTTTCCTGATTGAATCCATTCATTAAATTTAACTTGAGCCTCCATAACATCCATACCAGTAGCAAGAGCTTCTGTTTTTACAGGGTCTTGGACATAAATACCAGCATTATCTAAGCCAGGAGTAATACTATTTCTCCAGCTTTGACCGCCATCTTTCTTATCGAATTCTATAGCACCTGCTAGCGTCAAAGATAGACATAGAATAATTTAAATTTTAAAATTCTAATTATCTTGTCTATCATAATGACCACCCCCCTTCAATAATTCTGGAATAGTTTTCCAGCATTTTCCGAATTTGTTTTTAAACCATATCATATAATCATCAATTAAATTTTTTTCTACCATATAATCATATGCTCGATGATGAAATTTTGGATGTCCTCCTTTATTAAATATCATATAATTATCTAAAAGGTCATTTGCTTTGTTATTATCTTTATGATGAATATGTTCAGAAGATTTTAGTTTTCTTTTAATTATTTTTTCTATTAAATACCTATAAACATACTTCGCTTTTCCTTTGCAAGATATTAAATATCTACCACATGTTCCTAAATGAATTCCTTTATAATTATGTGGAATCATTCCTTTTTTAAATTCAGTTTCCTTTGAAAAATGAATTCCCTTCATTCCTTTATTCATACATTCTATCGAACAATATTTAACAGTGTTTTTTCTATAAGGATAAATACGAAATGGGGTTTTACATGTTTTACAAATTATATATGTTTCTATTTTTTTATTCATTTTATATTCCTTGCTATTGCGAATCTTGATTAAATGGTTTAAGATATATACCATTTGGAACTATTAAATCTAATAATTCTTCAAATTTCATATTCCCTAATACTTTATCATTTATTTCAATCCCACCTGCAATAACTATATATGCTCTAAGTAATTCATATATTCTTTTTTTATTCCTATCAATATCATCTATATTCCTATTCATCTTCTCTCCCCATATAATTTCCGAAATTCGCTTTTAGGTATCTCAGGTAATCTCTTTTTAACAATTTTTTTAGGTTCTGTCTCTAGCTTTTCCAAATATTCCTCAATAGTAATACCAAGTTTTTCTGCCTCTGCCGTATTTTTAGCAAGGGTGAAATTAGGAACTACTATTGCCGTAATTACGGCAAGGATGCAAGAAATCATTATAGTCTCTATAAATGTAATTCCCTGTTTCATTTCATATCCTTCTTAGGTTTTATATAATAATAATCTGCTGGTCTAGCATATTGATTTTTAGGTGGTCGAAACGCATAAACCACTACTTCTTGATATAGTTTTGAAACTTGATAATGCCAACCATTCTTTGATTCTCTAGAAAATAAAGGAATAAAATAATCAGGATATTTAACTTTTGGTAATTTTTTAGCTTTTCTAATACCTTCAGCAAGTAATTGCTTCATTTTTTGAGACACTAATCGCTTCATTTAATCCTCTCTTAAAGGAGGTAAAACACTCCTAATTTCACTTAATATATCAAAAAATATTTTAAGCTGTTTTTTATTATATCTAAGAATATTATCATTAAGAGGAGCACCTATACTTATTAAACTTACTTTAATATCTCTTAAAACTTCTAAATATAAGCGAGTTTCTTTTATTAATGATAAATTCTGTCTAGTTAATTCGGCAATTACATCATTGTCTGTCATTTATTTCTCCTATTCTACATCGCCATTTTCTCTAATTTTTTCATTTTCATAATTTGCTAGAATCCTTCTCTCAATTTCTGTAGCACATTGCCTTAATTCACCACAGAAATTCTTATAATTATTATAAGAGGGGATTATATTATTTTTACAATATTTATAGAGAATATAATTTAAATCTCCATTAGCTTTTACGCCTATTTTAGACATAAGTTTAACAATTGGATTCATTTTTTTTCTTCCTTTAGAATTAATATATGGCATAGTTTATTCTCCTTTAGTCTCCCGTTTCTATTAAATCATCAATAATTTCATTTAAATCATCCACTACTTCTAATAAGTCTTTAGTCATAGTGTTTACTTTTTTTTCATATTTTTTTCTTTGTTCTCTAACTTCTTTTCTATATTCTATTCTTTCTTTTTGTATATCTCCTATTACTTTTTTTATTTCATGGATTGCTTTTGAGAACAGCTTAATATCTTTTTCTTTCATAACTATTTCCTCTTATAATCTATTTTTCTATAATAAGTACCTGTTAAAAATCCTGTTTTTCTCTCATATTGCTCAACTCTATCTCCTACAATTAATATCACACCATTGCCTCTTATTCCATTTCCATCTAAAGAATTTCCTTCAAGTAGTTTTAATTCTTTTATTGTATTTTGTAAAACATAACATCTTAAATTCCCACTAGTTCCTACAAATTGAGCTTCAACTACTACCCATATCATTAAGCATATTAGGAATTGTGCAATAATCTTTTTCATATTATTTATCCTCTTTTATTTCGTGTGCTTCTATTATAACATATCTTTCTCTTGTTATAATTTCTTTAGCTCTTTCTATTGATTCTTTTTCAGTTTTAGCAAAAACACTTATTTCAACTTCTCTGCGATAATCTCCATCATATGCTTTTAATACATATTCTAGTTTCATTTTATTTATCCTTCTTTGGCTTCTTCGGCTTCTTCGGCTTCTTAGGTTTCTTTATTTTACCTTCTACTCTATCTCTTATATTAATAGTTCTCCTAATCCTATCCAACCTATCTGCTTTCTTTTCTAAATTATCTCTTTGCCATTGTTCTATTTTATTTACAATACTTTCAATTGAAGAAGAAGTTTTTATTTCTTTCATAGGATATATAAATACCATCATCATTATTAAAATAATTATAATTTTCATTATTTGCCTCCTTAAATCCATAAATATAAAACACAGAAAGTAGCACATAATTGGAAGAAGCAATATAGAAACCAAACTATCTTATCCATTACTTCTTCCCCCGTAGTAAGGTTATAACTTCGGTTCTGTATTGGTTGTAGCCTTCTATTCTACAGCCGTCTGAAAGCCAACTTTGCTCACTTACACATCTACCATCGGGCACTTTCTTCTCAGACGGTAACTCCTTAACAATAAGGTCTATTATGGTAGCAGTGGCTTTGTTGATGTTATCTTCAAGGTTCCCATGTCTGGCATCAACTAAAGAATTAATTATCTCCCTCAACTCCTGTCTCATGGTAGCTCCTCCAACTCTATCCCATTTTTATCATAATAGATAGAAGGATATGATTTCATACCCAATTCAATATGCCATGGACAAGTTGATTTTACAGTAACAGTTCCTTTTGGCATAAACTCGTCAAAATCTATTTTTAACTTCCGAGGGCAACCTTTTTATCACATATCAGAGTAACCGCCTTCTTCATCTGTCTCATGGTCTACTCCTTTGCATAAGTTACTACAGCAACATATTTACTATTAACCCTGTTTATTATCCTACCGCCTTTTATTATAACAAACCATACTACGGAAGCCATTTCCCCATTCTCGTTATAGGGTATTATTTCATCGACATAAGTTCCCACACAACCTAGTGAATCTTCCAGGCTTCTCAACTCTCTTATTTTTCTACTATCTTCTGTTAGTGTTTTCATCTCCCTACCTCTCTTTCTTTAAGGGTGGTTAAGTTCCATAACTCAGACAAAGATTACAAAGACAAGCGTTATCCCACCATTCGGGGTGTTCTTCTTGCCCTTCGGTTGCCTCAATAAATTCCTTGCTTGTTATTTCGCCCTCACCGTATCTATCTTCTAAGTTGTGCCATTCTTGGTCAGTCATTTGTTTCACTCTCTCCCCCCTATCTGTGCCTTCATTACTTCTTTGACTTTATAAATTTACACATGATGGAAGAAACTAAACAAAATAATACTGCCATTTCATTCCAATCCATATTAACTACAAATTCATTACCTCCTGAGAACCCACTTAGTCGAAACAACTTACCTATTTTTTTCAAATGTATCATTATTACGTCCTCCTTTTAAAATATCTACTCATTATAAGTATACCATATACCTACTGTAGTGTCAAAGCCAAACGAAGCAATATAACTGACTGTTGTATTCTTAATTGTTAGATAATTCAAAAGGTAGCCGAGGATTGCCCCTTCTTGTCAATAATAAATTCTTATTGAGCATTTAGTTACGTTCTATTTATATAGTTATATAAATAATAAAGAGAATATATTAGTCTTAATTAATCTTAATTATTGATTATAGTATATATATACTATATTATGAATTATCCTTTAATTACTCCTAGAGGGGTTAATTCCACTATAATTTCCACTAGGTCTGATTGATTAGCCATAACTACAGCAATATCTTTATAAGCTCCTGAAGATTCATCTAATTGTTTAATAGACCTAACGGAATGTAATATCCCTTTATCTTCTAACTTCTTTTGTTCTTCTTCTAAATTTAATTCTCTTCGAGCTTGGTTTCTTCCCATCTTTCTACCAGCACCATGAGAACAAGAATTAAAACTTTCAGGATTTCCTAATCCTCTAACAATATAACTTTTAGTTCCTTGTGAGCCAGGGATAATACCAAGTTGTCCTTTTCTTGCAGAAGTAGCTCCTTTCCTATGTATCATAACATTTTGTCCAAAGTGATTTTCCATAGTTGCGTAATTATGATGAATATTAATTGCATTTTCAAATTCACAATTACTTTCTTCACAAAATATTTGTTTTGTTCTTTCCATCATTAATTTTCTATTTGCTAATGCAAACTCTAAACAATAATTCATTTCTTTTATATATGAATTATATTCTCCAGTTCCCATTGGAAAAAAAGCCAACGAGTTTTCTTTATTTTTAGGTAAATAAGTATCTGAATACCATTTTTTGTTTAAATCATATGCTATATTATTATAATATTTGGCAACTTTATATCCTAAATTTCTACTTCCTGAATGTATCATTATCCATATATTACCATCTTGATAAAATCGTTTACTTCTACACACAATACATTCATTTTCTCCATTTAAATTATAAATTGATGGACTATCTCCACATTGTTTACATCTTGTCCTACCAACTTCTTTTTGGATTTCTATAAAATGATTCCCTCCACCAAGAGTTCCTATTTGTTTCATGGCAGACCCAAATTCTTGGTCTACTATATCGAATTGTCCTGTTTTTTTAGGCATTACTCCGATTTGAGGCTTACCATGATGTTTATATCCTACAGGTACTCGTAGTCTTATTTTTCCTAAGATAGTTTTTAATTGTTCTGTAGTAATTTCTTTTAAAGAAGTTCTTACAGCAATCATACCGCACCCAATATCAACACCTACGGCATTAGGAATTACAACTCCTTTTGTAGCAAGCACACCTCCAATGGGCATACCATATCCAGTATGACTATCAGGCATTATAGCGATATGTTTAAAAGCGAAGGGTAAATTAGCTAAATTTTTTATCTGAGCCATACAAGAATCTTCAACTTCATCTAACCACATTTTTATAGGTAATTTTTCGCTTGATATTACTTTCATATTTTTATTCTCCTTTTTTTATGCTTTATATCCTCTTTCCTTTTGACAATCCCTACAATTACAAGCTGGAGAGTGTTCATTTTTAAGGTTATAATTTTTTACCCCAGGCATAACAGTTTCGAGTAATTCGTTTAACTGGTAGTCAGTATGGTCATACCATCTATCAGGTATATAAAGTTTTTCGTCTTTCTTAAATACTTTCATTTTACAAGCCCTACCATGCACATAGTCCATGCTAATATACCCTCTGCCGACAATTTCTTTAGCTTCTTCATCACTTAACCTACCTTCTTTAAAATGAAGCATACCTAATCCTTGTGGCACAGATAACTCATAAACCTTTTTTACAAATACTACTAAATCCACACCTGTAATATCAATCCTGTTTTCCATCTTATTCTCCTTTTTTTAATATTTTTCTTCCTATTTCAAATTCATACATATCTAATTGTAAATCTATTATATAATCTTTAGGTATTTTAATTTTAAATTCTAATCTTTCTGTTAAAGTGTTTTCAGATACTAGAGAAGTTTCCTCTATAGACTTACCACAGTTACCACAATAAGTCATTTTAAAATTACCTTGTATATAACTTATAAATTTATCATTTGTGCATTTCTTACAATTTAACTTTGGATAAATAATTTTTACCTTAGCTTTACAATTTTTACATTTAACATATTTTTTACAGCTTCCTAATTCACTTTGACAAAAAGGGCAACGATATTTATAATCTTTCATAAATTTATCTCCTTTTATTTCTTTTTGTCCATTCTTTTTCTTTAGATTTAAAAGTTTCTAGTCGGTCTTTATTTTTTATATTTAAATATTTCATAGTAGTCTTAATATCGTTATGACCCATATTTAATTGTAAGTTTCTAATATTACCATTAAAATCATTCAAATACCACATAGCATAAGAATGTCTTAAAGTATGAGCAGTAAATTTTAAATCTCCTATTATCTCACTAATATTAACTAATCTTCTTCTTAGAGTGTTTATATTAATATTGAAAGCGTTAAAGTCTTCGGGTACTATATTGAAATAAGATTGTGTTAATTTAATAACCAAATCTAACAAAGGTACATCTCTGTCTTTATCTCCTTTTCCACTTCTAAAGGTTACATATTTATTTTTAAAATCTAGGTCTTGTCTTTTTAGATTTTTTATATCTGATAATCTAGCCCCAGTATAAAACATAAAATATAATAAACTTTTCATTTGTAACACATCATTATCACAATAATATTCAATAACTGGGATTACCCTTTCTGAAAATTCTTTTTCTGTAATATAATTAGGAGTATGTCCTTTAATAACAACTTGAGAATATAATTTAATATCTTTTTTTAGAAATTTCAACAAAGAAGATATGGTATTAATATATCCGTTGAAAGTACTTCTTGATTTATCTTTGGTATAGTCTATTAAAAATTGGTTAATTTTAGCTTCATCTAACTCGTTTAAATTCAAATGTTTAGATAAAATCTCAATCCTACCTAAATACGATTGGATAGTATTAGGAGATAAGCGTTGTATGGTTTCTAACCATTCTTTATATTTTTGTATCATTTAATCCCCCATTACAATATATTTCAAGCTCTTCGAATTTTTCTCTTTTTTCAGTTTCTCTAAGAATTAATACACTCATTAAAAATAAATTACAATACCCTGTTAAATTTATTATTTCAAGATAGCTTTTATATGCTTGTGAAGTTTCTATAGTTTTATCTTTTAAGCATTTTTTAAAAGCAAGTTTAACAATAGGAGAGTTTCTAAAGGCTTCGGCAAAGTTTTCAATGTCTTGAAGGCTATCATTGATATAACTATTTAGAACTCTCTTATGGTTTTTATTTAATTTTCTGCTATTACTTTTATAAATTTCTACAAGTTTATTTATAGATTTATCTAGCCAAGGAAGTTTAAAATAATTTGGGTCTTCTCTAGTAAACTCAGGAAAATATTTTTTAATTAGTTCATATTTCTTCATTTTATTAGTCCTTCCTTTTTTAGTTTTCTAGTCCATCTAATTGCAAAGTTATCGCATTTGTGTTCATCATGAGTATTCATGATAAAATGCCCTATTTCATGTAATAATAGAAAAACAATATTTGGTATTGTCATTCTTTTAATAGCCTGTAATGAAAGCCAAATAGGATTACCTGCTAAACAAGCAATATCAAAAGCAGTAAGGATTTTTCTATTAAATTTTTTATAATATTTAGTGTTTACATAAGTATTTGTTTTAGAATTTTTAAAATATTCATTATAATAATTTATTGTGCGTTTGTAATTCCCTTTAAAATTACATTTAGCTTCTGCTCTAAGCATACCTACAGTAGTTTTATAAATTTTAACAGGGATAATATAATTTTTAGGTAGTCTATTTTTAAGAATATTATAGGTTTTATCTAGTTTATTCATACCTTTATCCCTTTGTTTAATTTTTCTATAAATAATTTACCTTTTGAGGTTATAATTCTTGAAGGTGTACGAGCAATATACCCAAACTCCACTAGAAAAGGCTCATATTCTCTTTGATATTGGTTTTGTGATAGTCCTACCTGCATAGCTAAAGAGTTAGCCCCAATAGCCCTTGTCGAGCTATTCAAGGTCTTTAAAACAGAAATATCAATATCATTTAGACCTTCCTTTATAATTTTATTATTCTTTAATACTTTCTCAATATCTTGTTCTATTATATAATCCTCCAATAATGCTGTAGCACTTCTAGGATTAAATTTACAAGACTTAGAAATAATTTCAATGGCTTCTTTAGGGATATTTTCAGAAGGATATAAATGATTTTTACATTGTGTAATAATTGTATTTAATTCATTAGCAGTATATCTATGAAATTGAATATGGTGGGAAATTCTGTCAAGTGTATCAGGATTATTTTTAATTAAAGTATGCTTATTTATTGTGGCACAAGCAAAAACAAAAGGCTTTATTTTCTTTCCACTTATTTCAAATTGTTCTATGATAGGATTTAAAATCTTTAAAACTTTCCAATCCATAGTATCTATTTCATCTATAAAAAATACAACTGTTTTTTCAGGACAAGTATTTATCTCATTTATTATATCAATTAATTTATCTTCATCTAATTGTTTACCTATTCTTTTAATTATTCTCGCCCCCATACTTTTAGCTAAAAGCTCTATGAAAGTTGTTTTTCCATGTCCTTTAATAGCAGATAGAATTAAATGACCTCTAATATTCTTTTTTACTTTTTTGATTATAGTTTTAGCTCTAGCTTTCGCTTCTTCCTGTCCTATAAATTCTGTCCATGTGGTAGGTCTAAACTCATATTTAGCTACACTTTCTCCTTCATAGGATATAATTCTTGAATGGTCAAATTTACTATCTTTAATTTCTA
>Ga0307928_10002667_pt1 | contig 13719 bp, 8 predicted proteins | sample AceLakmetagen232_FD_201815 | JGI IMG/M metagenome (GOLD analysis project Ga0307928, IMG submission 201815) | Saline water microbial communities from Ace Lake, Antarctica - #232 | ecosystem: Environmental > Aquatic > Non-marine Saline and Alkaline > Saline | place: Antarctica: Ace Lake... | reverse complement strand
ATATCTGTTGCTTTAATGATTGGAGCGATGATTGTTGTTCTTTCTTTTTTCCAACTTGCTGGACTAGGCGGTCGATGGATCGGTTATTTTCTATCTAATCTGGGCGGGAGAACGATTTTGCTAGTGCCTTTCTTTTTAACGGGAATAGCAATTATTCTCTTGCGGAAAGCATGGGCCAGGAAAATTTGGATAATTGTTTTAGGGATAGCCCTTATTGAAAGCGGGTTAGCCGGGCTGCTAACGATCAATAATCTTAAGCAAAATATTCAAGGGCCCTTTCAACAATATGGAGGCTGGATTGGTCAAATTTTAGCCTTTCCAATTTTCCGTTTATTTGGTCTATGGGTAAGCCTTTTTTTCTTTTTATCTATCACTATTGCTGGATTAGCGGTTCTTAGTTATCCGGTTTATCTTTATTTAAAATTAGTTCAAAAAAATAAAACGACGAAGGATGTGAAAGAAAAGACAGGATTGGAAAATACCTCTCGATCAATCGTTATGGAGAAGAAAATGAATGTTCAAACAATTATTCCGAAAGTTAATTTTCCATCTTTGCCTTCGGAAAAACAAAAAAAACAGCACCAGGGACAATCTCAAAATTTGGGTAATCAGCAAAAGAAAGGAGATTATACATTTCCTCTTATTAACTTGTTGGATGGCGATCAAGGGCAACCCAAAACAGGGGATATTCAAAAAAATTCCCTGATTATTAAAAACACTTTAGCGGATTTTGGCGTACCGATTGAAATGGTAGAAGTCAATGTTGGTCCGACCGTAACGCAATATGCCTTTCGCCCATCAGAAGGCATTAAGCTTTCTAAAATTACAACTTTATCAAGGAATATTGCTTTAGCTCTCGCCGCTCATCCTATTAGAATCGAAGCTCCGATTCCGGGCAAGTCGTTGGTCGGGATGGAAGTTCCGAATCAAAATCGCATGGTCGTTCATTTAAGAAATTTGATTGCCGATTCGAGATTTAAACAAAATGGAGCAGAATTAGCGTTTTGTTTAGGAAGAGATGTTAGAGGAGATCCGTCATTTGCCGATTTGACCAAAATGCCCCATTTGATGGTAGCGGGGGCAACCGGAGCCGGAAAGACAGTATTTTTAAATGATTTAATCGTTAGCCTGCTCTATCAGAATTCTCCCCACCTGATGAAATTTGTTTTGATTGACCCCAAACAAGTTGAATTTTCAATTTACAAGAATATCCCGCATTTATTATCTCCGGTCATTTCAGATGCTCAAGAAACAACAGCGGTTCTAGAATGGCTGGTAGAAGAAATGGAGCGAAGGTTTCGTAAAATTGCTAAATTTAATGTGAGGGATATTCATTCTTTTAATGAACTAGCTCGCTCTAAACCAGAATTAGAAATAATGCCCCGGGTCGTCGTTATCATTGATGAATTAGCAGATCTAATGGCTACTAAGGGCAGAGAAATAGAAGCCACTATCGTTAGATTGGCGCAGAAATCTAGAGCGGTGGGTATTCATTTAGTCGTGGCTACTCAGCGTCCGTCGGTTGAAGTTATTACAGGCTTGATTAAGGCCAATATGAGCTGTAGAATTAGTTTCCAAGTTGCTTCTCAGATTGACTCCCGAACGATTTTAGATTGTTCTGGATCGGAGAAATTATTGGGCGATGGCGATATGCTATTTTTAACCCCTCAGCATGCTAAGCCAGTAAGAATTCAAGCTCCTTTTGTTTCGGAAAAAGAAGTTTTTAAGGTGGTTGACTTTATCAAGAAACATAATGCCCCCAGAGGAATTTCTCCCCTGGAAGAATCTTTACTCCAAAGCATTGAACAAGCTCAACAAAATTCTTTTACTACTTCCTTAAATCATGACCCTCTTTATGAAAAGGCTCAAGAAGTTATTATCGCTGAGAATAGAGCTTCGGCCTCGCTTTTACAGAGAAGGCTGGCTATTGGATATGCGAGAGCGGCCCGATTGTTAGATATGTTAGAAGCGGATGGCGTTGTTGGACCTTCTAGAGGGGCAAAAGCCAGAGAAATTATTTTTAATCCTCAAGAAAATCATGAAGAAAACGAAGAGGAATTCTAAAAAAGAAGAAGAGAAAAATTCTACCTCCTTAGAAGAGGTACTCCAAAAAATTCAAGACCGTTTTGGCGAAGGGTCCATTATGAAGATGGAGGAGAAGGTAGAAAAGAAGATAGAAGTTATTCCTACCGGTTCCCTAGCTCTGGATCTAGCATTAGGAACAGGAGGAATCCCGACCGGAAGGGTTGTTGAAATTTTCGGTAAAGAAGCCACGGGAAAAACTACCCTTGCTCTTCATATTTTATCTGAAGCTCAGAAACAAGGAAAGACAGCCGCATTTATTGATGCGGAGCATGCTTTAGATTTGGATTATGCTCGAAAGATTGGAGTTGATATAGATAAATTGATTATTTCTCAACCCGGATCTGCTGAAGAAGCTCTGCAAATTGTCGAGAGTCTAGTTCGCTCTGGCGTTATCGGAGCGATTGTCGTGGATTCGGTAGCGGCCTTAGCCCCTAAAAGAGAAATTGAGGGAGAAATGGGGGCCCAGCAGATTGGTTTGCAAGCAAGGTTAATGAGCCACGCTTGCCGAAAACTGTCTGGTATCACTTCTAAAACGAAGACGGCTATTGTTTTTCTCAATCAGACAAGAATGAAAATAGGTGTTATGTTCGGCAATCCAGAAACCACACCCGGAGGGCTTGCTCTTAAATTTTATAGTTCCGTAAGAATTAATTTAAGGCGACGGGCGACTTTAAAAAGAGGAGAGGAAATTGTCGGGAATCGCATTAAAGCCAAAGTAGTTAAAAATAAAGTGGCTCCGCCATTTAAAGATGCCGAGTTTAATATCTATTATAACCGGGGAATTGCTAGAGAAGATGACCTGATTTCTCTTGGCCTAGAGAAGAGTATTATTACTCGTTCTGGAACTTGGTACACTTATCAGCATGAAAAACTAGGACAAGGATTAGAAAAAGCAGGAAACTATCTTAGAGAACATCCTAAGATAGCTGAAGATATCGAGAATCAAATTTTTAAGGCTGTTCAATAATCATCAAGCCACGTAGGGCAATAATCCTAGATAGCGGGCTCTTTTAATAGCCTTGGTAATTTTTCTTTGATGCTTAGAACATAACCTCGTCTTCCGACGGGTTTTTATTTTTCCCGTTTCTGTTGTAAATTGACGCAAAAAATCGGCGTCAGTAAAATCAATTTCTTCTATGGCTTTTTGACAAAGTTGACAAGACATAATTTAGTAATTAAATAATTTACTAATTTTATGGTTTTTAAAAAGGTATATCGTCAATATTAATTTCTTCTTCATTCTTTTTCTTTTTGTCGGCTGGTGTTTTAGATTTACCGGGTTTTTCTTTAGGAGATGATTTTTTAGTTGTTTGTTCTTCAATAACGGGGATATCTTCTTCGTCTAAATCTTTTCCTGGAATATCAGATTGGACCTTGACTGTTCCTGCGTAAAAATTTTTAACATCGTTAAATGTTTGATTTTGATATTCCCTAGCACCAATTCCTAGTTTTAGTGTTTTACCTATAAGCTCTTTCCAGCCATCAGAGAGAGTGACTGATCCTTCATAGGGAAGCCCGCAAGCGTAAAGAAGATTTTGAATTTTCCATTCAGCTTGTTCCAAAAGAACTAAATTGTCCCAAACCAATCGTCCGTTGACTTTTTCTTTTTCCGCCTTTTCTCCGAAGAGCCGAAAAGTAATACGTTTGTATTTATTGCCGGATTGTGAAGTTTTTTCTTCGATGCTCTCAATTTTTGTATTGTAAATTCCTTCGGGAATTAAAGAAAAATCTTTTTTCGGACCATCAAAATTAAAAGTTGGCATATTATTTAGGATTTTAATATTCTATTAAGTTTTTCATCAACGCTTTCTTCATCCTGTTCTGCTTCGATTGCCCTGACCCGCACCGGCTTGATTATTAACGGCTTGCTGTTAGTCAATAAAAATCGCTTAATATTTTTATTAGTTCTTAAGAATTTTTTCAAAGTCGGTAATTCTAAAATCGGTAAAGAGAAAACAATGTCTGCTAAATAAGCCGTTTTTTCTTTTTGGATAAAATAAGCAAGATTTTTTTGTAATATTTCTTTTTCTGTTTTTACTTCTCCATTTTTTTCTTTCAAGAAAGAAGCAAGTTTTTGATTTACTTGCACCGCTTCATCCTTTTCCAATTTAGGCGAAATGAGATAAGTTAAACGATAAAGTTTCACAATATTTTACTGATTAATATCAATGTTCTTTGCTTATTATAACGAAGGAAATACAAAACGTCAAATTAGTATAATCCAAGTTTTTTTCTTACTTGGGCCATAGTTGCTTGAGCGACAATTTCCGCTTTATGCTTCCCTTCTTTTAAAACACTTTCAGTTTTAAGCGGATTCTCTATCCATTGTTGTCTGTCTGCTTGGAATTTTTGAAGCATTTTTATAACTTCTTGACTTACGGCTTGCTTAAATTCTTGGTAATTTGCGTTTTGAAAAAGCTTATTAATTTCCGAAGGAGAAAGATTTTTCGCTAGAGCATAAATATTAATCAAGTTTGAAATTCCTGGTTTTCTTTCCGGGTCATATTCAATGTTTTTTCCCGAATCAGTCACGGCAACACTAAATTTCTTTTTAATTTCTTGGGGGGAATCTGAAAGAAAGATGCAACTTTTGCCAGATTCTGCTTTCGACATTTTTTTTCTTGGATTTTGAAGGGATTTAATGCTAAATCCTTGTTCGGATAGGATAACTTTTGGAACAGCAAAAGTTTTGCCGAAGCGACGATTAAAGCGGCGAGCTAATGTTCTAGCCAACTCTACGTGTTGTACTTGGTCTTTTCCGACGGGTACGGCTTCAGCTTGATAAAGGAGAATATCGGCGGCCATGAGTAATGGATATTCCAATAAAGCGGCGGTGGCAGACGATGGTCCTAATTCTTGAATCTTAGCTTTGTATTGAGTCATTCTCGTGATTTCACTGACTGAGGCTATGGTTGCTAGAAACCAAGCCAGCTCGCTGTGTTGAGAAATAGCGGACTGAACAAACAGAGTGGATTTTTTGGGGTCAATTCCTAGACTGAGATAATCAACGGCAGTTTGAATAGTGTATTTTTTCAAATCCTTCGGGGAATAGGCAGTTGTTATGGCGTGTAAGTCAGCAATGCAGAAAAAGCATTCATTATCTTTTTGCAAGTCGATCCAAGACCTAATGGCTCCAAAGTAATTGCCAAGATGAAGTTGTCCACTGGGTCGAATGCCAGAAAAGACTTTCATAATTATTCAATAATTTTGTAATTTAATAATTTCATAATTTCATAATTTTAGAATTTAATAATTTAATAATTAAATAATTTAATAATTAAATAATTTAATAATTTTATAATTTAATAACAACGGGGATGACAATTGGCCGGCGTCTGGTTCTGCGGAATAAAAATTGTCCGATTTGATCTTTAATACTATTTTTAATATAATCGGCATCAAAGAAATTCTTTTCGCCGATGCATTGCTGGATAATTTTAACAACTTCTTGACGGGTTTCAGTTAACAATTTTTGTGAACGGCGAAGATAAACGAAACCGCGAGAAATAATATCAGGGGAGTTTTGAATTTTTCCGGTTTTGTGGTCAATAGCGATAACAATAATAAACATTCCATCTTGGGCTAAATTTTTTCTATCACGTAAAACTACTTCACCTATATCTCCAACTCCTAAGCCATCGACGAGGACATAATGAGCGGGAATCTTTTCTTCCCCAGCCTGAATACTTTGAGGATTAAGCTTAATCACTTGTCCGTTTTCGGCTACAATAATGTGATTTTTGGGTATTCCTTCTTCGAGGGCTAGGGTTTTATGGCTCATTAACATAGAATAATATCCGTGGATAGGCATAAAGAATTTTGGCTTTATCAATTGGATCATCTTTTTTAATTCTTCCTGATGGGCGTGTCCTCCAGCGTGGATGTCCATCATATTGTAGTGGACGACATCTAGCCCTTTTAAATAGAATTGATCCTTAAGAAGCTGGACCGCTCTTTCATTGCCCGGGATAGTGGATGATGAAAAGACAATTCGGTCTCCAGGTCCAGTTTTAATATAGCGATCTTCATCGCTAGCGATTTTAATTAAGGCGGATCGCTCTTCTGCTTGTGTTCCGGTGCAAAGCACGGTTAAGTGAGAGGGACTGTAAAGCTTAGCTTTTTCGGGAGGAATAATTGTTCCGCGTTTAATCTTTAAATATCCTAGCGATTGGGTCATTTCTACATTGTCTTTAATAGATCTTCCCCGTAAAACTACTTTTCGTCCGGCTTCTTCTGAACAATGGATAATTTGTTGAATACGATTAATGAGAGAAGCAAAAGTGGCAATGATTATTTTCTTCTTTGCAGAATTAACAATTTTTTTTAGGTTCTCATTAATAACTTGTTCAGACAAAGAATGTCCCGGCACTTCAGCATCGGTCGAGTCAGACATTAACAAAAGAATTTTTTGGTTTCCGATAGCTTTTAATTTGTCGAAATTAGTCGGAGTATCATTAACTGGATGGAGGTCAAATTTAAAATCAGAAGTGTGAACAATTTTTCCGACGGGGGTATCAATAATTAATCCAAGATTTCCGGGTATATTATGGTTCTGATGGAAGAAAGTTATTTCAAAAGGCGGCAAAGAAATGTGACTGCCGTCTTTCACTACTTGAATTTTTGGAACAGACCGATGAGGAAATTCAGCTTCTCGGTGCATAATAATACCCCGGGCAATATCAGAGGCAAACATTTTAGGATTGCCGATGCGGTCTAAGATATAGGGAACAGCGCCAATGTGATCGTAGTGGCCGTGGGTAAAAACAATGCCAACGATGTCCTGTTTTCTTTTTTGGAGATAATTAGTATTAGGGATAACGTAGTCAATGCCAGGAGTGTCTTCTTCGGGAAAACTCAATCCGGCGTCAATGATTAAGATTTTTTCATTCCATTCAAAAAGAGTCATGTTGCGACCAACTTCTCCTAGTCCCCCTAAGGGGATGATTTTTAGATTTGATGATTTCATTCTATTATTTTGTAATTTAAGTTAATTGAAGAGTGCCGAGAGTGGGAGTCGAACCCACAAGGGCTTGCGCCCTACAGCTCCTGAAGCTGCCGCGTTTACCAGTTTCGCCATCTCGGCTTTTTTTATATATATATGTATATATGTTTTGTATATGGTTCTATTTGGTTTTTATATACCAATTTTCAGTTTCTGCAAAACGTTGAGAAGGATCAGAAACTTTCGTGGGGGGATAGTTAATTTTAATTTTAGAAGAAAGATAATACAAATAAAGAGGGCGATAAAGAAATACGGCGGGAGCATCATCGAGAAGAATATCTTGAAATTCCTGATAGTTTTTACTAATGGTATTAGCGTCAGCGCTTTGGCGGGTTTCTTCTAAAAGATTGTCAATTTCAGGATTGTTATAGAGAGCCAAGTTTAAACCAGGACTCATCCTTTTACTAGAGTGCCAAAAAGGGAAGGGGTCAGGTTTCATCGCTAGGGTTTCTCCGAATAATAAAGCTTGATAGTCGCGCGGGTTAATAATGGTGCTTTCCAGAACAGAGGTCGGCTTCACTTCTATATTAACTTTGACCCCGATGGCTTGCCATTGTTTTTGGAGCAAATCAGCAACGGCTTTAAGCTGAGGCTGATCAACCGTTGTTATGGTAAATTCTAAAAGGGAAACTTGGGCTGGTTTTGGAGAAGCACAAATTTCATTTAGTTTTTTCCGAGTAGTTTGACTGACTAATCCTGTTCCGTCAGTAAAGCCCCAAGGTTTTAATATGTCTTCGCGGTACTTTTCTTGAAACAGAATTACGGCTTCTTTGGTTTCGGAACCAAAATATCCAGTTACTTTACCGGAAGTATAAATATCTGGGAATTGAGCTAAACATTTTTGAAGTTCTTTTACTTCTTCTCCCCGGCTTTCTTTTCTTAAATCAGACTGAAAGACAGGGGATGATTCTTGCATTACCGTCTTGATTCTAAAATCTGAATCTTCGGTTTTAACGAACCCTAAATTATCCAAGATTTCTTGAGCTTTAGATGGATTATAATCATAGGAAGACGGCGAAGGAGAAAAACCATGATAAAAGTCAGACAGTAGGGGAGAATCAACTATCTTTGCTTGTCCGTGGAATATCTGGTCAATAATTTCCTGGCGGTTGATCCCGTAGTTTAAAGCTTTTCTAATACTTGTTTGAGCTAAAAGATGAGCTTGGTCGGGATTGAAAAACACAGCAAAATATTGAGGAATGTCTAATTTATAAAGAACGAATTCCCTTTGATTTTCAAAAGTTGAAGAAGGATTTAAAACAAATCCATCAATTCTTCCCAATTGAGCGGCTTGGATGAGGGTTTCTGTGCTTGGAAAAAAGTAAAAGGAAAAACGGGATAAATAGGGTTTTCCAGAGAAATAATAATCAGAATTAGCCTTTAAATGCAAAGCTTTTACTTGACCATTACTGCTTTCTATCCTATCAAATTGGAAAGGGCCCGATCCAATAATAGAATACAAAGAGGAAGTTGCGAGAGCTAAACTTCGAGCCGGTGTTTTTTCCCAAATATGCTGAGGAATTATTTTTGTGGTTGCTGTTTCCAAAAAATTAGGATAAGGCTGGCTTAAAATAAAACGAACTTTTTTATCTGATAATTTTTCTGTTTGGATATTAAACCAACTTGCTCGCAAAGGACTTTGACAAGCGGGGTTTTGAATAGTTTTGATGGTGAAAATAATGTCGTCTGCGGTTAGAGGCTGATGATCATGCCAAAAAATATTATCTCGCAGAGTGAATTCATATACTTTGCCATTATCGCTGATGGTATACTCCTGCGCTAAATCAGGAATAATATTTCCATCTTGATCATATTTCATTAAACCAGAGAAGAGAAGAGAAACTATGTCTCGATCAGTGTCATTTAAAACGGCGTAGAGAGGATTAATAAAAGCGGGTTGTCCGACAACTCCTTCGCGGTAAATTCCTCCAAAAGCAGGCCGTGACGATCTGGGAGTGCAACTGGTGAAGATTAGAAAGATTGCCGAAGATAATCCCAGAATTAAAAAGAATACCAGGAGTATTTTTTCTTTTTTGGGCATCCGGCCAATAATTTGATGCCAAGCTTGATAAGAAAATAATTTTGAGGGGAAAGCTAGCATTAATTAAACTACCAGATTAAGAACAGATAAAGCAACTAAGAGAATAGCCAAAGTTATGGTTAGTCCAAAAATTTTCTTTTCTGCTCCTCGCCGACTGAGATAGTTTTCTCCGCTTCCGCCAAAAGCAGAACCCAGAGCGGTCCCTCTTTGTTGAAGAAGAATAGAAACAGACAAAGCAATAGCTATTATAATTTGGGCAATAGTTAGGTAGAACATAGTATATATTTTACAGAGAAAAGAAAATATTTAAACCACTGATGAGAAGAGTGGTAAAAAGCAACGGGGTGATTAAAGGAATGGAGAGGCCTGGGAAAAAGATGGTTATCCCCCAGACAAAAACCATATTAATAACAATATTTAACAATCCCAAGGATATGATTCTCAGAGGAGTGGTTAGCAGTTTGAGCAAGGGGTTCAATGTCAAGTTTAATATCCCAAGAATGAAACCGGCTAAAAGAAGATAATAGTACTTCCCCTCAAAAGAAACTTGCGGGATTAAAGTAACAGCCAAATAAAGACCGAGTATAGCAGAAATAATATTACCAAGCAATCGCTTAGTTCCTTTTTTCATCTTGTTGTTAATAATAGCAGAAGCTCGAGATTTTATCAATCTCGAACTTCTTGTTTACCTAGCGCAAAATAACGTTAGGGTTTTGTGGTGAAGGTAATATATTGACCATAAGACCATTCTCCTGGGTGTGATCCGCTCACTTTTATCCTAGCTTGATAGGCAGTGTTAGACAAAAGGTGATGAAGATTGTAATTAACTGATTGGGGTTGTCTTATGACTGATATCAAACTGCTATTAGGTCCGCAGGTGGTTCCGGCTCTTTTCCATTCGGCGTAAGCCATTCCCCATGTCCAATGACCTAAACTTTTTATTTGTCCACTAAGCACAGCGCCGGTACTGGTAATATTGGCAATGGAGTCTGTGGAGGTAACGGCGTTTTCTGTTGCACCAGGAATATTTTCGCCTGTTGTGGTAAAGGTTAAGTCGTTTCCGTAGACTGTTCCAGCGCAATTACTAGCTATGACTCTAAAGTGATAGGTCGTGCCGGGAGCTAGATTGTTAATCGGAAGAGTAAAACCGCCGGTGTGATCAGTAGCACTGACAAATCGGCTCTTCCCATATCTAGAAGTTGTTCCCCATTCAAAGAAAATACTTGCTCGACTAGGCCAGCAATTGCCTAAATTAGAAATGTTTCCGGTGAGAGTGGCAGAGTAGTTTGTAATCTGGCTAACGGAAGAGGTAGTGATAGAAGCTTTTGTCTGTGGTCCAGTAATGCCTGTTCCACTTCCGCAACCACTTCCGGTATCACCCGTACCTGTTCCTGTCCCGGGCTCAATGGCAATTCCGCTTGGTCCTGTTCCAGTACTTGTTCCTGTGCCGGTACTTGTTCCTGTGCCGGTGCTTGTTCCCGTGCCGGTTCCACTAGCACTCCCTGAAGTGGTGAAGGTTAAGTCTTGTCCATAGGTTTTTCCCGCGTTATTAGAAGCTACCGCTCTGAAATGATAGGTAGTGCCTGGTTCAAGTCCCTGAATGGTCATTTCCCAATCTCCCCAGAGTGACGTTTTAGCTGTTTTGTAGAAGTGTTGTGCCGATTGTCCGTATTGCGAAGTGGTTCCCCATTCTATGGTAACGAGGGGACTAATGTCTCCGCCCTTGTCTAATAATCTTCCTCCCAATACTACTTGGTCGCTTCCGATCTCTTTAGCGGAATTAGTTTTGACAGAGGGCTTGCTAATAGGGCCTCCGGGGACAACAAGGTTAGATCCTTCCCCTGTTCCTCCAACGACACATATCTTTACAGGGGTGGCTAATTTTAATGGGAAACCGCCGTTATCGATATAAGCATCTACTCTCCCTGGCTGATCGGCGTGAGTTTGGGTGTAAAATCCAGCATTAGGAATTTTTATTTTTGACAATACATCACCGGCCTGCTTAAGATATTTAGTTAATCCTAGCAAATCCGAGAAAGAATCAATATCTACTTCTATTCCGGCATTATTCAACGATTTATCTAACATTTGAGCGATGCCGGGATCGTCAAGTTCGAAAGACATCCCCAAGTCTTGAGCTTGATCTAATAATTTTTGGAGATCGGTAATGCCAGAAAAGGGATTAGATGACTGGCTAGAATCATTGCCTACCTTACTTCTTGTGTTCCAATTTACCAAACTTCCACCAGCCGGATTAGGACTGACCCAAACATCTCCTTTTTCTCCCGAGAAAGGGCAAGGGGGAGCGACTGAAAAATCAGTTGCGTCTCCTTGCATACAAAGATCAAAAGAATTAGCAAAGGTTAGAAGATTTAAAGATTGGATGCCAAAACTTTTTGCTCCGACGGTATCAAGATGGTAAAAATCCAAAAGACCACAAGCGGCATTGCAATGATAACCTAATGGGCATTTGTTGGCCCAATTACAATTAGTATTTTTTGCCCAAATAGCGTTTTTGCTTTCTAAGGCTGGATTATTAGTAGTACTTGGGAAAGAACATAATGGTAAATGGATTGTTTCTCCTGTGCCAGGTTCCCCTGTAATAGGTTCTCCCGTGGTAGGTTCGCCGGTACTAGGTTCTCCCGTGGTAGGTTCGCCGGTACTAGGTTCGCCGGTACTAGGTTCTCCCGTACCTGGTTCACCCGTACTTGGTTCTCCCGTACCCTGATTTTTTACTATACAAATTCTAAATGGACTTACGAATCTTAGGACCGTGGCCTGACTATGTGCGTAAACATTACCTGGTTTGTCTGCCCAGGTTTGAATATTAAGAGATCCTCCAGCATCAACTTGAATATCATCCATATCAACGCTTCCAGCGCTAACGCTTAACGGTTGCTTTTCACAATCAGTCCCTACTTTACACGCACTATCTCCAGTTGTTATTCCTACTCCCTGAATGTCAACAGAGATACTTGGGGTTCCCCAAGGAACCCAAGAAGGTTTTACCCAGACATCGCCTACATTCCCAGAAAATGGGCAGGCAGGGATATTAACTTGATTCGGATCAGTCGTCGTTGTACAGAGATTTGCTCCTCTTGGAGCTACGCCTGCTGTTACGGCTATGACTCCGGCTTCATCACTTGTTGCTATCTTATTAATTCCCCAGCATGTATGTCGACAATTAGTTTTCTTTTTATCGTTTGGGGTATTAACGTTAATTTCACATCGTTCATTTTCCCAGCCACATAGAACATGTTTAACATAAATTCCTGGAGCATCATTAAATGAGCATTGAGGCAAATGGACAACTCCTGTAATTGATTCTCCCGTGGTGGGTTCTTCTGCGCGAGGAATTCCGATCGTAATGCCAATACTAATCTGCTCCGGAGTAGTTTTCGCTGCTTCCAGCTGGTACGCATCTGTTAAAGTCGGATCAGTTCCATTAACGTATCCGTAGAAAGTGTAAGTTCCTGGTTGGTTTTTGGTAATTGTCCATTGTTTGGAAAATTTTGCTCCAGTTCCTTTTTCTGACCATTGAGGGGAGCCAGTGCCTTCCTGCATTCCAACCCATTGTACTCCATCAGCATCTTGCCCAGTGACGGTAATAATAAAAGGGTTACCCGCTGCAATCCTTGCTGATGGATAAACTGTTATTGTTCCGGAAGCAGGATCATTCTGACCTGGAGTAGGCGTAGGCGTAGGTGTAGGAGTAGTACTGCCAGTGGCGGTAACGATCACACTAATCTGCTCCGGAGTGGTTTTCCCCGCTTCCAGCTTGTAGCTATCAGTCAAAGTTGGATCTGTTCCGTTAATGTATCCGTAGAAAGTGTAAGTTCCAGGTTGGTTTTTGGTAATCGTCCATTCCCCAGTGAGATTATCCTCGCTGCCTTTTTCCGACCATTGAGCTGAACCAGTGTCGGTGTCTCCTCCAATACCCACGTACTGCACTCCGTCAGGATCTTGTCCACTGACGGTAATGGTAAATGATTGTCCTACCGGAACACTGGTAGCGGAGGCCGTAAGATTACCGACAACAGGGGAGTTCTGACCAGGCGTAGGCGTAGGAGTTGGGGTCGGCGTAGGAGTAGGCGTGGGTGTTGGGGTCGGCGTTGGCGTCGGCGTTGGCGTAGTACTGCCAGCGACGGTAACGGTAACACTAATCTGTTCTGGAGTCGTCTTTACTGCTTCTGTCTTGTAGCTGTCAGCTAAGGTTGGATCAGTTCCGTTGATGTATCCCAAGAAGGCGTAAGTTCCTGCTTGGCTCTTAGTAATTGTCCATTGTTTAGAAAAACTAGTCCCGCTACCTTTTCCTGACCATTGAGGTTCTCCATTACTCTCCTGGATACCCACGTACTGCATCCCATCAGGGTCTTGTCCTTCGACGGTAATGGTAAATGATTGTCCTACCGGAACACTGGTCGCGGAGACCGTAAGATTACCGACAGCAGGATAATTCTGTCCTGGCGTAGGAGTAGGCGTAGGAGTAGGCGTAGGAGTAGGAGTAGGAGTAGGAGTAGGAGTAGTTCCTTTTACTATGCAAATTCTAAATGGACTTACGAATCTTAGGACCGTGGCCTGACTATGTGCG
>Ga0307928_10002665_pt1 | contig 13723 bp, 32 predicted proteins | sample AceLakmetagen232_FD_201815 | JGI IMG/M metagenome (GOLD analysis project Ga0307928, IMG submission 201815) | Saline water microbial communities from Ace Lake, Antarctica - #232 | ecosystem: Environmental > Aquatic > Non-marine Saline and Alkaline > Saline | place: Antarctica: Ace Lake... | reverse complement strand
ACAAAAGAAGGACCAAAGATAACAACCAGTGGATTATGCAACGTGTTAATGGACGTTCCAAAGAAAGGGGGAGGGCCAGTATCTATTCGTTTCCAAGGGAGTGAGCAGGATAGATTATTTCTAGATAGTTTTGTGTCTCCCGCCATAGAAGCCATAAGAAATGGAGAGGATAACAAATGAAAGGGGAGTTGGAGAAAGTATGAAACCCGAAAAAGAAGTTAAGGAAAGGATTAAGAAACTAGAAGATGTGACAGATGAAATTCTTAGGGAGTTTTCTGAAGCTGCTTTAGCATCAGATTGGAAGAAAGTGGAAGCAGCAGAGAAGAATTTACTTTGTGTGGGGAGAGATTTAGCTTGTCTCCGCTGGGTAATGGATTATTATGATGAGGAAGAGGATTACTTGTAACAACATTTATAAAGGATAGAAACGATAGTAGTTAGTGGAGTGTGCACAGATTACACACAAAGAGCAAATATCCGTCGTAGAAAAAAGGCAGAAGCAAAAAAAATTTTGATATTGCTCATGGTTTCGTGTACACTCCACTTCTTTTAACTGAAAGGAGATGAAAAGAATGAAAATAGAACAGAAAAAAGTTGTAGCAGAAAAAGTTGCAGCGGCCATAATACTAGTTCTGCTATTTGCAGTTGTAGTAATCTGGGCATTGAATGTTTTGTTAGGATTGGGTATTCCATTTACGTGGGAGACTGTTGCAGCAATGTGGGTGTTGGTACTCGTGTTTAGTGGAATTAGAGGGGGTACTGTTTCAGAATGATTTGCCCCAGATGTGCTTGTCCCACTTATCGATTTGTGGAGAAGAAAAGAAAAGAAGTTAAAGATTACAAGTCTAGTGCTAATAGCTGGGGTGCGAGAACTTCTAATAAGATGGTTTGCCCAAAATGTGGGTTTACAGAGGGATGAGAATGGAAGGAATATATGGAGATGGTATAGTAGAAAGTCTGTTGGAAATAATAAACAGACAGCAAGGAGAGATTGAAGAAATTACAGAGAAAGCAACTAGTCTTGAGAACGCACTACGTGTTGCCTATATCCCTACGATGGACTTTGTTTCGACTTCGGTTGAAATACTTAAATTGAAGGAAACTCTGAGAAGGAGAGAAGATGAAATACGTAGAGTAAGAAGCAGTCTTATGCAACATTTACACAATGAAAATGAGAGGAAAAAGGAAAGGAAAGTGTTAGGAAATTTGTTGGGATATATTACTTTTCATAGAATATACCCCACTAATTACACAATGCTATCTGATAAAGATGCTGACCTTATTGGTTTGGTGGTAAGAACTCTAAGGAGAGAAGATACATACCAGGATAGAGAAAGAATTAAAGATAGAGTGTTTGAGGAGAGATAGAATGAAATTTAAAGAGAAACTTCCAAAGAATTATAAAGGAAATGTAGATTGTGTTTCCGTGAGTGGTGTGGTTTTTGTGTTTTTGTTAGTGGCTGTGCTTTTTTTAATTGTAGCAGACAGCATTATTTATGAACCAATTCGTGCAGAAGCTGCTTTAAAATATTGTGAGAACAAGGGATATGATAGTTACTTAGATTATACTTGTAGACCACTTGACAGTAATGTTTACGGAGTAAGATGTGGAAATCCAGAGTATTTCTTGAATATTGAAACTGTGGGAGATTAATATGGCTGATGAAGTTTGTTCCGATGAGAACTTTTTGAAGAAGAGAATTGTTTTTGTTGACGGGGATTTTGACGAGAAGTTGTGTAACAAAGTAACAAAGCAGTTGTTGTATTTAGCGACGACAAACAGCAGGAAACCAGTTACGATGTATATAAGTTCAAATGGGGGGGAACTTTTTGAATTTATAAAATTATACGATGTTATTAGTGGCTCCCCCTTTAAACTAAACACTGTTGCAGTAGGAAAAGCACAAAGTGCTGGGGCTCTTCTTTTACTTGTAGGAGATAAACGAATGTCTTACCCAAACACTACTATAATGTTACACGAACTTGCTTATGACCGAGGATTTGCTAAGCTCCATGACCAGGAAACCTTTATTGAAGGAAGCAAAAAACAACAAAAGGTTATTTCTGATTTAGTAAAAAGAAGAACTAAAATAAAAAATGTTGAGGAATATTTGAAAGATGAAAATTATCATACACCAGAGGAAGCATTAAAGCTTGGAATTATAGATGAGATAAAGGAGAGGATTTAGATGAGCAAGCACATAAAATCATACCCAAAGGTATTACAAATTCACCAATTGGAAATGATGGGAGGAGTAAAACTCTCTGAGGAAGAGTGGGTAATAGAAGAAAAAGCGGATGGTTCTTTATTCAAATGTGCTATTGAGAACGGAAAAATAAATATAGGAAGCAAGAGCGTTGATATGATTATCCAAAACGAGAGAATTATTCCACAGAAAATGTTTCTTAAAGGAATTGACTATGTGCTGGAAAATAAGGAGAAATTTCTTTCCTATTCCGAAGGAACTGTCTTCTACTTTGAGTATCTCGACAAACCAAAACACAACACACTTTGTTATGAGAGAGTGCCAAAGAATAATCTGATGCTGTTTGATGTTAGACTTCCTTCTGGGTTTATGATACCCCAAGATTTGGGTATTGTAGCAGACGTGCTGGGTGTGGAAGCTGTCCCAATATTGGGAGTAGCAGAATTAGAATCAGTTGATGATTTAGAGGAAATTCTCAAGCAAACTTCTTTCCTTGGTGGTCCAGCTTTGGAAGGAGTTGTTTTGAAGAACTACCAAAAGCTTAGAGAAAGAGAACCAAACTTCGGTGAGCCTGTCTTTGCAAAGTGGGTAAGGGAGGATTTCAAAGAGCTCAACCATAAGGAATGGAAGAAAGAAGGGAAGCAAGATATTATGCTTAAACTCATGGATAAATATGCAACTAAGCCAAGGTGGGAGAAAGCTGTCCAACATCTAAAGGATGGGGGAAAGATTGAGAATGAATTGAAAGATTTGGCCCTAATTATTCCTGAAGTCATAAGGGATACTTTGGAAGAGGAAGAGGAAAGTATTAAAAATATGCTGTGGGAAGAATATAAGAAGGACTTTAGTAGAAGGTTGACTTCTGGTCTTCCAGAATGGTATAAGAGGAAATTAGTAGAGGGATAGAATGGAGAGAACTTCGCCACACTCAAGGAGTTGGGAAACAGCTGGAATTGTGATGTTTCCACGTGCCTATGTAGAATGTATACCGTGTCGTCCCGGCTTTGTTTGTATATCTGGTGATTCGGAGGCAATTGATTTAGTGATTAAAGATATGAATGAGATTTTAGGGGATTAATATGAAAAAAGAAGATGTAAAGTGTCCTTACAAAGACAAGTGTACGGATTGTCCTAACAAGTGTGATGAGTGTGTTCACAATACGGGGAAGAAGAGTTATTATGAGAGGAAAAAGAAATATCCAGACAAGTATTCGTGGTTTCCAACACCAAGTCCATGGGAACCAAAATGGATTGTTACCACAGCAGACACTATAGGAGATTCGTTGAAAAGGAGGACGAGAATATGTTAGATGCATTGTTAAAATACTTAGAGTTGATTTAGATGAAAACAAAATTAGAGTGTTCATTAAAGGACTGGAAACTGAAATGTCCGTTTTGTAAAGCGGATTTTGGAATTGATTATAAAAGTGGGAAGAAGATTTATCTTTGCCCAAATTGTCAAGAACCTGTTAAGGTAGAAGCAACTATTCGTTTTGATTTGTTTCCTCCAACAGCAAAGGAAGTTCTTGGGAAAATGATTGAAGAGGTTAATTCTAAAAAGACTGTGGATAAAGAAGAAACATTAAGGATGCTCCTGGAGTTTGCAGGAATGCCGAAAGATAAGGAGGAGAAAAAATGAGCAAAGATACAATTGATACAATTGAAAAACTAAAAATGATAGAAAAGAATAGTTTCTGGAAGCGATTGGTTTTGGGCATGAGATTTATTTTGACAGGTAATTTTTCTTTTGAGAACCAAACCATAATAAAAAAGACAAGTTTGGTATCTAAAGAATTTGTAGAGAACAGCAAGAAAAACTACGATAGAGGGGGTATCCAGGTATTAACACTTCCCAAGCCCAAGAAAAAGACCACCAGAAGGAAAAAGAAGAAAGTGTAACAACATTTATAAAGGGTGGAAGAGAAGCATCTATACTCCCGTGTGATGTCTGTTGTAAGTTGAAGATAGCAGAATAGCGTCGCACGATGATTTTAAAATGAGATAAGAGATGAGAAACATGAAAGAAGAAATGAGCATTAGTGAATTGGTGAGGCAAGCAGTGGATAAGAAACCTACTTTACGTGAAGATGGAACAGCTTTGTTGCACCACGTATGGAAAAGGCAAGGAGCAGAGCTTCCAGCACTTAGGGAGTTTAGGAAACTAGGAAACCCCGATACGATTCTTAGAGAAGGAAGAAGACGGGGCTGGTAATTTTTTCCATGTAGCATCACCGTGTGCCCAGTGGGGAGATTTCTTATTCTTCTCACTGGGTTTTTATTTATTGAGGGATATAAATGTCAATTAAATCTTTTTGTGATATATGTGGAGTAGAAGATGGGGAAGACCCTTCGGCTGCTTTTGTAGCTGTTAGTTTTAGGGCATGTGGTTATTATGCTTCCTACGATTTGTGTGCAAAGTGTGCAATGAAAACAGAGAAGAGAATTAAGAAAGATAAATCATACTAATAAAATTTTTATTTATCAAGGAGCAGGTATAACATGAAGCTGACATAAATTGCCTTATAAGAATATAGAAGACCTTCGTAAGTATCAACGCGAATGGTTACAACGGAAGAAGAGAGGAGAGACCACCCGACTGTATCCAATACCTACTAGAGAAGAGAAGGAGCTGAAAGTTTTAGAAAAGAACAGAAGATACAAAAAGAAGCTCACGGACAAGAAAAAGGAAATCAACGTTGGGGTATTTAGTCCAGGATGTTTTATTTGTAGGAGAAGCGATGTCAAAATTGTTAGGCACAGAAAAGATGGAAAGAGGCATGATGATTTTACTAGTATGCCAATTAAGAAGTACGTGAAAGAAGTAAACTCTGGAAACTACGTTTTACTTTGTAGTTATTGCCACAGCATGGTGCATTGGAACATGACTCAACTCAATTTTGGATGGAAAGAGATTTCTAGGAGACTTGGGGAAAAGTTTATAAATACCAAGAGGGGAATAACACAGCATGAAGCAAAGATTTAGTAGCATTCCTTCTCCTCCATTATTAAAAACAGAACTTTCTGGTCTTTGGAGTAAGAGGGAACCAATGCTCGAAGAGCTCTGCATCAAGCAGGCTTTTCTCAGGCTTAATAAGATTTACACTTGGTGTTCTGGATGCAAAGATTTAGTTCACCGGAAGAAGGGATATGAAGCACCTAATTGGGCGAAAGAAATTATGGAGAAATTTCCTAAGTCGCACGGAATTTGTTTGCCTTGCCGGGATATCCTGTTTCCCAAAAATACTCCCCCACTTGGAATGCCGAAGTTTGTAGTTGAGGAAGATAGGTTAAGAGAAGCAGAATTAGGACCAAGATTTAGAACTATTAAGGACGTGGAATGAATGAACGAAGAGTGCCCAAATTGTGGAAATATTACAATTTTTCAAGAAGGAATGAGATTATGCATGAATTGTGGATTTAGTGAGAGCGCGGTAGGATGAGAAAGAAAGTAACAAAGAGGAAGAGACAACAAAAACAATCTTTTAGCAGTAAGCATAAGATAGTAAAGATAGTTTGGAGTGACAGTGCTTCCTTTCATGGATGGCAGTCCAAACAAGAAGTAAAGGATGTTGAAAAAAAACCAGAGGAAGTGATTACTGTTGGGTTTCTTATTAAGGAAACTAAGATGGCTTATGTTATAGCCCACTCAACGGATTATGATGAGAGCTATTGTGGAGTAATTAAAATTCCGAAGGTTTGTGAAAAGAGAAAAGAGTGGATAAAGGCATGATTGAGGTAAGATAAAGATGTTTGGTAGATTAACGTTTCCGCGGCTTTGCGGTTGTGGTGGAAAGGGAATTTGGGTTGATTGGAAGACGGGAGCAGTTCACAAGTGTCCCATATGCAAGTATTTTGGGAGAGGAATGACTTACGTTGAGGTAAAAAAATGAGTGGCAGCGAAAAGAAAAAAGAAAAACTGGATGTTTTTAATTCTGAACTCATGAAGAAAATTGGGGAGGAGGCAGACGATTTTGCAAGTAGAGAAGCACCATGGATTAAGAGCACTGTGTTATATCATGAAGCAAGAGATAGCTATCTAATTTTAGCAGGTTTTGATGAAGGACGAAAGATGAGAAAGGTGAAATGAATGACAGTAATAGATGTAAGTGGAAATGAAAATTTAATGACGATATCAACAGCTCAAACAGGGAAGGAGGCAAAGGCTTCTGTAATTACAAAGAGTGAAAAAGGATTGAGGTATAGAACTCCCAAATTGAGGTGGATATTGGCTGAAATTGGTGATGATGAGGAAGTTACAATGGAGTATACTACTTCGAAGAAAGAGCCGTGGTTGACTTTGGAGGGGATTACAAGGCATCCTCTTTTGTATAGTTTTAAAATGGAATGCAGAAGCAACAAATTCTTGAATTTTACAGAGGACGAAATTAAGTCAGTGGTTGAAGAAGTTTCTAAAAGATTAGATAGGCCAGAGCAGGAATATAGACATTTCCAGCTTCCAAAGAAAAATGATGACTCAAAATGGATGGCAATGTTTCCAGAAGGAACCGATATGCTAGACCTAGATATTTTTTGTGGGCTTCTTAAAAAAGATGGTTTTGTGGTATGCAAAGAAGGAATAAAGATATATAATTTGAAGGATGGAAATTGGACTAGGGTAGTATAAGTGTTGGAGCTAAAAATAAAAACCCCCAAGAAGAACAGAACAGAGTCGGAATTGATAAAAGAACTTGAGTATAATTCCTTCGATTCGATGGATTCTAAGTGGGAGAAGTCTCTCAAAATATTATTATTGGCGAAAGAGTTGGAGGCTATCACTGAAGCAACAGAAGAAGAGGAAACAAATTATTATGCAGAAGATTTGATTTTGATGCACCTTCCTCTTCCTATTTGGTATTTGGTCCAAACAACTCCAACCGAACGGAAGATATGTAAAAAGATTTTAGAGGAAAAGTTGAAAAAAGAGGTAGAAAAGAATGGGAAGCAATAAAGTAGTAATAAATGGAAGTGAGGAATTAACCTTTGAGGTCCCGAATAGTTTTATGTTGCCACTTATGGCATATTTGGAGATGGTGAAGGAGAAGACAGTAAATCTTGAGGGAAAGGATGAGTGGAAACCCGCTGCAAAACAGGAGTGTGAGTAATATGAAGACAAAGATATTGGATTTGGGAGATAGATGGATGGTTAATTTAGTACCAGAGAATGAGGAGGAATTGAAGATTTTGGTGGATTCTAAACTCAAGCAAACCTATATCGGAGATGACGATGATGCGTTTAAGAAGATGAGGAGAGCATTAGTGTTTTTGAAGGAGAAAACTGTGAGAGAGGAAATACAGAAACTGGGTAACCCGTTTTTGAGTAGATTTGCATTAAACTTTGGAAAGGCATTTAAAGAAAGTGGGATATCCGTTTGTGTGGATGAAAATTTGGATGGAGCAGTCAGCCTTCGTTTTATTGATAATAAGGGAACAGTCCTCCATATAGATGAAGATATGTTTGTTGGATATGAAGAAGTAAAAGAGGTAGATAAAAATGGACAGAAAAGAGATTGAAGAAATGGTTAAAAATCTAAATAAGTTTTTTTTAGATGTGGGACTCAGTTGTAAGGTTGAAACTAAGAAAGAGGCAGAAAGTTATTTTAAATCCATAGGAAAAGTAGTAGGGAGTGGGGAGGAAAAGGAGCCAATTATATTTTTCTTTCTTTCTGAAAAAGAAATACTATTAGATTCTTCAGGAAAGAAAATATTTTCAGCAAATATTATTCCCTTCGGAAGTAGATATAAAGACAAAAAAGATGGTAGAATTGGAAGAGATGACGGAACGTTCCAAGAAACTAAAGACGGAATTAGTATGGGCATAAATTGGGAGGATGGAACCAAAGGCAATCCCTTAGCTTCAGAGTTAGAAAGAATTAGAGAAACCGAAATAGACAATTATAATAATTTTGGGATGAACGAAAATACAGAAGAATTAAAAAATTTTGTTAGTAATCAAAGGGAGCAGAAGAAGATTAATAAAGAGGTAGAAAAGAATGACTGAAACAGATACGGTGCAACTTACGTTGCCAGAAGTAATGAGAGAAACGGAAGAGCGGGACCCAATAAGGGTGTTCAAGACTGACCATTTTGTTATCAAGATTGCTGATGATGCTTTGGAGAAGTTTACGGACAAACTTGACAAAGAAAACAAGAGCGGGAAGCCTAAATATAGTGAGATGGAAAAGCAAACCATGAGATTATATTGGATACAAAACAAAATGAAGCCGTGTAAGGATGATGATATCACTGGGGATAATTACTACCAGAGTAAACAGGCCTTGTTTAAAGCGGTGTTTGGGTTTGACTTGTAGAGAACCCCACTCTTCTTTTTTCAAGAAGCTAGAAAAAGATTTGATGAACTGTCCTAGGTGTTGTTCTGTTTTAAAGGAGTTGGACAAGAAAAGAAAAGAAGGAAAGTCTTTTGGGATGAACTTAATTTTCAATTCAACGTTTGAGGAGTTTCATTTGTTGCCCTCTTACCGATGCACAGCTTGTGGGGAGATAGTAGAAAAAGTAGGAGGATACAAACTTCCAAAAAAAGCAAAGCTTTAAATATAACTTAGGAGAAAAGGATAAGTGTGTTAGGTTTCAAATATAGAGTATACCCTTCCCAGAAACAAATTATTCGTCTTAATAGACAAATGTTTCTAGCCAAAGAAATGTATAATCTTCTCCTTGAAAAGTCAAAACAATATTACAAAGAAACAGGAAAAACTTTTTCTCAGTTTGATATGAACAAATGCATTACTCAACTAAAAAGAAAAAGACAAGAATTCTCAGAAGTTCACTCCCAAGTTCTTCAAAATATTTCAAAAAGAATTAGTGATGCATACAAAGCGTTTTTTAGGAGGGCAAAGGAAAAGAAAGAAGGAAAAAAAGTAAATGTAGGATTTCCCAAAGTTAAAAGGTTTGTTTTCTCTCTCACATATCCAAGTATGCTGGGGTTTGGTTTAAAAAACACAGGAAAAATATATTTATCAAAAATAGGCGATATCCCAATAGTTTTGCACAAATTTCCAAAAGGAGAAGGAAAAATAAAGACATGCATAATTAAATACTATCCTTCTGGAAAGTGGTATGTTAGTTTTTTGGTTGAATTTTTGAAGAGAAAATTTAAGAATAATAAAAAAGAACAAGTTGGTATAGATGTAGGACTAAAGGACTTTGCTACTCTTTCAAACGGGGAGAAAACAAAACCACCCAAATTCTTTAACAAAGCAGAAAAACGTATTAAGTTTTTACAAAGAAGATTATCAAGAAAGAAGAAAGGGAGTAAAAATAGAAGAAAGGCAAAATTCAAACTTACAAAAGCACACGAAAAGGTAACAAATCAAAGAAGTGATTTTTTACATAAACTCTCAACAAAGCAAGTGAATTCATATTCAAAAATAGCAATTGAAAAACTAAGTATTCAAAACATGCAAAAAAACCACTATCTTGCAAAGTCAATTGCTGATGCTTCGTGGGGAGAATATACGCAAATGCTTCATTATAAGGCTTGGAGTGCTGGTTGTGAAGTAATTGAAGTAGACCCTAGGAACACAACAAAAATATGCAGTTGCTGTGGAAATATCCAAGAAATGCCATTATCAAAAAGGATATATAATTGTCCTGTTTGTGGACATAAAGAAGACAGAGATATTAATGCAGCCAAAAACATACTCGCTAGAGCTACGGTCGGATTGACCGAAAGTTACGCTTGTGGAGATTTGTCCTCTACTCTTCTAGCAATGGAGGAGCAAGACATTTCGTTGAAGCAGGAACTATATGGGGTAAGAAAATGAAGCCTAACATCTCAAATTCTATCTCTGGAATACCACGACTTTTAAGCGTGGGAGGAAATCACAGGTTATAAAAACATGTCGATGGAATATACAATTGAAGGCTGGGGAAAAGAGCCTCTTAACGAATTATACAAACTACAACAGTCGGGGAGAATTACTATTTTATCAGAGGAAAGAGAGAAAAAGTTCTTTCCAATTTTAGAAGGAGACGACGGAGAAGAAGCTGCTTTTACTTCTATTACAATTACGTACGAGGGGGATTTGTGGTAGGGCACATTGTTGTTGATATTGCAGAGAGAAAGGTTAGTGGCAAATATTACTATCAGATTCGTTTATCAAGAGACGAGGAATATATATTAGAACAGTTTACAAAGGAGCTATCTTTGGATTATGGGGGGTCAAGATTTCCAAGAAAAAAAGAAATAGTTTTTGCTGTCAAGGTAAGATTGAAAGAAGAGAATATGCCTAAAGAGGGATTAGAAAGTATGTCACTTAATATTGAGGAGGATTAGAATGGAAGGAATTAAAATCAAAGTAAACAAATCAAGCAAGTGTCCTCTTTGTGCTCTCCCTTTAAGTCAGCAGATGAATGAAGCTATTTTCTTTCGCACTTTAACAGATGATGCTATTTTATCAGGAATTAATAACCGAATGCAGATTTTCATTAGCTCCCAAGATTTGAAGGAGCACAGAGAAAGGCACGTTGGGTTTGATATAGAACAAGAGGTAGAAAAAGAGGAAATTAATGAAATTGAAGAAATTGATTTCCGAATTAGAGCAGTTAAAAAAAGATTGAAGGTACTTGACGATAGAGGAGATGTTTATTCCAACGGGTATGCTTCATTATCAAAATCCCTTGTTGATTTAGTGAAGTTAAGAAACGAGATTAGGGAAGGAACTAAATTACATATTGATGGTAAAATTTCTGTTTACGAATGGGCACAACAAATTTTTGAAAAAGATAAAAAAGAAGAAGACAAGTAGATGATTTAATATGAGCACAGTAACTTGAAAAGCTGGTACAAATTTGATGAGAGTTCTCTAACTTCTCGTCAAGAAAAAGTATTAGAACTGATGGAAAGCTTATTTTGGATAAGGACTGCTAGTGGTAGCCTTATTCCATACATAATGACTCCTTATCAGAAGCATTTCCACTCGAGAAACATAATGTCTGTTCCTAAAGAAGAGTGGAGAGACCGAATAATGGTTAAGAGTAGGGGTATTGGAGCCTCTACTATTGTTCTCATAGATTTTCTTTCTTATATTATATTTGGTTTCGAATCTGTTACTTTTCCCATTGCTTCTTATTCTGCTCCAGCATCAAACGACTTAATTAGAAAGGCAATTCAAATTATTCGGGATACTGAAGAACAAAACAAGGTAGATTTACATTGTAGAACTACTGCTACTTCTGTTATAAACGATAAAACTAATTCTGAACTTAGAGCTATTCCTGCTAATGATAAAGCGTTTAGAAGATTTCGTGCTCCAGCTTTGTTTATGGACGAGTTTGCTTTTGCCATGCATGGAGAGGAGCTTTACTCGGGGGCTAAGCCTGTAATGAGTGAGGGTGGGCAGATGACATTAGCTTCCACCGTAATGTCCTTTAATGACCCCTTTATGAACACCGTAAACAAGTTTAAAGAAGGAGATTTGGGAGATGTTTTTGAGCTTCCCCTATTTTCTCAATCTGATTTTAATCCAGCAAAATCTCTTCTCGAACAGAAGGGAATACCTATTGCTCCTTGGTTTGATTTGAATAAACTAGAAAAAGATAGGAGGGAAAATCCAGAAAAGTTTATGAGAGAGCATCAGATTACTCCTGTTGATGAGAGTTTGAAGTTCTATCCATATCCACTTCTTTTGAACTGTGCAGATTTAGATACTCCTGTTCTATTAGAAGAGGTTGATGGCCCATATAGAGTAATGGGAATGGATGTAGCTAGCATAAAGGACTTTGCTTCTTTTGTTGAATTTACTAAGGTTGGGGATATTTGGTATAATACTTTTGTGGATAAGCAGAAGATTCCCTACCCAGAATTGGAGGAGTACACGAGAAATCTGATAAGTCAAAGGAAACCCATTAGATTTAATATTGATAGAACTGGAGCTGGAGAACATTTATTCCAAAAAATTCAGAGAGAGTTTGGTTCTATCGTTAATGGATTTCACTTTAGTGCTAGGATTGACAAACAAAAAATTAGAGAATATGCTGCATACCACCTCAGAATTTTAATGTTGGACGGAAAGATTAAATTATCTAGAGATGATGATTTAATCAAGCACTTAAATAGTTGGGACGCAACACTCTCAAAAGTAACTAACCGAAAAGAACACCACGGAGACTTGGCGATTGCTGCCGAACTCGCTGTGTTTCCAGAGGATAAGATACCGAGAGAGAAAACAAAGAAAACTGTTAGTGGTGCATTTGGAATGGGAAAAAGATTTGGTGGACAAACGGTAAGAATGAGGTAGATAAATATGGAAAAACGTATAAAGGAATTAGAAAAGAAAAGGGTTCCCTGTGAGATTTACTCACGGGTTGTTGGATATATTAGACCGATTAATCAATGGAACGATTCAAAAAAAGAAGAGTTTGATGAAAGGGAAGTGTTTGACAGCGTTCTGAAGATGCCAAAAAGGAAATGATTATATATTCTATAATACAAAAAGTAAAGAGGGAGAAATTATGGCTCAATTAGTTAATGGAAGAAACCCAGTTTTTAAGGGACGTAAGTTCGATGAACTGGATGATGAAGAGAAATTTCGATTGATTGAGAGTAGTGGAGTTCGTAAAGCTCTTGAAATGGCAGCAAATGCCGATAAGGGAGAGGTTCCAAGAGGAGTTCCTACAAGCATTGGCAACCAAGCAAAAAGAATTGCTTTGAAGCTGATGAACAACGAGGAATTAACTGAGGAAGAGGATTTATTTTTAGTAGAGCATGAAGATGCAATTAATAAGGAATTGGAATAGGTGAAGATAATGGGAAGTATGTATGATAAAGGATATATGGAAGGCTTGATTGAGGAAGCAGAACACCTCGTTTCGATGTTAAAATCTGGAGATGCAAATATGGGGAGAGCCGGTGATGATTGCAAAGATATAATGGAAATGCTCTCACATCCAAAATGGAGTGATGAAGAAGGGTCAAGGAAAAGTGAGAAAGCTGCTTTAGAAACTTATAAAGGAATTGATTATGAAGTTATTGAAGACTCGGAAGGAGTTTGGGTAGCTGGTGTAGAGTTTGATAAGTTGGGGATAGAAAAAACTGAAGCCAAAACTTTTACAGATGAAACGGAAGCACACACTTGGGCAAAGAAGTTTATTGATGACAAATTAGCTGAACCCTCAAGAGATACCTCGGTAGCTGCAAGATTACAGGCTGCTTATAAAGGCAGGGAGAAATCGGCAATTTTATCTTACGAAGAAGAGAAAACTAAAGAGGAGAAAGACTACAAACAGGTACAACGAGACATTAAAAAAATGAAAAGTAAGATAGAAGGAGAGGAAATCCATGAAAACATGGGGGATAAAGAAATGAGAAAGCTCAAGGATAAATATAGTGATTATATGTTTGGGGGAAGGAATAAAATTTACGACTCCGTGCAAGAATTTACTTCTTGGTGTATTGATTATACTGGGTGAACAAAAATGACAGAGGCAGAAAATTATATTGAAAAAGCATGTAAGAGAGCATTCAGAAAAAAGCTTAATGCTACTTATGGAAGAGGATG
>Ga0307928_10002664_pt1 | contig 13728 bp, 16 predicted proteins | sample AceLakmetagen232_FD_201815 | JGI IMG/M metagenome (GOLD analysis project Ga0307928, IMG submission 201815) | Saline water microbial communities from Ace Lake, Antarctica - #232 | ecosystem: Environmental > Aquatic > Non-marine Saline and Alkaline > Saline | place: Antarctica: Ace Lake... | reverse complement strand
TTATGATGGGACAATTCGTTTCGTCGATAAGGAATCATGTGGAATTCAAGTGTTCTCACTTGATGAACTTAAAGAAGAACTTAAAGAAAATCCTAATGCTTTTACTGACGATGTACGATATATTTTAGAAAAATTTGAAAATTATATTAAGCCAATTAAACCAAAAGGCCCGCACGTATTAAGTGACTAACTAAGTTCATCAAAAATCTCGAGTAATGATTCTGGAGACATTGCATAAACTTTTTCATTTTCAGTTTTTATTGCGTTAATATCAATTTCTTTTTCAAATATTTTGTTATTTTTCAAAACAGGGATTGATTGTTTCAAAGCTTTTCGTAGATCTTTGTTTTTATAACGAAATAATTCTTTTAAAAATAATAAAAATCTTTTTGAATTTTCAACTCGATTAAAATCAGTTTCAACAACAACACTCAAACAATTTGGGCTTGGAAAAAATGATGCTTTATCAATATGTTCAAGGACTTTTATTTTTGCATTTAAATTAAGTAAAACAGTAAGTGCATTATATTCTCGCATACCTTCAAAGGCAGTTAGTTTTTCAACAAATCCAGAATCAAAAACAATTATTGCTTTTTTTATTTTCTGAGTAGTAGCAATCTTAATCATTAATTCGCTAGACAAGTGATATGGAGGTAATGCAACAACTTTTGTTATCCCTTCTTTATCATAATCATAATTTGTTGCACTTCCATGAATTAACTTTAATTTCCCTTCTTTAATCTCATCTTTAAATTTTTCTTCAAGAAGTTCAATCATTATTTCATCTTTTTCAATTCCGACAACTTTTGTTTTTTCAAGTAAAAATTTTGTTAAAAAACCAGTCCCTGGACCAATTTCAAGCACAATATCATCTTTTGTAAGTTTAGCACTATGAACTAAAAATCGAAGTAACGCTTCATTAGTACAATAGAATTGGGATAATTTTTTACTTGGTCGAAAATGGTGTTTTATCATCAAGTCTTGTAGCTCTTCATATAAATCCATTTTTTTCACAACAAAGTATTAATTAAATCTAGTATCGTTTTCTTGGATAAAATTGTTTTTTTGGAGCTGAAGGTGGTCTAACAAAAATAAAATGTTTATCTTCTGGATCCTCAAGTTCTTCCATAATCCTTTTCACAATTGCTTTTTTTGGTTCAGGTACCCCTTTAACTCTTTTTACAATATCCTCAAAAGATTCAAACTTTCCTTTTTCTCTTTGATCAAGTAAATCAAGCATGTGCTTTTTTCCTAGTCCAGGTAGTAATTCTAATTGATGTCTTTTTAGTGAAATTCCTCGAGCAGTATTATAAAAGTTCAAATATTTTTCTTTATTTGTTTCTATTAAGTCAGATATTGTACTTTCTATTTCTGAAATCGAATTTGAAGTTAAGTCTTTAAATGAAATTCTACCTTTTACAAGTTCAACTTTAGCTCGTTCGTCTTTTCCAATGTAAACTTCTTCTCCAACATTTAATGTCATTCCTTTTTTTGGAACAACTTCAAGTAAAGTGAAGAAATCTTTACCAATTATTTGTGCCATAGGCTCTGTCCGTACTGCGGAAGGCTTTCCTGTTGGCATATAATCCAATACTATTCCATTTTCTTCTGCTGTCATAATCATCACTTATTTCAAATATTACATATAAATCTCTATAAAAAACAATCCCAATCGCATTTTTTGAGAATAAACCAGTGGTTTACTCTACTTTATCCGCGTATTTCTTTGTTAATTCAACAACAGCTGACACTTCTTCTTCAGGTGGTGTTAAAGTTTTTGGTATAATTAGTTGCAGTTGTTCAAGTCTTGTTGGTAGAACAGTTGCAATACTGTATAATAATTCTTTTTCTTCTTTTAAAAATTCAATTTCACTAAGATCTTTAATTAAATCATTAGTTTGTTTTTCTGTAAGTTTAGCGAATCGTTCAACATATTTCATTGTTAAATCTTGTTCGTAATTTAGTTCTTTTTCACCTTTTCTCTCTTTTAAAACACTTTTTACTTCGTATAGAGTTACTGGTTCCATTGATAATACATTGTCTTTAGCCATAATAATCACATCAATTTTTTCAAATGAACAGCTGTTGTTACAACCATCATTTCTTTGTTTCCTTTTTTCAATTTAACTTCAAAACTATTCCCTCTTTTTCCAACAACTTTTCCTGTTAGACCGTGAAATCCCTTATCTGGTAATCCTGCGTGAAAGCTTGAATCTATAACAACTTGAACTTTATCATCGTTGTCAAATTCTTGCATAATATCATTTACACTTGGTTTCTTTGTTGTCTTTTTGAACTTAGCCCTAGTCTTTCCTCTTTTACCAGGTTTACGTCCTCCACCACTTATTTTAGCCATTTAAATTTCACCAGATTATCTTAGAATAAAATAAATTTGTATGCAAAACTTTATAAATGAAGCTTTACAAAGCAAAAATCACTCGCTATATGCTGCACCCTTATCAAAAAGATTTTCTACTTCTTCATCTGAAAAAACTCTTCTCCACATCGCAAATTCTTCTATTTGTCCAACAAAATTCTTTTTCCCCTGTCCAAGGTCTTGTTTCCTTCTACCAATCCAAACATATTTTCCGTCATTTAAATAGCAATCAAGATCTGAATTACTGATTTCTGATTGGAATTCTCCATTTAAGTAAAGTTTTATTTTTTGATTATCATCATAATCAACAGTTCCTACAAAATGATTCCATTGACCCATTAACACAGTATCTGTTGAAGTTGAAACAGTCCATTTATCCCAACAAGGATTAGTATCTGGGGTTTCATAAGATCCAATAATAAAATATATTTGTTGCGAAGGAAGTATTTCTACTCGACCTCGAGAGTGATTAAAAACATCTGGGTCATCCCCACTAGCATCATACGCTTTAACTAATGAAAATATATAATTATTATTTGCTTGGGTTGGTTTAAACCATATGGAATATGTTACTTGTTGAGGTCTTGGAGAAAGATCTTCAATCTCAACATATAGTTCTTCTCCAGAAATAAAATTTAAGGATTGGTTTCCCCATAGTCCATCTACAAAGACTGGGCCCCCATTTATAGCGAATGTACTTGGCCCAGAATTATCATAATCTCCGTTCCAATGCCAAAGTCCATAAAGTCCATTTTCAAGAGGGTCTTCTTCACTGGGAGTTATTTCACTTCCAAATAAAAGGCCAGTTTTTTGATAATTAAATTTTATATCAAGTGCTGAATAACTTTGTTGAACTGAAATATTACTAAAAGTAGTTTGTTCTTGTCCACCCTCAAGTGCACCAGTAACTGCCAAGATCACAATCGCAACAACCAAAATTGCCGCAGCAATAATTAGTAAATACTCAATCGCACCTTGCCCTGAATTATTTCTCATAATATAAGGATTGTTTTGGATTTAATAAATATTTGTGTTGATAAATTAGTATGGAAAACGGAAAAGATCTAGAAAATCTAAGAATTAAAATAGATCAAATGAATAACAAGTTACTTTCGCTTATTTCAACCCGAATTAACTACTCACTTAATCAAGAAACATTTAGTAAAGAGTTTTTTGATGGTAAAAGTTGGTTTTTATATAGACTAAAAAAAGAACAAGATCTTGATAGTGAATTTGGAAGATTTTTATACAATGATCAATTACCTTTTATTTTTAAAAAAGAAGAACTTATAGGATCAAAAATATCAAAAACCGATAATTTGAGGATCAATCCAATTGAAATTGATTTATCAGAAAAAATTATCAAGTTATACAAAAAATTACTTCAAGGTTTATGTGAAACAAAAGAAAAGATTAATACTTATGGTGAAACAACAAAACTCGATGTTGAAATAATCCTAACAATAAATGAAAGAACTACTGCGATAGGGGAACATGTTTCTGCTTTCAAACTACAAAATGAACCCCAACTAAAAAATCTATTAGAAGAAGAAGTTAGAAATAATTTGGTAAAACCAGAACGCGAAGTAGAAGTAACAGAAAATATTATTGCTACTGCTAAAAAATATGGAATTGAAAATGAAACACTAATGAAAGAGTTTGCAAAAGATTTAATCGAAATAACTCTTGATAGCGAAGTAGCTTTTATTTTAAATTCAAAGCTTTGAATAACTTCCAAGTAGCTTAATATTAGTTGTATATTTTTTTATTTTATCTAAAGCGTCATTTAATTTATCTTCAGAAAGATTAGCAGTTAATTCAACAAAAAACACATATTCCCAACTACTTTCTTTTGAGGGCCGAGATTCAATTTTTGTCATATTAATCTCATTTTCTTTAAGAGGTAATAATGAATCAAATAGAGCTCCAGGTTTATTTTTAAGTGCTATAAAACAAGAAGTTTTTTCTTTACCTTTTGAGTCTAATTCATTTTTACTAACAATAATAAATCTGGTAACATGCGTCCCGTTTCCATTAACTTTTTCACTAGCTATTTCTAAATCATACTCAGTTGAACAATTTTTTGTAGCAAGAGCACTTTGGTTTTCTGTTGCTGCAATCTTAGCAGCTTCAGAGTTACTAGCGCATTCAATAAGTTCTACATTTGAATAATTCTCTTTTATCCACTTCTTACATTGCAAGAATCCTTGTGGGTGCGAGTATATTTTATTCACTTTTTCTTTATTATTTGTTAAAAAACAATAGTTTATGTCCAAAAAATACTCCCCGTTAATGAAAAAATCTTTTTCAAGTAATTCATCTAGAGTAACAGCTACACTCCCTCCACTTGTATTTTCAATAGGGACAATTATTTTTTCAAGTTCGCAATTTTCAACTTTATCAAAAAGTTTCATAATGGACCCAACTGGAATAAGTTCTTCATCTCCAAATACATTCTCTGCTGCAACGTGCGAGAAACTCGCTTTTGGTCCTAAATATCCTACCTTCATTTTACATCACATTTTACTCATTTACAAAGTCAAGCCAACTAATATACATATCATCTTTTCCATGAATTATATTTTCGTATTTTTGTTGAACTAGTTTTGTTATTTCGCCAACTTTCCCATTACCAATTGGTTTGTTATCAACACTAATAACTGGGGTTACTTCCGCTGCTGTTCCAGTCATAAAACAACCATCTGCTTCAAACAGCGCTTCTTTTGTAATTTTTTCTTCACGCACAGTGTATCCTTCATCTTTTAAAATTTGAATAATACTAGCTCGAGTAATTCCAACTAATGCATTCTTTGTTGTTGGAGTTATTACTTCATTATTTTTTATAATAAATAAATTTTCACCAGTACATTCTGCAATGTTTCCATCAAGATCCGGCATTATTGCTTCGTCAAATCCACCTTTAATCGCATCCATTTTTGCTAAGGTACTATTAGCATAAAATCCACTAACTTTTGCATGATTTAATTCTGGAACTGGAAAGTGTCTTGAGTATGGAGAAATTTTTACTTTTATTCCATTTAGTTTTCCTTCTTCTCCAAGGTATGCTCCCCAAGGCCAAGCAGCAACACTCGCTTCTGCAACAAGATCTTTTGAGTCAAGCCCCATTTTTCCATAACCATAATACAAGAGTGGTCGAATGTATCCTTCTTTTAAATTATTTTTTCGAAGAAGTTCTTTTGTGACTTCTATTAATTCTTCTTCTGTATTTTTTACTTCCATCCCAATAATTTTTGCAGAATCAAATAATCTTTTTATGTGTTCAGTAAGTCTAAAAACAGCAGGTCCTTTGGGAGTATCATAAACTCTAATTCCTTCAAATACTGCACTACCATAATGCAAGGAATGTGTTAGCACGTGTACTTTGGCGTCGTTCCATTTTACAAATTGTCCATTCATCCAAATAAATTCTGTTGCTTCCATTTTTTCACCTTTATACCAATTTTAGAACTAGAAATTATTAAAAAGGAAAACTTTTACTCAAAAGGTTTGTAAACGACCCCGGAGCGATTCGAACGCTCGATCTACTGCTTAGAAGGCAGTCGCCTTATCCGCTAGGCCACGGGGTCTTCTAGAAAATTTAGACTGAGGATATTTTTAAAGGTATTGTTGAATAGAAAAAGCCACTTTGATGCTTTTGAAATATGCACATTTGTGTAAGGGGTAACCTTGACGATATTGACGTTTGAAGAAAAACACTCATACGTTCATTCTTAAATGCTTGTATTGGTAAGTTATGTATAGTTTTAAACGGTAAGCGAAAGTAAATCTTTTTGGTTGGTCTTTTGCATTTTAAAATGAAAAGATTAATGGTGAGTAAATGAGTTTTGAAAATATGAAGTTAGACCCTAAAATACTTAAAGGGATAAAATTAATGGGGTTTAAAGAACCAACTCCAATTCAAGAAAAGTGCTTTCTACCTGTTCGTGAAGGTAAAGACTTAGTAGGACAATCATTAACTGGTTCAGGAAAAACTGGTGCTTTTGGTTTATCTACTCTTGATAGAATTGTTCCAGGTGGAGGAATTCAAATGCTAGTTTTAACTCCAACAAGAGAATTATGTGTCCAAGTACGCGACGCTCTTGAAGAAATTGGAAGATTTTTACCAATTAACTTAATTAGTATTTATGGTGGAGTAGGATACTTCCCACAAGTTGAAGGAATTAAAACTGCAGAAGTTGTTGTTGCAACTCCAGGAAGATTACTTGACCATTTGGCAAGAAGAAATCTTAATTTTAATAAAATAAAAATTATTGTAATGGACGAAGCAGACAAAATGTTTGAAATGGGTTTTGAAAAAGATGTTGCAAAAATATTAGCACAAACTCCTTCTAAAAAACAAACAATTCTGTTTAGTGCAACAATGCCAAAAGCAGCAGAACATATTGTTAACAAATATTTAAATAATCCAATTTACATTAAAGAACAATTACACGTTGATCGTTCTCTTCTAAGACAAACTGTGTATAAAGTTAGACGAGAAGATAAGTTTTCTTTATTATTCCATTTATTAACAAGAAAAGGATCCGGTCCGGCACTTGTTTTTTGTGGAACAAAAAGAGAAGTTGACAGAATTGCAAAAAATCTTAATAAACAAAAATTTCCTGCAATGCCTGTTCATGGAGATCTTCGACAATCAAAAAGACAACAAGCAGTTGATGCTTTTAAGAATGGAAAAGTTGATGTTTTAGTTGCAACAGATATTGCAGCACGTGGAATTGATATAAGTCATATTGCACACGTTTACAATTATGATGTTCCTCGTCAACCTGATGATTATACACACAGGATTGGAAGAACTGCAAGAGCTGGAAAAAAAGGAGAAGCTATTACTTTACTTTCTGACAGAGATTTTAATAATTTTAGAAAAATTACTGGAAAAGGAAGGATGGAAATTAAAGAAGAACAAGCTCCTGACTTTGAACATATTGTAATTAAAAGAGACCATGATGATGATCGTAGAGGTTCATATGGTGGGCGAGATTCACGAGGTGGACGTGGTGGTCGAAGTGATAGAGGTTCTTATGGTAAACGTGACTTTTCAAGTGTAAGAAGTAGCAGTGGAAACCGTGGTCGAAGCGACAGAACTCCAAGCAGAAGTCCTAACAGATCAAGGGATGACTCTAATGATGGACATTTTAAGTGGAAAGATAAAAATAACTCAGAAACTGATCAGGGAAAATTTAAATCAAGCCACACTCGTGATTTTAAAAAAGATTCTTCAAAAGGATATGGAGAAAAGAAAAGTTATGGTCGAGATCGTGATGGACGAGGCGATAGTAGATCAAGAGGTAGAAGTAATGAACGAAGCGATAGTCGATCAACTGGGCCTAAAGGTAAAACTGGTTTTTATGATAAATTTTCTAAAAGTAAATCTAGTTCAACTACAAAAGAAGGATCAGATAGACCTCGACAATCAAGTGAAGATAGATGGTCTACAAAGAAAAAAGGTCCACCTGCAAGAACAGGTAACAAAGACCATGGTCCACGAGCTGGAAAAAGTACTTCAGAAAGAACACCATCTAAATCTTTTCGTGGAAAAAAGAAATCTGTTTATAAATCTAAGAAAAAGTTTTAATACTCCAATGTAATAATATTACTGGTGAGTAAATTTGAAATGTGCAAAATGCGGAACAGTAGCAACAATCTATAACAAAAGCGGAGTACCTGTTTGTGGAAGACATAAACATGATCTTATAAAATCTCCAAAGTGTCCTGACTGTAATTCAATAATGAATATACGTGAAGGTAAGTATGGAAAGTTTTGGGGTTGTAGTGCATATCCAATGTGTGAAGGACTACAAAAAATCTAATCCCCAATGATTACTTTTTACAAACATTACACTTTTTCATAATCCTATCTTCAGCAATTTTAAGTGCAGCTGACCTAGGGTAAGTTTTGTTTTTCTTAGCAGTTTTTAAAACATGAAGTGTATTTTTCTTAATTTTTTCTTTTACCATTACAAACATTTTCTTCTCGCTTCCGCCAATGTATTCAACATATGAAGAAATTACCCCCCCTGCGTTTGCAACAAAATCTGGCACGATCAATATTCCTCGGTTATGTAGCATCTCTTCAGTTTCTTCACTCATTGGAATATTACTACCTTCAACAATTATTTTTGCGCGAACTTTACCAACGTCACTTGATTTTATAAAATCAGGAATTGCAGCAGTAATTAAAACATCAACTTTTGCAGCAATTATACTAGGACAAGTGTTAATGTTTCCAGGGTAATTAACTACACTCCTAGTTTCTTTTTTTATTTTTATTAATTCTTCAACATCAATTCCACCCATTACAGATAAACACCCTTGCGAGTCACTTACAGCAACAAGTTTTGCTCCTTTTTCTGTTAAAAACTTAGCAGCAAAGGTTCCAACGTTTCCAAATCCTTCTATTGCAAATGTAGCTCCTTTTACTTTCATTCCTTTAAATTTTAATGCTACTTCTGTAGCTTCAGCTAAACCATAACCAGTACTCCCAAGTTCGTGTGGAAGTCCACCCATTTTCTTTGGTTTTCCAGTACATGATTTTTTGCTACCATTTGCTTTTGCAAACCATTCCATTTCTTCCTGCGCCATATTCATGTCAGGTGCAGCAACATATTGACTAGGTACAACTACTTTGAGTGCTTTTGAGAAAGCTTTTACAATTTCTTTTTTTTCTTTTTTTGAAAGATCACGATCGTTTGCAATTATTCCGCTTTTTGCTCCACCAAAAGGTAGATCTGCTAAAGCGTTCTTAAAAGTCATAGTTCTAGCTAATCTAAATATTTCTTCTTTAGTAACAGTTGGTGTCATTCTAATTCCACCTTTTCCAGGCCCAAGAGCTGTGTTATCAATCACAACAAATCCTCTCATTCCAACTTTTGCATTATAAACTTCAAGTACCTTTTCAGGTCCAATTACGTCAAACATTTCTTGCGCCATTTTTTCACCCTCTAATTAATCAAAATATGAATTAAGAACTATATATTAGTTTAGTTGAATTTTATTTCATTCTTTATTTTAAAGATTCAATGTAATTTGTTGCACTAGTTCCAGCTATTGCCCCGTCACCAACAGCAGTTGCAATTTGAGCAATATCCCCTTCATTACAATCTCCAGCAGCAAATATGCCCGGAACACTAGTTTGCAATTCGTGATTTACTTTTATGTAACCACGTTTGTTTTTATCAACGGGTACCCAATCAGTTGCAGGAATATGTCCAACATATGTGAATGAACCGTTTACTTCAAGTTCTGACTCTTCATTTGTTTTTACATTTTTTAATTTTAATTTTTCAAGGAATTTTGTTCCAATAAATTCAGTAACTACTGTGTCCCAAATGAACTCAATATTTTCTTTAGCCATTGCATCTTCTTGATGATCTTTTTCTGCACGAAGTTCATCACGTCTGTGAATTACAATTACTTTTTTTGCTAAGTTTGCTAAGTATAATGCTTCTTTAACTGCAGCGTCTCCACCACCAATTACAGCAACAATTTTATCCTTATACATTACCCCGTCACATAGAGCACAGTAATGAATTCCTTTTCCTTCATATGTGTCTTCTCCAGGAACTCCAAGTTTTCTTGGATTACTTCCAACTGAAAGTATTACAGCTTTACAAGTTAGGTTTCCTTCATCAGTTTCAACTATTTTTTCGGCTTCACCAGTAATATTTTTTACTGTTAAGAGTTTATGTTCAACCCCTTGTTTTTTTGCTTGTGCGAGCATTTTGTTTGCAAGCTCTTGACCATTAATGCTTTCAAACCCAGGATAATTTTCGATGTTTTCAGTTAAAGCAATTTGCCCACCCACAAGTCCTTTTTCTGCTAAAAGAGTTTTAAGTCCTGCTCTTGCAGTATAAATTGCGCTAGTGATACCTGCGGGTCCACCACCTATTACTATTACATCATAATCCATTTTGCTCACCATTTTTGCCTAAAATTTATTCTTCTTCTTCGCAACAGTCACAAACCCAAATGGTTTTTCCACTATCGTCAAGTTCTTCGTGACATTTTTCAAGATCTACTCCAGCTGGATCTTTTAGTTTCTTTTTACATTTTTTGCAAACAATCATATTTGGATTGTCATAACCTTCCATGAAACCTACTTCTTCTGCAGTAATTTCATCATTCTCAAGTTGTTCCTCAACATCTTCTTTAGAATAAATATCATCACTATTTTCTTTATCAGGATCTACTTTTCCTCTATCAACTTTTTCATCCATTTTATCACCATAAGTATTGAGCCATTTGTAATTATAAGTGTTTCTTACAAAACAAAATCATCAATTATTTCTATTTTTTTATTAGTTGCATCAACCCTTACTTTTGCTCCAATTGGAAGAAATGCATGTGGTTGGTAATGTCCAAATTCATTTATTTTTAGAATTGGAAAATCGCACCCGTATCCTTTGAGTAGTTCAGCAATAACTTCTTCAGCTTTTATGCCATCTTTTTCTCCTTCAAAACCAAAGTTGTGTCCAATTACAAGTCCTTTAATTTTATCAAATACCCCAAGTTGTTTGTATTGTTCTATTCGGTAAAGAATTTCTTTTATTTTTGATTCATAAGTTTCAAGAAATAATATTGAGTCAGTAAAATCAGGAAAATATTTTGTTCCAGCTAATTTTAGAATACAACTAATATTACAACCCACTAATTTTCCTTCACAAGTTCCTTCTTTAATAGTTGTCCATGCTTTGCTTGGTTCAATTTCTTTTGAACCTTCAATTAATCTTTTTTCAAACCATTTTTTTGTATAATCAAAATCAAATTCTCGCCCATCACCAATTTTTGAATCACATGTGTGAATTGTAATAAGGCCAGTAATTTTATTTATTGCAAGTAATAAAACGTCAACATCACTTTTTCCAAGAACAAGTTTTGGATTATTTTTAATTAATTCCCAATCAAGTAAATCAAGTGTTTGGTTTGCAGGGCTTCCTCCTTGAACACACCAAATTGCTTTTACATTTTGATCAGCAAATGCTTCATTAATATCATCAGCTCTTTGTTGTGGAGTTCCTGCTGAGTGACCCCATTTTCCAACAGCTTTTAGATTTTTTGAATAAGTAATTACAAAACCATTTTTTTCCATTTCATTTTTGAAATTTTCTACAATCCCTTTTTTAAAATCGATTTTCTTTGAAGGAGCAACTAATCTAATTTCATCTCCTTTTACTAATCCTTTTGCAATCATATTAATCAAAGTCCTAAATGTTCTTTTAATGCATTACGCATAACTTCTATTGGCGCTTCTTTTCCAGTCCAAAGTTTGAATCCGACAGCTCCCTGATGAACAAGCATCCCAAGACCATCAACGGTTGCTAGACCTGCTTCTTCTGCTGATTCTAAAAATTTTGTTCTAAGTGGGTTATACACTAGATCCATTACTACTAATTCTTTATTACCCTTAACAAATTGATCCACATTTACAAGTGTTTCACCTTGCGCTTTCCCTTTCATTCCTAAAGGAGTACAATTAATACAAATATCTACTTTATCCAGGTGTGAATCTATTTCTGTCATACTTCCAAAATTAAAACCAACTCCTACTTTTTGATTAACCTCATTCACTAAATCTTTCGCAGTTTCAACAGTTCTATTTAGAACAATAACCTTAGCTTTACTTTGTGCAAGAGCAAATGTAATTGCGCGAGCTGCTCCGCCAGCCCCAAGTATTAAAACTTTTTTTCCATTAACATTAACTCCTTTTTCTTCAAGTGCTTTAAGACAACCTAAACCATCAGTACTTGTAGCGTTAACTACGCCATTCTCAAAATAAATTGTATTAGCAACCCCAACAAGCATCGCTTCTTCACTTAATTTATCAACATTATCGTGAACTTCCTTTTTGTGAGGAATTGTAACATTACTACCATATATTTCTCGAGTTCTAATTCTTTCAATAAAAGAAGGAATATCCCCTGGAAGAACTTCAAGTTTTTCATAAACAAATTCTTCACTAAGACCAACTTCGACTAATGCAGCATTGTGCATCACAGGACTTAATGAATGCCCAATAGGATATCCAATTACAGTAATTTTTTTCATCAAATCAATCCAGTTTTTTGTATTCATCAATTGCTTCTTTTAAGTTTTCAAGAGTGAAACGTTTTGCAATAACTCCATCTTCTTCAAAGTACTTTCCAATTTCACTTACTAAAGAAAATTCAGGCATCCCATCTCTTGCTTTTTTATCAAGTTTCATTAATTCAACAATATCATCTGTACTAATACCCTCTGGAATTTTTGTTTCTTGCCCAAGTGCTTTTATAATATTTTTTTGTTCTAAAAAACATTCTTCACTACAAAGCCCATTTTTATATGTCAAAAATGCCTCAGCACAAATTCCAATTGAAATTGCTTCCCCATGAAGTAAATCAAAGTTACTTAATTTTTCAACTGCATGCCCAATTGTATGGCCATAGTTTAATATTTTTCTTAAATTACTTTCTTTTTGATCTTCAACAACCACTTCTCTTTTGATTGCAATATTATCCGCCACAACTTTACCCATTATTTTGTCATATTCTTCCCCTTCACGAGAAAGAATCACATCAAGATTTTCTTTTAAAAAATTATAAAATTCTTTATTTTTTATTATCCCATGTTTTATTATTTCAATTAAACCAGAATCATAATTTCTTTTGTCAAGTGTTTTAAGTAACTCTGTATCCATGAATACCGCCACAGGTTGATGAAACACCCCGACAAGATTTTTTCCAGCTGGAACATCGAGTCCTGTTTTTCCACCATAACTTGAATCTGCAATTGAAATTGTTGTTGTTGGAATTTGTACTACTGGGATTCCTCGCATATATGTTCCTGCAACAAAACCAGCCAAATCACCAGTTACTCCCCCGCCAAGAGCAATAACTAAAGCATCTCTGCCGCATTCTTCTGCCAACAAAGCATCTTCTAATTTTTCTTTTGTTTCTCTTGTTTTATTTTTTTCTCCTTCTTTAAATGAAGTCATAAATACATCAAGGCCAGCTTCTTCACATTTCGTAAGAAAATTATCACCGTGTAATTTTTCTACTTTTGAATCAGTAATAATAGCATATTTTGATTTGTTCATTTTTTTCAAATAATTAATAATTTCATCATAAAGATTTGATCCAGCAAAAACATCACAAGTCGAATCTTTATTGTTTAGAGTAAAACTTACTTTATTCATGAAATATTGTACCTTGTGAAGCCTTTTTAATATTAAAGCATTCTACGTTTATTATGAAAGTAGCAATTATTGGCTCTGGACCCGCAGGACTTACTTGTGCAAACAATCTTGTTAATGCAAATAAAGAAATTGAAGTTACTATATATGATGAACAAAGTGA
>Ga0307928_10002663_pt1 | contig 13728 bp, 20 predicted proteins | sample AceLakmetagen232_FD_201815 | JGI IMG/M metagenome (GOLD analysis project Ga0307928, IMG submission 201815) | Saline water microbial communities from Ace Lake, Antarctica - #232 | ecosystem: Environmental > Aquatic > Non-marine Saline and Alkaline > Saline | place: Antarctica: Ace Lake... | reverse complement strand
AATATATTATCTGATACTTTTTCATAACTCCCCCTTCTCGGCTAACTCGGCATCTAGTTCTGCCATTGAATTTATTGATCTTTGTTGTGCTTTGGTGAATCTGCCGTCTTTGTTGTCCTTTAATGGAAATACGTCTTTCCAGCTACTTTTAATTGACTTTTCAAGCATTTTAATAGCAGTGTTTATATCGTGTTTATGAAGAGTATCTAATATAAGTTCTTTTGCTCTTTGTGTAGGTTTTGCTTTTATGCTTGCTCGCATTTCAAGAAAGGAATCAAACGCTTCGCCAAACTTAGGATTCAAGAAATGGGTGTATTTTTCTGACATCTCATCTTCTTTAACCTTAACCTTGTTCTTGTCCTTATCCTTAACCATAGCCTTACCCCCTTTTAAGGGGCTTATAAGGGTCTTATATACACCCAAGGATTTCAATTCTTTTATAACAGAGAAGTGGACTCTATTGTTTTCTTCTAATTCTCCGTATTGAAACTTTATAAAATTAGGTATGAGCCATTTTTCGTTATTAACTACACTTATCCTGCCTTTAAAAACACTTAAAATATCATTTTCTTTGTATGTTTTCCCGATATTAAAAGACATTGCGTCTATATCAACTTGGTATAATCCAGAATGACTACATTTATCTAACAAATATAACCATAATATCTTATAATCGTGAGGCAACCTTCTAAACCAAGGGTCATCCCATTTTCTAGATTCAGTTAGTCGTTTTGCGATAGCACACCTCCGGCATTTTATACCACTTCTCTCTATTTTCTTTTGCATAAAGTGGTTGTAAGTTTTTATAATTGAAACATCTTTTCTGTCCGTTCTAATAATGCAAGTTTTTAGCCTAAAAATATTGAATTTCACGTTTGGTTTTGTAAAATAATCTCCCACCCAACCTATATGTAGAAATTAGCTCTTTGGTTCTTTTATCTGGCTCATCTTTGTTGCTTATATCCCATCCATCAGCACGAAGATCAGATATTCTCGCAGTAACTCCGGCAATTCTTCTATGGTTGGATGTGCGTAAGTCCATAAGCTCTGAAATAGACACTCTTGTTTTGCTTTTTAATTTCTTTAGGATAATTGCTTTTTGTGATAATGTTTTTGTTCTCATCGTCCCCTCCTCATAAAATAAAAGTGCAAGCAAGGCTGGAAAGCCCAAAAACACAGTCCTTTGACGGACGGAGATAGGCGACCTTGCTTACACATTTTAATTTATTTGGATTAAAGTTTTGTGTTTTTGTATTTTCCATAACCAAACTATATCACATCTTTCTACATAATGCAAGAAATCATTTATCTTTTTAATACTCCTTTTGCATTTTTATGAAAAATAATTTGCCAAGACGATTACAATATGATATACTTATAAGCATATGGAAAAGAAAATTTCTAAAAAAATTACCGACAAACCTAAAAACCCCTCTAAACATCCTGGTGGTAGACCACTTTTATTCAAAACAGTTAAAAAATTACAAAAAAAAATAGATAGTTACTTCCTAAGTTGTTGGGATTACAAGCGAGATATGTTTGGTAACCGCGTTATTGACCGAGAAGGTAAGAAAGAAACTAAAGACATAAAGAGCTTTGGTTACGTAATGGAACAGGTTAAACCCTTCACTGTTAGTGGTTTAGCTGTCTTTCTTAATACAAGTAGAGAAACTTTGATGAATTATCAAAAAAAGAATGAGTTTTTTGACACAATAAAAGAAGCTAAGGATAGAATAGAAGCATATGCTGAAGAATCTTTGTATATTGTCAAAGGAGGCGGACCTATTTTTGTTATGAAAAACAATTATGGTTGGAGAGACACACAACATATAGATCAAGACGTTCACGAATATCTTCACGAAGACTTATCTGGGAAAGATGTTAACGAATTAAAGGCTGAACTTAAGCGACTTGAAAAAGTCGGAAAGGGTTAAAATGACCAAAAAGACAGAAGAAGTAAAAGAACTAACCAAAGAAGAACTATTCAAACAAGATCCAGACAATTTTGTACACTTAAAAGACATGTTAGTCGCAGTATCTAAGCCAGGCGAAGACGGTCACAGAATACTAATTAACACCGAGAGTGCCTCAGAGATGGGTGGAGTGCTATTTATGTTAGAGCGACACTGCAATCATTTTCTTGATAAATTAGCTTTAAAAAAATTGCAAGACAAGAAGATAATTAAAGAAGTTGCGAATATAATAGGCGGTAAGAAGTGAATCCACTAAGTGATAAAGACATGAAAAAACATAGAGAACGTGTAGCACACCTTACAAAGGGGCAAGAACCATTTAGAACAGCCTACCAGAGAGAACTAGACAAGACTGTATATAAAGCACTTAGAGAGACGATGAAGAAGGAAAAGAAGATGCGGAAGCAGGGTGATCAATGAAGATAGAAGCTACCATAGAAGAGATTAGAAAGAAATTAAATGCTGATGTTTTAGTGATTACATCTAGGGAGAACTCGGACAGTACAAGAGACAACAAGTTTACAGAAGTAAAGATATCCTGTTGTAATCCGATATATCATGGTAGCTCGGTTAGAATAAAAATAGATGGAACACTACACATTGAAGATGAAGAGGCAAATGGAAGAGATTAGATGTAAAAACTGTCATCATCTACTATGCAAAGGGTGCATATATATAGGCAAAGTAGAGATAAAATGTCCAAAGTGCAGCACAATGAACTTAATAGATTTTGAAGAAATAACAAATATATACGAGAAATAAATAGGATGAGCGTCTGAGAACGCCTTAAAACGAGTCATAGAGCTTCTAGAAAGCCAATATCGCCGGGAATCCCGGTAGTATTGGTTTTTTTTATTTAAGGAGATAGATGAGAAAGTGTAAAGTAGAAGTATTTAGCAGGGTGACAGGTTTCTTTAGACCAGTGCAAGTATGGAACAAGGGTAAGAAAGCTGAGTTTAATGATCGTAAGACGTATGGAGTAGAGGAGAAACATGGCGAAGAGCAAAAATCCTAGAAATAAGGACGAGAAGCAAGCTGCAGAAGTTGTTGGAGAGAGAATAGAGCCTTCAATAGAAACTGATGTATTCAGTGTTGACGAGCAGAAGAAGATTGTTAATATAGTAATGAGTGATATTGAGTCTGGATTAAAGAGTCAACAGCGATGGGTAACTGTAAAGAAGTACGAATTACTTCATATACACGCTGAGAAGCCATCGATTATTGAGAATTTAAAGAAAGAAAAGTGGCAGAGTGATAGAAATTTAGGTGCATTGCCAGGTATCTTAGATATATTCCAGTCTAAATTGCTTGCCACTTGCTATAATCCTAACTCTATACACTATGTTGCGACAGAAAAGAATGATGTAGACCAGAAAGATAACCTTGCTAAGTTCACTAAATGGGGACTAGGTAAGAATGAAGCTAACTTCTTTCCAGAAGTAGATAACTTTATAGCTAATAGAGTCGGACATGGATTCTCTTGTTTCAAAGTCACATGGGAAGTTAAATACGAATGGATAGATAAGAGGGTACCTAAGTACAGTAAGCTTACAAAGAAGAAGACTCAGATAGTTGGGTACGACATTAAGACGGAAGAGCGTCGATTTGAACGCGGTGTTATTAAGAATATTGACAATATAGATGACATTATCTTACCATCTTACGGTAAAGACGTACAGGATCTTGAGTTTTTCATTGAAAGAATACACCTATCCTACCAAGAATTAGAACGAATGAGCAACAGAAATGTTATAAAGAACTTTGATAAGGACACATTTAAGTCAGTATATCAGGGTGCTGGAGATTCAGAGTCAACATTAAGAGGCAAGAAGCTCGCTCTAATGGACTTTACTGAAGAAGGTTCCGATAATATGACTAATATGCCAATCGATTGTTATGAATGGTACGGAATGTATACAAAGAATGGCAAGACGGAGAAGTATAGGTTCTTAATTGAGCCGTTGACAGAGAAGTTACTAGCAGGCAAGCCAGTAAGAAAGATCAATAGAGATGGCAAGATACCGTATGCCGGTGGTCCATTAAGAAGAGTACCTGGTCTTTTAAGGGGCGGATCTCTTACAACTCTCATATCAAATCTAATTAATGCGCTTAATAATAACTATAATCAAACAGTAGACTATCAATACGCAGAGAATGTTCCGTTTGGGTTTGCTAATCTAAGCGAGTTTGGCAAGGGAGATAACCGAGTAACGCCCGGAGATATACTTAATGTAGATGAAACTCCAGTTAAAGACCATGTATACTATCCTAATTTCTCTAGAAGTCTTGCATGGAGCTATCAAGATAAAGATTTCTTAATGCAGATGATAGAGAGATTGACTGGTGCAGCAAGCTATTTCTTAACTACAGATGCCAAGCAAGCAACGGCTACAAGAGATTCTATAGTAAACGAGAAGAGTGAGACGAAGTTTGGATTATGGGTTAAAAGGATACAATATGATATATGTGAAGCTATTAACATGTGGATAGCTCTATATCAAGAGTATGCGCCAAGAAATCTTAGCGAGAGAGTATTAGGTGAAGATGGAGAGCAACTGTTTAAGAACCTATCTATAGACGATTTAAAGGGTAAGTATGATTCAGCAATGATACCTGACATAACAAGTGGATCCAAGATATATGAGAAGCAAGTCAAGATGTGGGGATTACAGATGTCAATGGCAAGTCCGTGGTTCAATCCACAGATTAATCCTCAGGGTAGTTGGAAGTTAATGGAAGAAGCTATGAAAGCCAACGGATATGAAAATGCAGAAGACTATTTACCACCAATGCCTAAAGATCAAGCCGGCTCAAGTGATGAAGTTAAGCAAGAGTTCTTCAGAATGATGCAGGGAGAGACAATAGATCCGGACGCTGAAGAAGGATTAACGCCATTAGTAGTAGAGCATTTCAAGGGACACATGCAACAGAAGGAAGAGAGATATAACGAGTTGTCAGAAGAGTATAGACCTATATTTGACAATCACTTATTCGCTACACAAGTTAATTACATGAAATTCATTAAGCAGCAACAGAACGAACAGCAAGCAAATGCAATAGCAATGGATGCTATGGGTAAGATGCAAGAAGCTGCAAAGAGCTCTCAGGGCGCGGGAAATGGTCAACCAGGGGCGGGTACAAGTGCAATAACGCCAGAACCTCCCCTAGCGCCAACACCTCAACCTGAAGGAGATATTGTTTTATGATGAAGTGTAAGAACTGTATAAATTTAAAAAAGAAGTTATTTGGAGTAACTTGCGGATGTAGCTTGTATTGGTGTAAAGCGAATAGTTTTTTCTATCCAGGTCTGGGTAGTAGAAGATAATGGAGAAATATGATTAAAGCTATCAAATATTGGTATAACTGGATGGGTATAAGTGGTATATTATTTTGTCTATTCGGTAAACAAAAGGATAAACATGGCTGATTTATCATTAGTATCTCTCAAAGACTTATCTGAAGAAATAGAAAAAAGGACTGTTTCTATGGTTTTAGCATACCAGTTAAATGAGCAAAAAGAGAAAGACAATGGATTTATTACATATTATGGCAAAGGTGAATGGGCGGATGCTGTGTTTCTTTCTTCAGTATTACATAATGACTGTCTCAACAGTTGGAATAAAGAACTTGTAACTTTACAGAGAATAAATGAAGAACGAGAGGATGAGGACGAAACATGAGCTATAATATGGAAGACAAGTATGACATGAAGAAGATATTAGCAAGTCCTGAATGGAACGTATATATGAAGTTTTTAACAGAAAGATCAATACAGTTAAAGGAGAAAGTGCTCGTTTATGTAAGAGGTGCAAACCTACTAGAAGCGCAAAAGGCTCTAGCTGTAGTTGATGATATACAGAAACAAGTCGATCTATTCAAACAAACAAGAATAGATCTGGAAAACAAACCCTTAAAGGAGGAGTAAGATGGCTACAATACCACAGAAGAAAAAGAAAACACCACCACCAGTAGAGAGAAAACCGGATAATCCGAGAAGACTGTATATGTCAAAAGCTGATGCAGTTGAGGAGAATAAAAAGTTACGAAAAGCTAGGAAAGCGAGGGAAGCTGCTTATAATAAATCGATGGCAGAATCAAATCTAGATATTGATCCTAAGATTGCAAAGGCAGAAGCTCATGTATTGAGGGACAAACAGCTTGTAAAAGTATCAAATCAAGCAATTGCGTCTATCGAAGAAGAGCTTAAAGAAGCTGAAGGCAGTGAGAAAACAAAGCTAAGAAGAGATATCAAGAAAGCAAAAGCTAATCTTGAGATTGCTGTAGAGACGCTTGAGAAGACCGAGAATGTGTTAGAAGAGTTAAAAGCGTAACAATTTGTTACTGAAAGTTACTTGCCGACTGAAAGGCATGGAAGGAGAAAACAATGGGATTATTTAGTAAAACTCGCAGGTCACATGAGGATATTGCGAAGGAGATAACAGATAATATGCCAGAAGAGATCAAGAAAATCTCTAATGTTGATGTTATTGAAGAGGAGAAAGAAATTGAAGAAAAGAAAGAAGAAAAAGAACCAGAAGTGGATAAAACTGATGAAAAGCCTGTCGAGAAGGGTTCGGAATCGTCACCCGAAGAGATAACTCAGGAGTTAGAGAAAGAAAAAGAACGCCTTGAAAAAGAGGTAGAAGATAAGAAAGTAGCTGATGAAGCTATTGAGAAAGAAGAAGAAGAGAAAGAGCGAAAGCGTAATCCTAAGACAGAGAAAAGGATTGGCGATCTGGTAAGAAAGCTAAAAGAAGCCGAAGAGAAGAGTGGTCTTCGAGAGAAAGAGACACTATTGCGATTGGACACATTAGAAAAAGAGAACGAAGAACTAAAGTCAAAGTCTGGATTAGCTCCAGAGAATAGTATACTGGCTGAGGTTAAGAGCAAAGAAAAGCAACGACTTGATCGGTACCGTGAAGAAGACAAAAGTCTTCCTAGAGAGCAAAGGCGAGAAATGGCTAGAGATGAGTATGAAGCATGGCTAATTGAAGACGCAGTTGCAGCTACTGATTGGAGAGTTGACCAGAAGTTAAGAGCGAAAGAAGAGAGACAATCAGATATGAATTCTTCTAGAGCTAAGATCGAAGTTGATTCTGTACTTAAAAAGCAGAAGATATCTCGTCTTAGATTAGAAGCTAGACATCCTGAACTTGCACTTGATAGCGTTAAAGAAGAGTTAAGAGCGCAAGGAATGGACGAAAAGCAGATACACGCTAAGTTATACCAGGAAAATCCTAAGTATAAAGCGATGTTTGATATTCTATCTAGTGACAAAGCGCTTGCTTCTAAAATTGCACTTGATCCTAGAGGACCAGAGATACTTGAAAAAGAAATGATGAAACGTTTAGAGACATCTGTTCCTGACAAAAATGTTGAAGTAGATAATCTGAAAGAGAAAATAGCTGAACTGCAGGAGATATTGAATGTTGAAAAAGAACGGGTGGAAAGTATAGACGAGGGAATTGTTTCAAAAAAAGGAGCTGGTAGTATGAAGGACGACAAAGATGATCAAGATATGACTGAAGTTGAGGAAGAGTTAAAGAAAATTCGTAAACTTGGCAATGATATATCGTTAGATGATTATAAAAAGGCTAAAGAATACGGAACAAATGTTAGAAGAACAGGATAAATATGGGAGACAGAAAGCAAGAGCGAAAGTATAGATATTATATCTGTGGACGTTGCAAGACGCGCATAGAGTATAAAATCAACGAAGAGCCTCCTATACCATGTCCTGATTGTGGTTATGCCCATTTTACAAGAGATTATAGGCAGATACCACAAGACTTAAAGATAGACATAAATTAAAGGAGGAACAAATGGGATTAACAGACGAAAAAAAAGGAAGATATGTTGATGGTTTTCAACCGTTGACTACTGTATGTAAGACAGACCCAGTAAGTCTACCTGTAACAAGTGGCGTAGCCATTTCAAGAGGTGACTGCTTGGTTTTGACTAGTGGATATTTAGCACTAGCAACTACTCTAACTGATGTTGGGGTAGATATATATATTGCTATAGGAGAAAACACAGCTGCAGAAGCATCATCTGATGGTGCTAAAAGTTGTCTATGTATACCTATCGTAAATACTAATATACGCTTTCAAGTACCAGTAACGACTGACGCTATTCTTGACGCGGCAGATGTTGGTGTAGCTTACAATTTAGATGGTTCAGAAGATGGAATCTCTAATGCAGGCGCAAAAACTGATGATACTGCATTTATGGTAGAACGAATTGATATTAGCGCAGCTGCGGTAGCTGTTGAACCTTTTGGCTATGCTATTGGTAGATTTGTTCAATATCCAACATCATAAACAACAATAAAGAAAGAGAGGGAATAGATTATGGCAACTTTAAAAGCGAATTTGGCTCAATTATACACGCCAATATATGATAGTTTTATGCTTGCGTCGTACGCACCACTAGAACAAGTACACCCTAAGATATACGACGTAATAACAGATCCTACATCAGAGTGGAAACATGACGATGTGTCAGGTACTGGACGATGGACAACTGCAAGTGAAGGTTCTGGTGGAGGTTATCAGGACCCTGTATTGGGATATCCTACAACCATTACGCCTGAAAAAAGATGGTCAAAACTGGCTATTTCTTTTGAATCTATCGATCAGGATGAATATGCTCTAGCTAAAAAGATCGGTGAATCTAAAGAAATGGGTAAAGGTGCGAAAGATGATATTGAAACAAACACAGCTAACTTCTTGACGAACGGTTTCACGACTGCTTCAAGTCCTGATGGTGAGTTCTTGTTTGATACAGATCATCCTAAGAATAGAGAAGAAACAGGTACGACTTATGATAACTTGCTAGCTGGCGCTTTTTCTCATGATGCTTTGGAAGCTGCAGAGACTCAAATCGCTGCAAACTACTTTGATGAAAGAGGGATTCCAATTCCTCCATCAATAAGTCCAATACTTTTATATCCACCTGCACTTAGAGGTCCTGTGGCTAGAGTATTAGATCAAAGAGCTAATGAAAGACCAACGACAACTCAGAGAGATATAAATAGATTTGCTGGAAAATATACTCCAGTAGAATGGCAGTATTTATCAGCAGCTTGTGGTGGAAGTAACACTGCATGGTTTATTCTATATCCTCAGCTTGGGTTCTTAAAAGTTGTTATGAATTCACAGCCTCATTTTACCTCGTGGGTAGATGAAGACTTAGAATACATCAACTTTAAAGGTAGATTCTTGTATGACTACGGTTGTATCAATTGGAGATGTGGATTTGGGTCAACTGGTGTTTAATAACGGCTTAACAAAAAGGAGGTCAAAATGACCAAATATATAAAAATATCGTTAGCCGTTATGTTGTTAGTATTTACTTTTTCAGTGGCATCTTATGCTTCTGTTGATGGAGATTTATACGGCGACGACTACACTAGGGAAACTAACGCTGGACACTGGATATTTACATCTTTTGAAACAGGGAAATCTCTGGAAAGTGTAACTATTATAACTGCAACTCCAGCACCTCTGACTACAGTAACAAGTGGAAATACCTACTTAATAGCTCCGGCAGCTACAACTATTGTGACTGTTACGCTACCTGCAGCAGCTTCGCAGTTAGAGTATAAGTTCGTAGTTGGCAATACTAGTGGTGCAGATGCAGCATCGACAATGGTGCTAAGTCCATCTGGAACTGACAAGATTATATACGGTGTAGCTACAGCTGGATCTTCGCTTAGGTCTACACAGGCGACTGGTGCAACCATACAAGTACATGGTGTATCTGGAGCATGGTATGTATCTGATGTTGTTGGAACGTGGACGGTAGAATAAAATGAATAAAGTCCTGCTAGGTTTAGGATTGATTGTAACGCCTTTTTTCGCAGTACCTGGGCTTGATGTCAGAGATGTCAAGCTCACGGCTGCGAGTGTGTGTGCAATACTTCTAAGCCTAGCATGTCTTTACTCTGGAAATATTAAAAGAATAAACAATAACTGGTTCTATATACTATTAGCATATACATTAACATGTTTTATAGTAGCACCAAATCCTAAGCTAATGATACTGGGATTAAATGTAGGGAATTTCTGGGTATGGCAACCTATGTTTAACTTTCTCATCTTTGGATTAATGATAATAGGCATATCTAGTATAGAGTTTGACAAGAAACAACTATATATAGTGTTTCAGATAATGATATATTGTGGTTTTGTAATGGCATGTTATGTAATCTTACAATCTTTCAATATAGACCAGTTATTTGATAATGTAGGATTAGACAAATTAGGTAAAATGGCGGGGACGATTGGTAATCCAACGCATGTCAGTCCATTTATAGCGATGCTAATTCCTTTAGCGTGGAGCTCAAGAAGATATTTTTTTGCAGTGGTAATGGCAATATCGGTATGCCTAACTACAAGCCAAGTAGCGATTGGAGCTATGATAATTGGTTTAGTGGTGTACTTCGCAACTGTTAACAGGAAATGGTTTAGTGTTATTGCCTGCTCACTGCTTCTTTGCGGGGCTTTGTTTGGTTTAGCCATACATAATGGTCAGATAGAAAAAGAAACGCTTAGAAGTAATATTTCAGACCATCAAAGATTTGAGACTTGGATACAAATTGCTAAGGATTTAAACGCAAAGCCATTTATAGATCAAAATGCAAGATATCCATTTACTGGATGGGGTATGGGGAACTTCAAATACACATTTCATTTAGCACACATAAAAGACAAAACATTGATGAGATTTCAACAGGCACACAATGACCCTGCGGAAATTCTGTATAATACGGGTATCATTGGCTTCTGTTTATTTATAACGGCACTATTTGTATTTTTTAAGCAAAAAGCTATTAAGTTTTGGCGAGTTGGGTTAAAGAGTAAGGAACGTGCTTTATTGGCAGGATTTATAATAATTTGTATCGCAGCGTGTGGTACATTTGTATGGCAAGTAGGGACTACGGCTTATTTTTCATGCGTTTTTTTTGGTTTGCTTTCAAACAATTCTGTTTGCGGTATTGGTCAGATATTAGAGATGAAGGATAGTGGTGTTTCATATGGTCAGATTTAGAATAAAACAAAATAAGGTTTTCTATACGATTATCAGATCTGTCTCCATATTTAATAAGTGTCAACAAATAACAAAGGAGTAAAGAATTATGCGTAAGATAATCATATTATGTCTTATAGGAGTATTTTGTATAAGTGGACTAGCGTTTGCTGGACAAGGAAGAATTGAAAAGACAGTTTTTGATGAAGACAGTCTTGCTTCATTCACTACTGCTACTAGCACCATTTACGATGTAAAGGGTAGCTCAGAGTTTGGTGTATGGTTAAAAGTTGAAGCAAATGGTGGAACTCCAGACATTAATATCAGTTATCAGATGTCTCCGGATAAAACTATTGCGAATTTTACAACGCCAACAACTGTTACAGCTTTGTTTAGCGATTTAGATGTAGAGGGTAATAGTGTTATGTCTTTTAATCCTCCTCCAATGAGGTATTTGAGATTTGTTGCAAGTGGTAAACCAGAAAGTTCTACAGCAACAACAGTATCAATGAAACTATTCACAAGGGAGTAAAACATGGCTAATGGCAATGGTAATGCATGGATAATTAAGACTTTAGTTGGATTTATGTTCACTATACTATTTTTTAGCGTAACTACACTAGCGTCTAATATGATTACAAATAATAAAGACTCTAGGTTGCGTGGAACTGAAAGAGACAATAAAATCTCTGTAGTTGAAGCTGATATAAGAGAAATTAACACTCATATAGCTTATATAAAAGATAGTATGTCAGAACAGAAAGTAATGCAACAAAGAGTATTAGATAAACTTGACACATTAGGATAGGAGCAAAATGAAAAAACTAATTATATTAATTGTTTTACTATTAGTGTCAGCAAGTGCATATTCTGCACCGCTTGGTAAAATTGATATGGTGTTTGATGGAGAAACAGTTGAGACCCAAAGCACTATATATAGCGAAATGTATCCAGTTAAGTCTGGTGGATTTTTCGGTGTATGGTATCAAGGCGGTGCTGAACTAGGCAATCCAGATTTAAAAATAGAATATGAGATGTCATACACACCAGTTGCTGCTACATTTGCTGAACCATCGGATGCAACGGATATAGATGTTTTTTGTTCTGATACAACCATAAGGATTAAAAGTGTACAACCACCACCAATGGCTTATTTAAGATTTAAGGCGACAGGAAACGCGGGTAATACAACTGGATCAACGATAACAATGTTTATGTTTAGTCAGGAGTAAAATTGAAGAAACTGATAACTTTTATAATTATATTATTTATAAGTACTTGTGCCTTTGGTGAATGGGAAAGTTCTGGAAGATGGGATAGTGGAAGTTCTGAAGAAACTACAACGTCTACTGGTGCATCTGCACATACTGACCTTACAGACATGCCTTCTGGTTCTAATGCGGACCATGATGGAAGGTATTATACAGAAACAGAGTTAGGATTAACTACTTCTGGTTCGGCAGGTTGCAGTCTTATAGGTATACCCATCATAGCAGGGGCTACATATACTGAACAATGTGAATTTAATAACGCTTTTGGAAGTGCAGGTAGACATACAGGTGGAACACTAACTCATACTATAGGAACATCTACAGTAGTAGTATCTGCTGGTACAGGTTTCATAAAGAAAACTGACGAAGATGATGTAGAACTTTTATCATTTGATTGGGTAGAAGATTCAGTTACTATTGCAGATGATGTTACTTATATAGGTATTGAATATTATGATGGTGGTTCAAGAGTTAAAACATCTACATCTATATATGATTTTGATTTAGATACTCAATTTATATTAGGTACAATCTATAGAGAATTAGTAAATAGTGGCTATATTTATTGTGCTATGAATACTCCGTGGTGGGTAACTGATGGTACTACTAATATTATAGAGCGTATATATGCTCAAGGTAAGGTATTTCGTGATAAGTCAGTAGGTGGTATGCTTATGTCTAATCCAACTACTACTAAACTTGCTATAACTGCAGGTAAGATTTGGGCATTGCTTTCAGAATTTACTATGACTGCTATAGATACTTCAGTTCCTACAGGTTCATTTTATTATTTATGGTATCATTCAACAGATGGTTGGCAGTTAGATTCAACGGCTACAGATTATTCAGTTCTTCAATGGAATGATATTACACAGACAACATTACAAGACCTTGACAATAATAAGTTTGCTAATATATGGGTATATGCTTGTCCGGGAATAGATAAATTTGTATTGATATATCCACAAGCTTATTACAATACATCAGCTACAGCAGAAGCAGAAGCACCACCCACAATGATACCTACCATCTTAGTAGAAGAAGGTCTATTGCTTGGCAGACTTATAATTAAAAAAGGTGTTGACTCTCCTGTCCAGATAGATAGTGCGTTCACTCAGACATTTACAGCATCACAAGCAACAGACCACGGCAATTTAGCAGGACTTGGTGATGATGATCATATACAATATCTACCAGTCTCAGGAATAAGACCTTTAACAGGTAATTGGGATGCAGGAGATTTTGACATAACAACTCAGAATATAACATATGATGGACTTCTAACAGATGGTGTTACTCGTATCACAGGTGGTGCTATAACAGGCGCTACAAGTGCTACTATTACAACAATTAGTGACGGTACAGCTACTCTTACAGGTGGTGCATTGACAGCTTTAGAAAGCATACATATGTTAGATAGTAAACCTATCTATCAAGGTACTGGTGATGATTAT
>Ga0307928_10002662_pt1 | contig 13729 bp, 19 predicted proteins | sample AceLakmetagen232_FD_201815 | JGI IMG/M metagenome (GOLD analysis project Ga0307928, IMG submission 201815) | Saline water microbial communities from Ace Lake, Antarctica - #232 | ecosystem: Environmental > Aquatic > Non-marine Saline and Alkaline > Saline | place: Antarctica: Ace Lake... | reverse complement strand
TGGGTAAAGGCAAAGCTAAAATAGTGAGGTGGTAAATATGGCATTATATACAGACGAACAAATAATCAAAATGATTGACACATGGCGCGGGTCGGCTGAGTACTCAAAAATAGTTGACCTGCAGGCGTTATATGATGCTGACAACCCGGACATATTATTGGCAGGTGCGGAAAAAGACAGACGCGGAAAGACTCCGAATAATATTATACCTACCGGGTACTACTCGACTGTAATTGACACAATGGCAGGGTATATGTTCCAAGATGTGCAGTACACTTGTGAAACCCCGGAGCAGCAAGAGAACCTAAATGATATCTACAAGGCTAATAATATTTCTGTCGAAGATATGAAGATGGGGATATCCGCGCTTGCCTATAATAAGGGCGTTGAATATATATATACTGATAGTGATGCAGAAATCAGGATAGAAAAACTCAACCCGGCAAACACTATTATCATCAGAGATAACACTATCAGGATGAGATCTGTTGCAGCTATTAACTATACAGTAGATTCTGGAGATTCTACAACGATAAATGTTATGTATATCGAGCCTGAATTAGAGCGGAAATTCACAGTCAAAGAAAGCAAATCTGTAGATGGTGACGATCGAGCCTTGCCATTTAAAGCCCTTCCGGTGATAGAATACAAATCACAGATCATAGGATTTAAGGCTCCGTTTGAAGTTGTGCTACCTTACATCACTGCACTTGATGCTCTTATCTCAGGCAACGCAAACGAGATTGACCGGCTGACAGATGCGCTGTTAATTATCGGTAGAGATATGGACGAGCAAGATCTCCAACACATGGAAGAGTTAAAAGCGCTTGTAGATATGGCGGCAGATGATAGAGCCGAATATATCACTAAAGAAATGTCCCCTGAATTCCGGAAGTTTGTTTCTGAGCTGCTTATCAGAGAAATTCACAAACACTCACACGTTATTGATTGGTATGCACCAGATCAAGGGCAGACAGCAGACGCATCAGGTAAGGCTTTACGAACACGGCTTTATGATATGTGGACATATTCCAAACGATTAGAACTTGCATATCAAGAGGGCGCGTACTTACGGAATAAAGCAATAGAAGAACTAGCTCCGGCGCTTAAAATGTCAATCGGTTTTGTAGAAGTTGAGTACAACCGCACAATGATAGACGATTTTGTTGACGATGCTGTTAAACTCTCAGAGGTGGACTCTAACATAATGTCATACGAAACAAAACGCGAAAAGCTTGGTATCGACGAGGTTAAAGAACTTGAACGGCTTGAAACACAGACGGCTTTATTAGGTGTAGAGACAGATTTTAATCTTGATGGTGATGCTGAGTAATGGCAGACTTTGCAGGGTTTCAGGAACAGGGATACAGACTCACTGAAAAAGAAATCGCTGTACTTGAGCGAGAGATTATAAAAGTCTACCGGGAAGCACAGAAAGCGTTGACCGCAGATTTGACAAAAGTCTATGCAAAACTTGCAGGGATAGATCCGACAGATGCGGGATATTACAATGAGCTTTTAAAGCGTGACAGGCTGACTACTCTACAGCAGACGGTAACGGCAACTTACAATAAATACGCTAATTTCGCAGGGGTGAAAACTGCCACCGCTTCAAAGCTTGCAATCACTAATAATTATTACCGACAACTTTATACTTCAGCGTGGGGAACTACTGTTACATTCGGCGCACTGCCGGAGGAACTTGTCAACCTCGCAACTTACGGAACTGATAAAGCGTGGAAAGCCTACACCAAAACGATCGCTAAAAAGTTCGGTGCTGCAGGGTTGTATCAGCCCAAAGAAGGAACGCTGTCAAGTTTTCTTCTGAAGAATAAGAAAGCCGATTTAGCTAAAATCAGACAGGCGGTTACGCAAGGACTTATACAAGGTGTTGATTTAAGGGCAATGACAAAAAGCATAAAAGACATCACAGGCAGAGAGCTAATCAAGGACGGTAAGAAGGTATTGACCGGAGCGAAGGCAAACGCTATGAGAATAATCAGAACTGAAACAGGGCGGATAATGAATGCCGGCGCATTTGCTCAGACTAAACTTTTAGAGTCTGAAGGAATAGCCGTGCAGAAACGATGGCTTGCAACATTAGACGTTTCAACACGGGCAAGACACGCGGCGCTTGACGATAAGACAATCAACCCGGACGAGCCGTTTACTATCGGTAGTGACACGGCTATGTACCCCGGCGATTTTGGGAGCGTCAAAAACAATGCTAATTGCCGCTGCAGTGTTATTGACATTATACCCGATTTTGAACCTGATGTAAGAACCGGACGCAATCCAGGAACAGAACGTAACGAGGTATTCGGATGGAAGAATTATGACGAATGGGTAAAAGATAACGGATTAAAGCGGTCTAAGTCAGGCAGGATGGTAAAAGCATGAAACAGCTTAATATCCCACTAATCCATAAAGGTATCAATATTTATATAGGAGAGGCAGAGTTTAATAAATTTATGGCATGGACAGAGAAGTGCGGGGCTGATAAAGAATCAATAAATCATAGAGCGGCAGGGCATGCGGTAGGCAGTTTTATATGGCTTAGAGAGCCGATAGATATAAACAAGTACATGAATGGCTTAATAAAATTAAAAGTTGAGCGTTGCTTGACAGATAGATAAACACGTGTTAAATTTAGGAGTATCGGATGAGTGATCAGGATCAGGATAAACAGGATCAGGGTGCAGACGATGAAGGTAAAAATGTAGATACCAATCAGGATCAGGCTAATCAGCAGGATCAGGAAAATCAAAAAGACAGTACAGAGAAGGATAGGCTTGATAAATTAGAGGCGAAATTCAATAAAGAAATGATAGGCCTTAACAAGCGAAATTCAGAACTTGAGAACCAGCTCAAAGCAAAAGAGCGAGAAAAGCTTAGCGACGCAGAGAAGGCACAAGCCGAGCTGGACGACATTAACCGGGAAAAGGACGAAGCATCAAAAGAACGCGACGACCTACGGAAAAAGCGTATTATCGATAACGCACTTTACAATGAAGATTTACCGGCTGAACTATTTGAAAATAGGATAGTTGGAGAAACAGAAGACGAGATAAAAGACGATGTGAAAAACGTAAAATCTTACATCGACAAACTCGTAGAAAAGAAAGCCGATGAGCGGGTAAAAGAACTGCTAAAAGGCAACGATCCTGGCAGGCAGGATGCACCGAATGTCGGCGAAAGAGATAAACTAATAGCTCAGTATAACGAGGCTGAGAAAAATGGCAACGGCGTGTTAATGATGACATTAAAGAATAAAATTAGAGCGTTGCCTAAATAAGGAGCTTACAAATGGCATACACAGACAGCGAAGATCTTAATTATCGTGGAGAACTATTTAATATCGGCGGAGACAAAACCCCGTTTATAACAATGATGGGCGGACTTGGGGCAGGACAAAGGCGAAATTCTTTTCTGTTTCCGATGGCTCAGCCATGGGCACTGGGAGCTGCATCACAGCCAGCAATCACCGAAACTGTATCAGCGACAGCCGGAATACCTGATACATACACCAGAAGCGAAGACACAAATACTGTTCAGATCTGGCAGGCATATTCAGAAGTGACTTTTATGAAACAGTCACAGTCAGGGTCGATGAGCGGTATTAACACCAATGATGATAATCCGGTAAAAGACGAGTTAACACAACAGCAAGAGGGCGCGTTGAAAACTTTAGCGAAGAAAATGGAGTATACATTTCTTAACGGGTCTTATCAGCAAGCCACAGATTCAACAACTGCAGCTAAAACCAGAGGTATTGTAACTGCATCAGCAGCCGGAACAAACTCCGTTGCAGCAGGCGGAGCTGCTCTGTCAAAAGCGTTGATAGATGAATTAATGTTAGAAATGGCAACCAACGGTGCAATCTTTGAAAATATGGTTGTGTTTGTTAACGGCAGGCAGAAACAATTAATTTCAGATATCTATGGATATCCCACTCCAAGCAGAAATGTTGGCGGATTAAACATCATGGAAGTAGAAACAGATTTCTGTAAATTTGGTGTCGTTTGGGATAAGCAAATGGAAACAGATGATTTGCTAATCGCGGAGATGTCTGTATGTCAGCCTGTATTCGTTCCTGTGACTTTTGGAGCAAATGGCCCTATTACTAATATGACAGCTGGGTCAGAGGTGTTATGGGTACCGACTGCAATAACAGCTGCTAGTTTTGGCGGGTTTTTCTATGCTCAGGCAGGTATCGATTACGGCCCTGAAGAGTATCACGGAACAATAACCGGCTTGGCTACAGGCTAAGGGGGCTTTAAATGAAATCATATAACTTTACAAAATATAGTGGCATACAGCCAGCTGTGAGGGACAGCCTTAATTGGTTGTTTGAAAACGGTGGCTTACCTGTCATAAAAGGAACATGGTATTTTGTCGATCCTGAAGATGGCTCTGCATCAGCTGGCGGAAGTGCGGATGCTCCCGTATCAAGTATTGAATATGCTTATACGTTATGTACATCCGGGGCAGGCGACGGAATAGTATTACTTTCGTCAGGGACAAGCTCGTCAGATACTACAAGCTATTTATCACAAGTTTTGACATGGTCAAAAAGTGGTATAACTGTAGTAGGTGCATGTGCGCCGACGAGACTCGGACAGCGTGCAAGAATTGCGAGCAAAGCGATTACAACCGGAGCAATTACAACTATCGCGTTCGGAGCTGATACGGAAACTATTACAGATAGTGATAGTGGATTTCTTACAGCCGGTTTTGCAGTAGGTCAGACTCTAACAATAGATACTACATCAAACACTAACGACGGAACAGCAATTATAACAGCAGTTACGGCGGGGACTATCACATGTTCTGCCTCAACTTTTACCGAAGAGGTTGCCGGAGATGCAGGATCAACAACTATTGTTAATTACATGTCAACAGTCATGAATATAACTGGCAGCAATAATGCCTTTTACAACATGAGTATTGGTAATTATGGAGCATCAGATGCAGATCTCGGAGCTGTTCAGGTAACCGGGTTCAGGAACTATTTCGGTAATGTGCACATGCTCGGCGCATGTGCTGCAGTACCAGCCGGTGAAACAGGCGCGTATAATCTTAAACTTAATGGTGCGGCTGAGTGTACATTTGAAAGGTGTACCTTTGGAACTTACACTGTCCTCAGTGATGGTGTAAATGCAGGGCTTGTTTATGATGGTAACTGTTTAAGAAATAGTTTCCGTGATTGTGATTTCCTGAGTTATTCAGCAACAGCAGGACATGCAGCTATAAACTCACTCGATGCGGCTTCGTTTCAGACCATTGAAACCTTTACAGGCTGTAAGTTTCTGAATTGGAAAGAGGGCGGGGTTGGTGCTTTGACTGTTGCAGTAATTGGAACAGCAGCGACAAACGGGCATCTATTATTTCACGATTGTATTTTATTCGGGTGGGCAAATTGGGGAGCGACAACCGTCGCATACACCACTATGCCAGCCGCTGCCGCTTTGGGTGTTGGCGGATTCGCAACAACTACCTAAGGAGGGCAGATATGTTACAAACAGTTAATGACAATATCGTCCTTGTGGGTGATACTAAATCTTATAGATGGTTGGATGCTTGGGGGCCGGACGTAGTAAAATACGTCCCAGACCAGAGTATTCTTACAGCTTCAAGTGAGCCTCTCGGATGGACAAACACCGAGACAGGCACTAACACAACAGTCGACAGTGTAGCTGCAGGCGGGCTTTTAACTTATACAACCGGCGCAACAGATTTCAACGGTTACAGCAATCAACTACTTGGATCAGCGTTCGCAGCAGTAACCGGCAACCCGTTTTATTTCGGCGGAGGGTTTACACTTTCCGAAGCAACACAGTCAGACTTTCTTTACGGACTGTGCGGTGTAGATACTACTTTGACAGCTGCAAGTGCAGCTCATGCGATCGGCGTGGGTGCTGGTGGGTTCTTCTTCAGTAAGCTTGATGCATCGACAGACATTTACTTTAACGTTTATTCGGTGGGGACAGCAATAGCAAGCGTTAAAGCTGGCACCATGACAACCGCAGCCCATGAATACGATTGTTATTTCGATGGTAATTCAGTAATGGCATATTTTGACGGGGAGCTTATAGCAACAGTTAGTGAGTCAATCCCTGTTACCGTATGCACACCGAGTGTATCAGTCAGGAACGGAGCTTCGGCAGCGGTGATACTTAATTCAAGCTGGATGAAAGCAATACAGATTAACTAATTTAGGGGGAGGCAAGCTCCCCTATTTTAAATGGAGAGGCATATGCAATTTTACGGAAACGGGGTTGTATGGAATTCCGCAAAAAAGAAACGGTTATGTAAGTTTGAAGGCGGTATCTTTGAAACTGATAATAGTGTTGTCATAGACAGGCTGATCGAGCTTGGATATGAGCACGATGAAATAGTCAAAGAAAAACCTGTCGAAGAGGAACCTACAGAAAAAGAATTACTTATATTAAAGGCTGAAGGGTTAGGTATTGAAGCAAACAAGAGATGGGGTATTAAAAAGCTCATTGAAGCCATAGCCGAAAAGGATAAATAAAATGAGTGTACCAAGATTAACGCAACTTTTTGAAGCTGCAAAATGTTGTGACAAAGATAATGAGATTAGATTTAAAACCAGGCAGCGGGACGATTATTTATTCAAAAGTGCTGAATATTCTGCAAACCAAACAGCAGTTTCAATGATAGCCGCTCCGGGGGCTGGATATCGAATTGTTGTTAAAGGCGTCTGGATGACGACAGCAAGCAACGCCGGGGCTGTAACTCTTAACGGTACTGCAGACGCGGCGACTATAATAATATCTAAAGCATATTCGACATTGATACCCTCATTTTCAGAAGCAGGGGTCTCAGTTCCGCTTGACGAAAATACAGCTGTAACTATGACATCAACAACCGGCGCTGTTGGGCTGACTGTCTCAATAAACTACGTGGTGGATAAAGTCTAATGACATTAAATCTTATCAGTACAGCAACGGTTAAAACTGAACTCGGTGAGACAACAACATACAACGATGCTGCAATCACAGCAATGATTCCGAAAGTTTCGGCTGATGTAAGACGGATACTAAACAACAAATACGAAAAATACTACGGCGCTGCATTTGATGAGACCGCTGATACTATATCACTTAATAGTTATTCCAACAATCTTAATTTATTGTGGCCGCTTGGACAAGTTTTATATCATCCGTATTTACCTGATGATACTTACCTTGAGAGTTATGATCCTGATACAGGTTTATACACATTGAGCGGGACGCCAACTGATGCCGGAACGTATGTCTATCCGAGCATAAATATAAATCAGTGGTCAGCAATTAGCAAAATGGTATGGTATCGTATAGGCAAGCTTGTAAAAACCGATGTTAAAAACAAAGCTGTCTCTTCGGAAAGCTACGGGCCGGTCTCGTTAACATATACGGATGCTGAGATAAATAGCAAGTGGAATTATCCACAAGTATTACTTGATGATCTCGGCGCTCCGTTTATAAAGGTGATGTAATGGTCAGCAATCTATCAGGTGAATTTGAAGCAGCAAGTTTTTACAGTTGGGGGCGGGCATTTACCGACGGCGAACTCGGAGCGGAGACATGGACACTGCTCGGTGAGTTATCCGTTAAATTATGGACTGGTACTGCAGCGGATGCGATTGTCAGCGATAGATATAAAGTTGATCTTGCAGGTGTAATAATACTTGATCCTGATGAACTTAATTTTACAATTGCGGATGAAAATAAAGTAGTTGTGAACAGTGTTGAATATTCCGTGATACATGCGGAAGATATAGGCGGGCAAGGTAAAGTAATGCAGATACCCGTCAAGAGGTTTAAGCAGTGAGTGACAAACTTGCAAACGACATGAAGGCCGGTGAAGGTAAATGGGGAACCGCTGTTTTCTACGGGCCGTATGTAAATTATGGAACTCGTAAAATGGGAGCACAACCTTTTATGTCAGCCTCCGCCGAGATTGTCAGACGTAAAGCCGAGGGAACATACAAAAGGGAAATGGGTATCGAAATAAACAAAGGATTAAGGCACCGATTTAAAAAGATGATATCCAAAGATATTGAGTTTTACGGTACCGATTTAGATTTACCGATAGACAACGGAAATGAGAAAAGTGTTAATATATTGGTAGCTGCAGGAGTTTCACAGGCAAAGTCTATGTGTCCGGTTGCTAAAGTAAACGGCGGGAACTTGAAAAGGTCTATCATGTGGAAGACATCTAAAAGCGAGGGCGGATATGGCCAGTCTTAAAGGCGGCGATTTATACACCGCTCTTAATGTCTCGGCAGTTACAGGGCTGCTTGATACTTATACAGGTAGTAATGGAGTTGAGGGCACGGCTATATTCATAGACGCCTCAATCGTACCACAGGATTTTGACGGGGATGAATATATAAATTATTATCTGTCAGAACCGTACAATTCAAATCTGAGTTATGGATATACAGCTCGAACAGTTGCATGTCATGCACGATTAGAATCGGCAAGTAAAAATATAGCCATAGCGGTGAGTAATACAATTAACCGTGAAGCGATAACCGGCGGATTGATGTACTGTGAAATATTACAGACATTACCACCGGCTGACGGAACAGACGTTTATAACACACCGGTTACAGTGATTATTAAATCGGAATAAGGGGTTTACATGGACAAAGAAGAATTGATAAAAAGAAAACCGAAACGGCAGACACCGAAAAAATTAAAACTTCCGAAAAAGGGGATAAGCGATAAATACAAGCGGGTGTTATACGCAACCGACGGCAAAATAGAAAAGATAGTTTCTGAGGATGTTAAACGAGATCCAGGGAAGCGATATTTTTATAAACAGGAGGCCAACTAATGGCAGTACAAACGACAGTAGGCGAACTGGTATTCCCTGATGGTTTACATTTCGGGCTATCTGATGATTCAGGATCTACGTGGAGTGATGTAGGTGTAATGGGTAACGGCGCAACGTTCACCTTGAACGGAGAACCCAACCAAGTATTAACAGGCAACGCAGGAACAACCGCAAAGAGTTTCCGTAACATGTCGATGGCAGTAGCACCGAGTGAACTGTATTCATGGGATTCTGAAGTTCTTGAAATGATTATGGGCGGTGTGTTTACCCGGACAGCGGTAGCAGGTTCAGAGTTAGCAGATGAAACAGATGTGGCAGCTATAGGATACACATATGAACAATGGTACGAATTCGATGAGCAGCAGTCAACCGGAGCCGCGCCAACTTCTATAAGTGCCGGTCAGGACGCAACAGTCGGAGCCGGAACATATGGGACTTCATTGACTTTAAACACTGACTATTTTATTGTCCGAGGAACTAACGGTGCATGGGGATATGTGTTGACAGACACCGAAACAGTAGACAACACAAAAGCAACAGAATTTACCTATACGGTAACCCCCGCTTCAGGAGCGTATCTAAAAGCCGGTGCTACTTCCGAGTTGTTAACCGATAGGGTTGTAAGGTTCAGACACTACACCGACACCGATGCAGGAACCTATGATTTTGAGGTTTACCTGTATGCAGTAACAGCAAACCCAGGAAGTTTTGTACTTAATAAAAAGGGTGCAAATGAGGACGGCGTTGACACTTGGAGTATTGCACTGACAGCAGATATTGACGAGAGTAGATCCGATGGTGATCAGCTTGTAGCCATATTCATGGATAGTTAAATTATTGCGGGGCTTCGGCTCCGCTTTTATGAGGAAAACAATGGAGAGAAAATCAGTAACTTTACGATTGCCGTACACGAAAAAAGGCAAGACCGAAAACAAAATATTTACTATCAGCTTTATATCTCAAAAAATGATACACGAATATACAGACCTGAGCAGGGAGATAGGCGAATTAATTATAATGGCGGCTGACTATAAAGAAATTAACCGGAAGATGCTCGATATCTTCAAGGCATTTAAAGACAACATTAAACAGAGAAAAGAAGAGTACGCAAAACTTGAGATAGAAGCCGAGAAGCTTAACGAACTGATTAAGACTAAGGCGACTATGGATTTCTTTAAACGGAAAGTAGATCTGATGGTGGAGATTTTAGAAGCCAACGGCTGTAATGATGTCGATGCTTTGACTTTTGATTTTTGGAATGAGTGCGTAGAACCGTCTGACTTTCAGGATGTTCTTCAGGCGGCTATGAGTAAAGATGCTGAGCCTGAAAAAAAAAAGACCAGTACGACCTTGACGAAAGCAGGCTGATAGCGGCTTTAAAAAAGTTTAGCAATATCAGCCTTGATGAATATTTAGATATGGATTTGGCTGATGTACAATCGGCTATTGAAATGGCAGGGTTTCCAAAAGCTGTGGTTGATGCGATTTGGAAAAAGTCAGGCAATAAGGAATATGTGGATAATGCCATAAGGAAGGCAAAGTGTGCAGATAGGTGAACTTGTATATAAAATAACCGGTGACTCTTCACAGCTCAAGCGTGAGAAAGGAAAGGCTGACGCTGAAGTAAAAGGACTCGGTACAAGTTTTAAAAAGTTTGCAGCGCTCGGGGTTGCCGCATTTGGCGCGGTTGCTATTGCCGGGGTTGCAAAACTCGGAAAAGAATTAATCACCCTTGCTGCTGATGGCGTGGAATCGGTTAATGCGGTTCAGGTAGTATTCGGCGAAGCCTCCGAAGGTATATTAGATTTCAGCGAAAACGCAGTACGGAACTTAGGTTTATCAAGCACAGCTTTTAACGAGCTGTCTACTGTTATAGGTGCGCAATTAAAACAGTCCGGTGTTGACATAGATATCCTTGACGATAAAGTCATTGAGTTATCTACACGGGCGGCTGATACAGCCTCAGTATTTAACGTCGATGTTAACGATGCGTTGTTAGCATTTGGATCTGCACTTCGAGGTGAGGCAGAACCGGCGAGGCGCTTCGGTGTTAATATATCTGATGCGGCTGTACAGGTTGAGGCTTTAGCTACAGGGCTTGTCAAGAATAAAAATGAAATAACTGACCAAATAAAAATACAAGCACGATACAATATTATTATGAAGCAGACTGATGATCTCGCCGGTGACTTTAATAATACCCAGGGGAGTTTTACAAATCAGTTAAAGATATCAAAGGCTGCCGTTGCCGATCTCGGCGCTGAAATAGGGATCGCCCTCTTGCCGATGGCGACCAAAACGGTGACAGCCTTTAATAAAATAATAAACGCATTGTTAGACAGTCAGAAAGAATTTAATAATTTAAAAGATATCGTTTCAGAGTTTAAGGAAACCGGAGCTATCACCGGAAGCGTTGACGATCTTATAGAGAAAAGAGATCTATTATTAAAGAAGCAACAGGATTACATGAACGATGCTTCTTTAGGTGCAGTAATACGGTTAGAAGAAAACAACAGATTATTAGTTGCTGTAGAAGCTTCTATTAAGGCAGAAGAAAGGCTAGCTAAACAACAGGAAATAGTTGACGGCTTTAATAAACAAGCTGCATCAGGCGCAAAGTTAGCCGCTGAGCAACAGTTAAAAGATGATGAAGCAGAAGCAGCGAGAGCAGCACAGCGAGTTATTGACATTGAATTCCGCAATGAAATATGGGGAAGAACAGAAGCTGCGCGTAAGGCTGCTATCCAAGCAGAAATTGACGAGCTTGAGACGTTCAAAAAAAGCGATGTTAAAGCACAAGAGGCGCTTGCATTTCTTCGTGAAGAGTTGGCAAAGTTTAACGGGGAAGTTGTTGAAAGCACCGAGGCGGTCGGCTATTGGTCTGATGCAGCACAGACGGCTTACAATAAATATAAATCAGAACAGCAGTTAGCAAAGAAGGAAGCCGCTGAACGTATCGAGCAATACGAACGGATAAACAATCTGCATATCGATGCAATAAATAATGCAACAGAATTAGAGCGGGCAGAAATCGAGGCAAGCAATGCTATCCGCCTGGCGGCGCTTAATGCGGCGGCTGGGAATGAAGAAATGGGTGAGACGTTTGATATCTCTAATACTTTACTGTCCGGGCTTTCTACTGGATTTTATGATTTAGGAATGGCAATGGCAAACGGAGAAAACGCAGCTCTGTCTTTAGGTGCAACAGTTTTAAAAACAACCTCTGAAATATTAAAAGCGTTAGGCTCAGAACTTATTGCACGTGCGGCTATATCAGCACTTATCATCGGTGTCATGGATCCGGCAACTGCACTAATCGCCGGGGGTGCTGCACTTGTGGCGGCCGGGGTTATAGGAGCTGCGGCAACAAATGTCAGCAAAACGGCACAGGCAAAACCACCGAGCACTACACAAAAAACCACTGCTACGAAAACCGAAACCAATACACCAACCCGGACGGCTTCAGGCGGAGGGACTCAGACTATTAACTTGATTGTAGACGGGAAGAATATGGCTCAAGTTACAGCAAAATATTTCAATAACGGACTTGTGGAGTTATCACAATGAAAATAATATATGACAATGTGCTGCACGGTGGTACGTATTCAGCAACCAACGAAAGCCTAAATTATCCTGTAGAAAATCTGGATCACCCGTTTATTACAAAACGGTTTCAGGCAACCGGGAACACTTCAACGGTAACTATTATTTTGGATACTGCGGCGTCAGTAGATTCTATCGGTCACGGGGTAACTAATGCTACAGCCGGTACCATCAGAGTTTATTCAGGGGCGTATGATTTAGAGGCAACCCTCACAATGGATCGTGATTATGATCCGTGTATAACTTACACAGCGTCAACGATAGCGGCGGTTACAAAAATAGAAATAGATTTAACAACTACTGACACCTACGCATATTTAGGCGGAGTTTCAGCAGGGGTTGCACATGAGATAGATTACGCTTATGCTCAAATAGAAAGACCGTTAACAGATAATACAGCATGGCAACAGATGCCGGGCGGACAGAGTTTATCAAATAAAAAAACACCGTTGAGGAATGTTCCTTTAACTTTTGATGCAGCGAGCATCACAGCGGCAAATAATTTAATTACGGTTTATCGAAGTGTAGGACTTGGCACACCGATGTTTATAGAGTTTTTCGAGGGTGCAAGAACTATTTTTCCGCCGCTGTTCTGTTGCTTTGCTACCGTACCTGTAGACACCGGGTCAGGGTATGACAGAACTATAACCGTGAATTTCAGGGAGTGTAAATAATGGCTATAAATAAATTAACAGATCCGTCAGCATTACCGGCAAGCACGGATGATTACGTTGCACAGAACAACGCTATAAATTATCACACTTTAAACAGCACGCCGCCATATCCGGTATCAGGTAGTAATGTTTTAAAGGGGTCTGTGTTTAATATTGGAGGCGACCTTTTTTATGCGGCCGCCGACACAGCTATAACCGGGACGGCTAGTGATTATGTAAAATTAACCCCAGGAGCTTCTACGGCAACAGCAGCATTTGAGACAGCCGCAAATGTAACCTCTAATGTGACATGGAGCGATACCTATAACGGGTATTACGATGTAAGCGGGAATCTGTATTTGTTTGACGAATTAGAGGCAGTACGGTTAGGCGCTTTATCGAAATCTAAGTCCCTCCTGTGGGGGAATCTTAAACTTAGCAGCATTTTTATTGCAGTAGACTCATTTGCAGCACCATCAACAAGCCCTTACGGGGTAACATATGATAGCTCAACAGGAAATCTAATCTCTAGTGACAACACTGAAGACTTGATATATATTCACAACGGAGTCAGCTCCACAATATTAAGCTCATTTGCAGCACCATCAACAAACCATTTCGGGTTA
>Ga0307928_10002661_pt1 | contig 13729 bp, 17 predicted proteins | sample AceLakmetagen232_FD_201815 | JGI IMG/M metagenome (GOLD analysis project Ga0307928, IMG submission 201815) | Saline water microbial communities from Ace Lake, Antarctica - #232 | ecosystem: Environmental > Aquatic > Non-marine Saline and Alkaline > Saline | place: Antarctica: Ace Lake... | reverse complement strand
CAAGTTGAATGCCAACAAAGTTAACGCTTACTTGTACTTGTAAATCTTCACGACCTGCTTTTAACAATCGAGTTGCTAAATATTGAGCCGTGACGCTATTGTTAGTCAATGGCAAACTAACTGATACTTTGTTAATCGGTTCATTTGGGTAAAGTAAAGCTGGGTTAATTTGTGCCAAGTCAAAAGTAGAGGAATCGAACGCATCTTGATCGTCTTTGTTTGGAAATTTACATTCAACAATATTATAGGAAGATGCGATGTCTAAAGGAGTGATACTAATAGCCGATACAATATTGCTGTCATCAAGCGCCATCGCTACCGTGTAATCAGGACTTTGTACAATCACACCCCATTTTGCGGTTATTTCGTTGTACTTAATTAAGCAGTCCGCGCACGATGCCATGTCTTGTAAATTAGCCATCACGTTTCGCTGTGTGTCTAATGTGCCGTTAAATTTAAACCTTGCTTGCGTAGCAGGCAAACCATCGGAATCTGTGTAAGCAAAAGCGCCGTTTGAATACGTTGTTAGCGCATCAAGGCTTGCTGTATCTATTTGGCTTGCAGGAATAGCGCAACCGTAGCGAGTATTAATTAAGTAATCGTTAAAGCACGCGCCAGTGTTTGTGCGACTGTTAGTTACTTGAAACTTAGTTGTTTGAATACCTGTGATATTTGCCGTTTGGCTATACGATAAGTGAAGTATCGCAAACGCACTATTTGTCATTAACTTTGATGAGTCCCAAGTATAGATAAGCCCAGCCGTTTGCATTACTTGTATTGCGGTTAGTGCTTGATTAACAGGGGTGTTTGAACCATTGCTGTATAAGTAAAATTCAATCTTGCCATTTACTGTGGTGTCAACTATGCCTGTTGATTCATCTAATAAACTAGCAACTGTGTACCCGTTACCTTGAAATTGGACTAACTTACCGCCGAAGTATATTTTTCCAAATGTAATCGTATCGGGCGTTTGTCCCGCGTTAGTGTTGGTTACTTCGCAAATTGGTAAGACGTAATACAACTCTTGGTTATTGGAGCTAATAGATAAGTCAGTAACAATACCACCAACAAAGGCCTGCCCATAGACTACGGGCAACTTATTGTCCGTAGCAGGTGCGAGTTGTTGCCGACTGCCAGGGTTGGGGCTTGAACCTGATGTACTGTTATCAAACGATGGGTTGTTGGCAAAAGCCTTGCTGATTACCGTTGAAACAACCAAATTAATGGCCATAGCTAAAACAATGTAGCCCGCAGTTAATGCTCCGGCTGTTGATACACCTGCGATAGCCATTGCAATTGTGACACCTACAGCATACGCCTGCACGGTAAATGTAAGTAAAAAAACCGTAAGCCAAAGTCTTAACATTATTGAATCCAGTTTTCGTCTAATTTAGAAAACCCAAACTTGCCGTATTTTACGTCTGGGCTAGTAACCATTTTGGCAATTGCAAACATGGCTATTCTGCCCTCTTGCTTTAATTGATTGCCGTAGTCTACGTACTTTTTTAATAACCGATAGCCAACACTTGTATTTCGTTTTTCTGGCACAACATACCACGCCAACTCTTGCATATATAAAGTCTTATCACACCACACAGTCGGTGTAATTAACGCCATGATTAAGCCGACATTATCCTCAATAAATATTATGCCTGCGCCTGCTAATATTGTGTCTAGTAGTCGATTCCAATATGGTTCATTGTCTAGAGTGCGGTATTGCACGATGTCCGCTTCTGCCCGAAACAATTTCATCATCTCGATTATTTGTGGCTTATCTTGTCGTGTGGCTTGTCTTATCATGAGTTTGCAGTAGCACCTTTTCCGAATTGATAATTGATGTTTGTTATAAACGAAACCCTGTTCATGCTTGTATCGCCCGATGCAAAGAATTGCCAATTGTTATCGTTTGTAAATCTGCCTGCGGTACGGTTTTTTAAAATTAGTTGTATAGATGATGCTGCAACACTTACAACGCCAACAAATTGACGCAATTCTTCGAACCATTCTTCGTTAATAGCAAATGAATTGACGTAGCCATTAAAGAATTGGTACAAGCCACCTTGCCCGCCGGTTGTAATTAATGCGCCATCGGTGTTAAAAAACCCTTTCCATGCTTCTATTTGCGAGCCTTTAATTTGGTTTCCTAATACCCAGCCAAGCATAGCGGTGTCAATGCCGACAAGCGTAAACGTAGTTTCATTTGCGGTACTTTTAATATCGCGCTGTGTGTCGCCTACTTTCATAAGTAAGCCCACAGCGTCAAAAGGCTGGCTGTCTACCGCAGTTACTGTTATAGCTTGCGGTGTCGTGGCAAACCTATAAACCGCGTCAGGTGTAGTCACGCGTACAAAGTCAGCGTAACGTATGTTGTTAGTGGCAACTACCTCAGGAATTACATTCATACGACACTCTCAAATGCTTTAAATGTTCCAGACCATTGTATAAAAGAATCGTTAGTCATCGGAACTAATGTGTATGTAGGGTAATCCCGCAAAACAACTTGAAAAGTTACACCCGTGTATGTTGAACCACCCATACTTACCGTTGTTCCAAACTCGCCAATAACGGCGTTTATAGGGCTTGTGACAGTTGTAAGTAAATTGCGGTGTACTGGTATGGTTACGGTTGACCCACTGCCACGCGTGACGTCTGCGGTGGCTATATACGAATACAAACCTACTTGGCAAAAGTCACCTACGCGCACAATAAAAAAACTTGAGCTAATAGCTGGCAAATTACCGAGTACTAGGTTTTTATTAGCCGAGCTAGTTTGCCACCGGCATGATGCGATTTGTCCTGCGCTTAACTGACCTTGATACTGTATGTAATTAACCCAGCCCGTAGAACCAAAATTAAGGTATTGGGGCAAGGCTTTGTCAGGTATACGCAGTGAATTTAATAGACCTCGGCTTTTACTATAAAGCAAATAATTCATCGGCTTCATTTCAAACGCGAATGGCACAACGGTAACAATCTCGCTTGTGCTTATTCTTTGATTTCTGCTTACAACTTGCCCAACAAATCGTTGGTCATTAATACCAACCGATTCGCTGTTAGCTAAGATTAAATTTAAACTCATTGTTATCTACCTGCTGGAATACTGCGGTTAGCCGATTGATTCATACTCCAAATCGTCATTTTGTTTTTTGCTAAAAACTGTATACCGCTCTGCGTATCAATCGCTTGCATATTTTGAATGACTGGGCCATTGTAAGTTACGCCACCGCCACCCATTGAATCATTTAGATTATTGTTTGGAATAATAGCACCTGACCTGCCGGGTATAAATAACTCTGGGCCATTCTCACCCACAATGCTTGGCCCGGTAATTGTGCCACCACTAGCAAAGGTAGAATAAGAACCCACATCGCCACCCGGCACGCCACCCGACGGTGTTGCGCCTGCGCTAAATGCGCCGATGGCAAACTTAATTCCCATTTGCAATAATTGGCTGGCTTGCATCTTTAATTGTATTTTAATAATGTCTTTAATGACGCTTTCAGCAAATTCGCTAAATGACAACTTGCCGTTGTCTACAAAGTTATCAATTGCCGTGTTCATGCTACTAACCAAAGAGCCGAACATATCGGCAGCGACTGTAGCGTAGTTTTGTGCATCTTCGCTAAATTGTGCGAACGCTTTGTTCCACCCAAAACTAAAAGTCATTTGTGACGCAATGGTAGCTTCTTCCATTTGGCGTGTAATCACTTCGTACATACTACCTAATCGTTCAACCTCTAATGCTTGCCTGTCGTACTCTGCTAAGGTTTTAGAGTCTGCGCCCTGTCCTGCTGCCTTCTCGCGCTTGTCTGATATTTCCTGTAGCTTCGCACTTGTTGCGTCTAAGACTGCGTTAACGGCTTCCTGTACGCGTTTTTCATTGTTTGCGAGTCCTGCCATATCCGCTTTGATTTGCAACATTCCAATAGCATGTTGACGTTCACGGTCAAATTCTGCCGAGACTAATGACGCTTCTTTAAGCATGTTTGCGGTTTTGTCGACCTGGTTTGGGTCTACCATGCGTGGCGCTTGCGGTTTTATAATAGATAAACCTATGCCTGCATCATCGCTAGTTTGGTTTTGTATTGCTTCTAATTCATCTGAGTAACGCCACGCATTAGCAATTTTTTCTTTTTGAAATTGATCAAAATCTTTTTCATTTTGTTTAAGTTTAAGTAAAACGCTTGATTGTTTAGCTAAGGCTGATTCTTGCGCTTGATCAGTAATAGCCATAGAGTATTCAACGTTAGCCATAACGTAACTAATAACGTCACCCGCGTGTTGTAACACTTGTATAAAGCCACGCACAATGTTTATGACATTACCTATGACATCAGCAGTAAATGCAAAACCATACGCAACATTGTCCAACCATCGTGGCAAGTCTGTGCGTATAATTTCTTGTATGCCGACCCTAAATTGATCAGATTCTATCCAAGAATTAAACAATGCTTGGGTAATGCTATTAAGCAATGGCAACGTGGCTGTAGCTATTTCATTACCTAAACCCGTGAAAATCGAACCCAACTGAGTAAGACTATCATTAAATTGCTCGGCCGATTTGGTTGTATCACCGCCAATTACTAAACCTAATTTTTCCGCCTCAGCACGTAACTTTTCTACACCATCACGCCCACCGTTTAGCAGTGGTATTAATTGTGCGCCTGAACGACCAAACAAGCTCATGGCAATAGCAGTTTTATTCGCACCGTCTGCCATGCCTGCAAATCTTTCTGAGATTTGTAGCATCGCTTCGTCTGTGCTTTCTAAATTCTTGTAATCAATATTGAGTGCGTTAAAGCCTTTTAGCGCTTCGCCAGTGTTCATTGCAGCGTCGCTCATGCCCTTGGATAGCTTGGCCATGCTAAGTACAAGGGTGTCTTGGCTAACGCCGGCTAGGTCTGCTGCATAAGCTAAAGCTGAAAGACTTTCCGTTGTGACGCCAGCCATCTGTGCTTGCTTGGCTAACTTGTCCATGTTGTCAATAGACTTTTTGGTCATGTAAGCCATAGCCGTGCCAGCAGCTAAGATAGCAACGCCTACAACTTTGGCTGCATCTTTAACCTTTTCTAGCCCAGCCATTGCGCCCTTTAACCCTGACTGAAATTCAGCAGTGTTAAGACCAAGCGCTACACCAAGCCTTGCAATATTTGCCATTACATACCCTTCGTTAAAATTGCAGGTGCGCCCGGACTCATAAGCGCAAAAGCTAAAAGACTTTGATTAACTTGTGTTTTCTTGTCTTGTTCGCTTAATGGCGGGTAAATGTAGTCGTAAGTATTGGGTATGATGTCGCGCAACTTATAACCAGTCTTGCCTTTAGGTAACATCTTATTAAACTGTCCTGCGGTTAAGTTGCCCAAAACTTCAAGCAACCCAATATTACCAATTAACCCTGCGTGGTACATGACCGCAATATCGCTAAACGTTTCTTCATCTACCAATGCAGGGTCAGTACCGTGTGCAGTCAAATAAGCCTTAACTTGCCTACGGACTGACCCAATTACTTTCCCTTAGTGGCATTATAAGACGGGCTAATGGTTTCGCTAATTAACTTTACTAATTCTAGCTGTATAGCATAAGGGAATAACTCGTCAATCATTTCGTAGGTAATAGTGCTCATGTCGAAATTATCTTCCTCTGGCACTAAGTATTGCAACATGATGGTAATGCGCTCTTGAACGATTGCCTTATCTTTACAAAACTTTTTAATTGAATTGCCATCATAAATAATGTCATCTTCGGTAATAACAACCTTGTCCGTTCCTTCTGTTAAATCTTTGGTCATTTCCTCATAGAATTTTTTAATTAACAATTCATTTGGTGTTTTTAAACGCTCATTCATCAAATCAGATTCAACAGTTAAAGGCACGCGAACTTTAAACGTGTGACCCGCAAATTCAAATGACCTGATGCGCAATTCGTCTTTGTTAATATTAAATGCTTTTGAAAAACTGTTCATTTTAATAACCTCTTGGCTTGTTTTGCTTTGTATTTTTCGAGAGCTACACCAAGTGACTTCCCTAGTGTGCCAGTAACTTGTGCTGCTGAACTTTCTAATGCGGGTCGCATAAAAGGTTTAGGCACTCTTTGACCTGTGCCAAATTCTAAAATCATTGCTCTCGCATCACTTTTAATACCAATTTGTTTAAATTTACTGTTACCACTTTTAAGATTCTTAAACGCCTTTTTTGCTAAAACTTTACCACTTGCAGTAGTTACTGCTCCTATCACAACATCGCCCGGAAATATATATTTAGAACGAAAATCTTTTTTCCCCGGCTTTCTTGCTTCAACCTGTAGGCTTGCAGCTAATGCGCCAGTGTCTTTAGCAACTAAAGAACGCGCTTTTTCTAACACGGTTTTCATTGATAAACGTACCGCGCTACGCATGATGTTACTTGCGTCTTTTTCACCAAAATCATTACTTATTTGTTTAAATAATTCGGTTGTTTCAGCCCAACCTTCAAATTCAACTTTAACAACCGTTGCCATTACCATCACCTTTGATTAACCGATGGTAAATACTGTTATTGAGCTTCATAACGTAATCTGTCACCTCATCGGGTGACATGTGATAGGCGTGGCGCGAGGCAATTTCATGCGCGAGCATGATGCCCGTTATTCGTTGCTGAGTGAACCCAAACCAATTCTTTGTGCCGGAATTGGCTTGGGATAAAAGGTAGTCTAAAAGTTGATTATTATTTTGTATTGTTGTGGTCATATTTAATCTTCTTTTTTAACTTTCGGTTTAGGAGCAGGGTTAAATTTTGCTAAGTATTGTAAACAAGTTTCGTCAACGCTTCCTAACTCTACTGTTTTTAAAGCAGCCTGGACTTCGTTAGCGTCAACAATTAAAGTCTGAGCTACCGAGTCCAAAGACCTGTTCGTAGTTGCGAGAGTTTTAACTGCATCAGCTAACTTCATGCTGCGTTGCTCCAACCAAATTGATTACCACGCGGGTGTACTGTAAAAATTGCTTTTGCTTCAGCGCCCGGCTGCGCATCAATTTGAAACTGTGAGACACGACCATTAAACGCATAATAAATTGTATTTGTACCATCGGTTGCGCTAATAACAAACGTGCGATCAATAGTACCGTTGTAAGCATCGCCTCGCAAGATTAGCAACTGTGAGTCGCTTGGATTCCAAGGGGCAGTAATCGTTAAACTTGTTGGTGCTGATTGAGTCGGTATTTTATCTGATTGACGTGAACCAGCAATTGAAAAACTAGCCATTGCGTCATCTTGACCGAACGCAGGAACCGCCTCAACATTAACCAAGTTTGCAGGAATTGCTAACGCTGCCACTGTTGCGACTGTTGAAAGTGCAGCAGTTGTTAAAGGTGTTGGAGTAGCTGTAGGTTGCGCGTACAAACTTGCGCTAAAGCCGGGTAAAATTTTATTTGGAAGTGCCATGATAAATTCCTCTATTTAACAGTAAATTTTAAATATTGTCTTATGTCGGAATATCAAGTGTGCAATCTAAAATGACTTGCTGTAACCCGATTTCATTATCATATGTATTGTAAAGCCAATCGACATCAGCTTTGGCTATGTAAAAGCCCGAAGCCCCACCGAATTGACCGCTATAACCATGCAATGATTGTAGTATTAAATTACTTACATTCATAGCATCTTCAAATAAGGTTGTAAATATTGATATCTGAAATATTGGTCGGTCAATACTTTTGTTGTTTTGGTTTGTGCCTGTAAACACTTCTTGATGTATGTTACGCAAATTCCAAGTTATAAACTTTGTCTCAGTTGCAAAGTTACGATTAAAGTTTGCATACACGGGTATAGGCGTAACAATACTTGACAGTTGAAACTGTATTGCTTTTGCATAATCGGCTGGGTTGTTTTGGCTCATACGGGTGTCGTTGGGTCGTTTTTGTAACAAGTGAAAGTAATACTCATACGGTCATCTGATTCATAACAGTCAATAATGCGCCAATCGTTATCACGCCAAGTAACCGCAAACAAGTCTTGGTCATCAACAATTGATTTCATATTAGGCGTGTAATTAAAAGTCAACGTTACCAAATCTGTGTAAAGCCTGTACCTTTCCGATATTCTTAAACTGTTTCTAACGTCTTTAACAATAGCGCGTGATGTGAACCATTCTACAATCGCAGTAGTTTGTTCACCGTACAAATTTATGCCATTTGTGACGTTGTTTATAACTACGTTTTCAAATCTTGCAATGCTCATTACATCACCAAAGGTTTGTAAGGTCGAAGCAAAGTTGACACGCCAAAAGGTATGTTTCGTAAATTCTCGGTAGTTGTATCACTACGCTGATTGTATATGTGAGTAAGCAACATCAAACCAGCCTGCTTGATAACTGGGTACTGTGAAATTGGGTTAGCGTTACAAGTGTAATTAACAACAATTGGGTTAGCGTTTCCCGTATTGTTTGTCTGCGGTAAACCAGTTGCAACTACACGGTTACCTGAAGCATCATAATAATAATTAGAGCTTGCCAATGTTGTCAGTACAGGTGGTGTTGCACCGTTATAGTATTTGACCGAGTTAATCGTAACGCCCGGCTGTCCATTAAATGCTTGCGATATTTCTGGTAAATCCAAGTAAACCTGTGACGTGCTAAGGTCACTAAACGAGCCGTAGTAAGCCTCGTATGTCGTGGGGAATATAGACATACCAAGATAATCTTCTATTGCCATACGGGTCGCTAATTCAATGCTGTTCAAATAACTGTCTTGACTTTCATCTTGAAATAAATTTAGCTGTTGCGTAATCTCATCAAGTGTCAGCCATTGCGTAACAGTGTCACGCGCAACCTGCTCAACTTTTTCATAGTTGAATGGGTTTCTGCTAGTGCCTAAAAATGGGGTTTCAATTGACATTGTTTACCTTTAACCAACCAACCGCACGCCTGCAAATACGTCTCGCACTGTCGAGCAAACTCGTTTCTCTGCAAACAGATAAATAAAGCCGGGTGAAGTTTGATCAAAACGCTTGATAGTCATCATTTCATCGTCAGCAATGGTCATGAATCTTGACCAGTCTGCAAGATAAACAGGAAACTTGCCTGGACTTGCCACGCTCATGTACGGGTTAGGTACAACACGATGACCAAAAATATACACCGCTGCGCCACCGTCATCGTCGCCAACCTCAATAAAATTGTTAGCTGTGCCTGACACTTTTAATTTACGCAATGCACTAATAGTTGACGGGTGCATCATGTAAGCAGTAAATTCTTTATGCAAATACTGTGGCTGTAAAGCTGCTTGTAAATTAACTAAGTCATCATAAATAACTGCGCTTGCTGTTGCTTGCGTTACTTGTAAAACAGTATGCAGGCCGTTCGTAATTGCTGACCCACTTGTACCGAATGCGGCTGCGCTTGTTGAACCAGGATAATAATTTAAACCACGCAAGCCCTCAGTTGCACCGTAATTCACAGTTGTGCTTCCAGCTTGATCGTTGTTAAACATCATTGACAAGGCTTCTTGCTGAGAAAACTCAAACATTAAATCGTCAACAATCGACTCTTCAAGTCCATCAATATCTGATAGAACTGCTGTGCGAACTGGAACACCTGCGTTTATTGAACGTGTGGGCAATTGCCAAAATGATGTTGCAATATTTGGTAATCCTGTATTGTTATTTATCGGATAGCCCCACGGGTTATTTGATGCATTTTCAATTAATGTAGCGTTACCCGTTTTAACAACAAAGGCCTGCTCTGAGCCTATGCCGGCAATAAGCCGTGCACCTTTACGCAATGGATTATGTTCACGCGCAGATGCAAAGGCAACGTCATATATAACTCGACCACCTACATTTTGCCCCGAGCCAGTAAGAGATGATGCCTCTTTTAAATTAACAGTGGCTTCGCCTTCGGTGAGGGCTTTCTTTACTGATTCAAGGATTAAGCTCATAGTCTTTGTCCAAATAATTAAAGTGAGGGAGAGGCTTTACGCCCCCCCCGTTCGTACTTAAGTAGCTGTGCCGGTGCTACGGTAGCGAACTATTGAAAATGGGTCAACAACCGAAGTTGCTAAACGCTTTTCACCGTAGAACGTGATGCTGCCGGGCAATGTTTGATCGTACCTACGCAGAATCATATTTAAACGATCAACGATAGTAAACCCTTTTTGGAAGTCACCAAAGTACATGGGGTACAAACTAGTAGTGCCAGCCGTACCCGTTGCCGATTGACTTGGCAAATCGAGGTAAGTACTTTCTACAACATCGTAACCAAGCATTGTGCCAATCACGCCATCAACCGATAAACCCATATTGCGGTTAAAGATTGGTGCGCCATTGTTATCAACTAGGCCACGAATTTGTGACATAAAAGTTGAGTTAACCATAAACTTAGATGTCGGCACACGGTACTGAGGCGCTAGTGCAAACATAAAGTTAACTAGGTCTTTATACGTTACGTTAGAAGCACCAACGGTATTAACGTTTGAAGTCAACTGATCATACGTTGCAATGCTATGCAAGCCAGCACTTGAACCTGTGCCACTTGTACCGAACGCTGCAACAGTAGTTTTTCCACCTGCATATGTAGCTGCTGCGCCTGCGTATTGATTCAAACCACGCAGGCCGTTAGAGCCACCGTAAGGTAAGCTGGTTGCACCTTGATCGTTGTTTTGAATCATTGAAAAGGCTTCGGCTTGTGAAAATTCGGCCATCATATCACTAACAACATTTGATTCCAAACCGTCGATGTCGTCAAGCGCTGCGGTACGAATTGGAAACTGTACATTTAAATCTTGTAATGTAAGTTGCCAAATGTTTGTGCTTACAGTGGTTGTTGCACCGTTGTTTTGAATTGCGTAGCCCCATGCTGCGCCCGTGTTGCCAGTCTTAGCGCGGAACTGGTATGTTGAACCGTCAGTAGCAACGGCACGTGCACAACCTCTCATTGGATTAGCTAAACGCAAAGCAACGAACACAGGGTCGTAAGCTGTACGACCACCAACACCTGCGCCACCGCCAGTTAAAGCTGAGGCTTCTTTCATGTATGCGTCATATTGCGACTCATCAGCAAACATGGTTAATTCTTTTTCAACTTTTGCGCCTGATTTATAGAAGTTACTAATCTGCTCTTTAACTGAACGGTTAACTTCTTGCGTAATAGTTTTATACGTTTTGATAACCGCAGGGGCTTGAATAGATGCAACTTTGGCTTCTAGTGCTGCAACCTTTTCCTCAAAAGATGATCGAGCTTCTTCTACCGCTGCGATGGCTGAAACTTTACCCTCTTCAATCTTGGTGATTGTGTTGGCTTCGATTTCATCTAATTTTGCAATGATTTGTTCTGACATGATTATTTCCTTAAATGCGTTTTGAAAGGGCTTTCATTAACTCTCGTGCTTCTAAAGCAGCGATTATTAAATCAGCTTCGTTTACCACCGCGTCAGAATCACTCTGCTTTGGGGCTTCTTGATTAGGTTTAGGTGCATCACGCATTTCTAAAACCTTCTTCAAGACAGAAGACGCGGTGGTCGCATCTTTTTTGGACAGGCCTGCATCACGCAGTACTATCTCAATCGTGCGAGGGTTAGTTTTTCCCTCATCATCAAAGTATTCTAATTTTTGTATGCTTGCTTCTAAATTGTTTGGGTACATAACGACAGACACTTCGCGCAAACCGCCTTTGGTGATTTGAAAGTAAGCATCGTCACCTTCGCTTGCAGGGTCAATCATCACGCCTTCAGCGTCGACGTAGCAAGCCTCATCAGCATATGCACCAACACTTACACCGCCAAATAAATTAGGTGATTCTTTTAAAACTTTGTACATGTCCATGCCAACAGTTGTTTCTACAAACAATCTGCCAGACGCTGTCATGCCTTCGTCATCGAACGTAACGGATTCCCATTGTCCGACAGGCATACCTAAGTCGTTATGATTTAAAAACATTGGCATCGGTTTGCCTACATCTGCAAACTCTTTTGCCCAATCAGCGAAGCCTTCGGGCTGGTAATTAAATTTTCGCCCGTCTGCGCCTTCTCTCGCGCCCCAAGTGGTTACGCGTGCTTCAATTGTTCCTAAACTATTTATCGCTTCGTTTGCGTTTGGTTCTAACTGTAGTTTTGCCTCGCAAACTAGAGTGATATTTTTCATTGATTGCCCCAAGATTTATCGACTGGTCGTTATCTTGTATTGTGAGCAAATCTATTATTTTCGGTATTTTAACACTAGGTGTCTTTATTTGCGAATTTAATAAATTATATATTGTTTTGTCAATCATATTATGTAGTACCTATATTGTTTTTGCGCGTTTGATTGCCACCTCCACCGCCAGTATCCTGCGGTGAGCTACCGCTGACAGGCTCAAACTTTCCACCCGTTGTTAAGTCATCGTAACCGTCAAGTTTAGGCATGTTCATATACTCTCGACCTTCGTTTTGAGTCATAATGCCTGCGCTAACGCCTTGTGCAACAAAATTAATCTGATCCAACGCTGCGCCTTTTAGAAAGTCTTTAGTGTCAAACCGCACAACTAGATTTGGAAAACCTTTAAAAAGGTGGCTGTTGAGCTTTTGCTCGATGTTGATAATCATCGGGTACATTGTCGCTTTGTAAAACTCGTCCATCATGGTTTGCGTGTTGTTATATTTTTGGTCTGCAATACCTAACATTGATGGTGGTACACCGAATAATCCACAGATACGCTTCATTGTCTGCTCTTTCAGTGCTTGCGTTTGCGTGTCCTGTAAGGTTAAAACATCTAGCGGTTGGTACTTCATGCCTTGGTCTAAAAGCATACCTTGGCCAGGCTTGGATTGATCTGTTGACCTGCTACCCGTCATGCTTGACCATGCTTCTTTAAGTCGCGCAGCAATTTCTTTATACTTTGCGTCAGGTATAACTTGCTCGGTTACAAACATGCCAGATGGTTTTGCGCCGTTTTGCATAATAAAGTTTGCGTACAAATCAATGTCTTGGTCAAGCGCAACTAATTCTGTAGCTAATATTCCTTTGTTAAACCCAGCACTACCTTGCCACGCAGCCTCTTTAATGTGCATAACTTGGTGAGCGGATAGCGGCTCGTTATGATTAAATCCGTAACTTGGAGTTGATAGTTGGTAAGACGGATAACGCGCTTCGGTAAGACGTGCACTTATTAAAGTCGAATCTAAATTATACATTTCAATCGGTGTTTGCAAACTGTCATCTTGCTTGGCACGCCACCACAAAGTGAACGTTTCACCTGACAGGTCTTGCCACAAACACCACTGATACCAAAACTCATACTGTGACTGAAAGTTATTCGGACAGCGCAGTAAATTTAAAACTTGCTTGGCCTTGGCTTTGTCACGCACACCTACTTTTGACGATGCCAGCGCGTCAACAAATGTACCATCATCAGTCTTGGTCATTATGCTTATTGGTAACTGTGCCAATGCACGCGCCTTGACGCCACATGCTGCCATCACCGTACTATTACGGGTAAGCATAGACATATCAACCACACGACCTGCCGTAGTGGTGCTTGATGTTGTTACGTATAACAACTGCTGGCTTACTGTTTGCTTGCCACCTTGCCCTTGGTACAAGACGCTATTGCCAAGCTGAGTTTGACCAAAAAGAGTATTAGCTTCTAATTGAGTTGGTTTTTTACTTTTGAATATATCAAAAACGCCCATGCTTACACCCAATAAGATAACAATTGTTTATCAATTTTAAACTAAAAGCTACGAAAACCAAAACTATTTGAAACACTTGGTGTGTCAAGGCTA
>Ga0307928_10002660_pt1 | contig 13731 bp, 12 predicted proteins | sample AceLakmetagen232_FD_201815 | JGI IMG/M metagenome (GOLD analysis project Ga0307928, IMG submission 201815) | Saline water microbial communities from Ace Lake, Antarctica - #232 | ecosystem: Environmental > Aquatic > Non-marine Saline and Alkaline > Saline | place: Antarctica: Ace Lake... | reverse complement strand
TTAGGCACATCCTCGGTATGGGTATCACTGAAGGGATACTTAATACCTGAGTTAGAATCGTATAGTTGTTGAGGTGCTCTCATTAAAGTGTCCACAATGGTATAACTACCATCTTATTAGTATTAAAATCGTTACTATGGTTTCCAGTACCACCAATTGGTACAGTCAAAGAAAAAGTAATAGCTACTCTAGCATCAACTCCTTCATAATAAGGACTCAAGGAGCCAGCATAAAATCTTATACCGTCGCCGGGAGCTAAAGGAGCTGTAGTTGTTAGCTGAGCTACTAGATCCCCACCTGTCACGGCAGTTACTAAATCAGTTCTCTGAATAGTTCCAAGCACAGCTGTATCGATAACAAAGACTTTAGTTGCTGCTGGTGCATCAGCAAAACTAGCTTGCATGACCAGTCCTGCTGGAATAACTGCTGTTGTATGATTAGTGTATTTACAGGAGGCATGTATTTCAGATCCTGTAGCTTCTGCATTAAAACGCCAGCTCTTTAATTGTACCACATAGTTCCATCTCTGTAGCAAAGCTGTATACTGGTCTAATACTCCTTCAGAATTCTGAATAGTATTCTTCTCTACATCTATTGCATTTACTACTGTAGTAATATGGGTTTGGAGATCATCATACTCAGGACAATCATTACAAGCTGGGCAGGTATCCAGCAGACTAAGTAGATTAGGCGTATCTGGAACTTCATAATCCAGGAACTGTCCAAGATGGAAGCATCTATCTACACTGAAGAAAAACGCGCCATCTGTCGTACTGGCTTGGTGCATAGTAGAAATCCAGTATGGAGCACCACTGAAAGGGGGATTACCTTCAACAATATCAGTAAATTTCTGTTGCGTAGTGGAGTCATTTTCACCTAATTCAGCCCCAGCAGCAAGCTCGATCTCGTTATCATCATTGACTCCGAGATCCATATTAATACCGGACTGTAGGACGATGTTTGAACCAATTGTAACTGGATTATCGAATTCATCTTTTTTGTCAACACCGTCTGCATCTACAACCCTCAGGGATGTTACATAATTGTGTGCCATTAAAAATATCCTGTTTGAGCTTCCAACAGTCCTAGTCTTTGTTCTATCTGACTTATATCAGTTGTTGCTCCGTCATAGAAATCTATTAGACGAGCATATCTGACGTTGATCTGGTTAAGAGCTTCATATGCAGCATCAAGGTAATCGCCATCACAGCAGGGATCACTACAAGGGTTACTAATAATTATACCGTTTGATGCATTAGTTATCACTACACAATCCTGGTCATCGATATCAAAGTTACCTGCACTATCAGGATCTAGACTGTTAATTGTTTGAATAGGTCTGCCATACAATTGTACCAGAGCATCTATAATATCTGCATCGTTCTCCAGTTTAATATCTGTATTAGTCTCATTCAACCTGGCCGAGAAAACAATAGTAGTAGTATCTGTTACAGCATCATAACTAGGGGTCATGGTAACATTAGTCCCTTCCTGCAGGATTACGTTACCATAGAATTTTTGGTTACCTACCTGAATAAACCTTACTTGACTCAATCCCTCATCTATTGCTGTAGAATTTATAGCTGTTGCTGTTTCTTCAAACTCCCATACTCCAGGGGTTACCACTGTCGCTGTGTTTGTTCCTATTGTACCTGTACCAGACATATCAGAAAAGAACTGATCCGATAGTTGGTCTTGAGGAAGAGCAACAAACGTATAGCTTATGTTGGTTCCTGCTGTAGTATCAATATTAAAGAAGGAACCTACGACAAATGCTAGGTCAGCATCAGGTTTATAGGAGATAGTAATATCTACAGTATATCTACGAACTACTACAGATGAGACATAAAATGTCCCATCATCCAAGCTACCAGAAGGAGCTGCTAATTGTATATCCACCAGTAGAGAAGTAGGCAGATTAATAGTATCAGTCACATCACGAGCATTCAAATCATCCATTATTGGATAATTGCGGTGTGAATTCTGATTCAGAAATTCTTGAAGTGTTTCAGGCATTATTCACCTCTTTAATAAACTAGAATACCCTGTCGCAGTACCAAGTAATCGTTGCTGGTTAAATTATCCAGTGACAGCTTATACTGAACCTGAGACTGAGCAGTGACATCAAACCTATCAGCTTCTGCAGTTATCACTAGATAATACATACTATTTAATGTCGTGGCAGCACCACTCAAAGTATGTGTTTCAGGAACCGCTGGTATAGCCTGTGCTGTTACATCTGGGTTAGGAAAAACTAATACCTCTGCTGAAATATTAGGAAGAGGAGCTCCACCAACAGCGGGACCTCTCATCCAGAACCAGAGAGCAGCTTCTTTAGTAGTATCTGCCGTCCACTTAGGAACATCAGCTACACCTAACATAGCAGATTCTCTGTTAGAGGGAAACACTGTATAAAGAACATCGTCTACTGTGTACTGTAAGGCATTATTCAAGTTTATTATAGAAGCATCTATGTATCTACTGGAAAACTCTGTTAGAGCCAGCTCTACAATACCTTGTCCATCCTCTGGAGCACTGGAAGATATTATATCCAGACCCTCTCCTGCGACGATCTGTTCTACTATATCTCCACGTTTCTTTTCATTCTCATCAGTTATATCTTTGACTACAGTATAACCAGATTCACTTGTACTAGCAGTAAAGTCTTTCTTACTGACTGTAGCTAGACCGTTAGTCAGGGTTATCTCCATTACATCGGGACTATCTGTATCAATAGCCCGGACAATGTTTGGACCGTGAGAGTTAGGGGCTGTCAACCACATATAGATATCATCTGTAGGAGCTATAGCATCCATCCACCATACATTAGATTCATTTATTTCTACATCAGCAACGGGAATATTATCTCCAGAAGTCACATATGTATAAGCAGCTATCCCTGGATACAGAGTAAAAATAGCTCTGATCTCGTCAGTAGAATTTTCCAAATCGTATCCATAAGTAGCCCCCGTTGGAATAGTAGCATCTGGAAAGTTGACAGCATTAGCTACCAACCATAATCCATCATCTAATTCATATCTTTTATGATCGTGAGTAGAGTGTTCATATCTAACTGTAGGCAGCCAAAGATTAGTCTCCCCATCGTATACAATAACCATGATAGCTAGTGGAGGGGTTGTAGCTGTTACTTGTCCAGCTGTATCCGCTGACAGGTAGTATGTACCTGCTGTCGGAGTAGCAGTTCCAAACAAATTAGTTAAATCTGCAAAACTTCTTAAATATCCGTTAAGTACGATAGAACCGGTAGTATCGGTAAATTTGTTAACCAGTATACCTATGACTACAGCTTCATCAGCTGGCTTCAAAGTTCCATCATCGTTTAATGTAGTATCATCCCACTTAGCTATAGCAGAGTTGAATTCATTATTAGTTGCATCCCAATATAACAGGTGTCCTTGTTCAGTTGCTGCATTAACAGCTACCAAACGTACGTAAATAAACTCTGCTGAATACACATCATCCAGCACAGCTCTTAGATAATCAGTTCTTTCTGCTACTGCATTGATAGATTTGTTAACAATGCTAGCTTTGACCTCGTCAGTTTCCTGAATAGGAGGGATTGTCTGTTTCCATGAACCAGGTGTAGTCATTATTTAATCCTCCTTAAGGGGATGCTTCAAAAGTTATAGTCCAGCGTATACCTATTTGGGCTCCGGCTACTTTCGATATATCTGAGCTTAGATCAGCACAACTAAAAATTAGGTCTTCCGATTGGTCATCCATATCTGCAGCTGATACAAGTGCTGAGTGATAAAATACTGATGTACCATCTGTTACTGGGACGGTTGGGAAGAAAGATGTACCATCAGTAACAGCCAAAAAGGCTACTTCGTTATTCTGATAGTCACTATCGGACGAGGTATAAACAGGATTTCCCATTGTGGATACTCGGACAAAGCTTCTATTAGCAGAAGCATCTGCGTACGTTCCAGCTATATTACTAAGGTCTGCTGAAATACGGATAGCACCAGGATCATTTTCAAAAACTAAATACATAGCATTAATATTTAGATCACCTGCCAGGGCTTTTGCTAAAATGTCTGCGCCCTGATAAATAATCAGGTTATGTTGTTTATGTATTAAATCCCAGCTATCCCCGTTTACACGGAATATCTCTATTTTACCTTTTACTGTTTTAAATAATTCATTCATATGGATAGCTTCCTATTAACGTTGTCGGTTATATTGTCTCCTGAGTAACTTTCAGCAACATCTACAGTGTAAAAAGCTTCTACTGTTTCAGATATACTGGACATGTCATATGTTACTGTACTACTCGTACTTAAAAAAGTCAATAATGTAGTGTATGCCGGAACCGTGAATTTCAGGTAAGAGAGGAACATTCCCGGATCTACTCCAGCGGGTATTAAATCAGTATCAATACTGACAAAGAAAGCATTATTTTTAAATGCTCTCTGTTGGTATTCTGTAAATAAGTTTATTGTGGCGGGAGCATGACCATAATTATCTTCTACTATAACATCAGTTAAATCCCTTCCTTCGCGAGCAGCTATGCCCAATAGATAGTTTTTGAAGTCATCTACTGTATCATCCCTACCAAAGAAAGGAAGATCCCACCTAGCATTAATAAATATATAATCATAGCTAGCGTCTGTTACCAAGAGGTCAATAATAAACCCGTCGACTCCTTCAGCCAAATAGGTCAGAGCTTCACTAGTTATATCTTTTACCAGATAAAAGCCTTTGGCATCATCAACTAGAACTACCAGCTCCTTTGCAGGAAAAGGATAGTCAACATTCTCTACCATCACCCCATCTGTAAAATTAGCTCCAATAAAGTTCTGACTAAGATGTAAGGCTGGGAAAGACGCATAAGGAATATCGTCTAACCCTGTAAAGGTCTGGACAGAATCAAACACCAACTCACCATCTATCACAGTATCACCAATATCAGGTAGTACTGATACAGATTCAGGAGCATTGTACAAGTTATCATCTATCTCTACCCACTTCCTACCTCCCTCCGTAAAGATCCTTTTAAGTGTACCTCCAGTAATAACGAAATCAGTATCTACTGTAGCGCAGAGAAGCTTGTTTACATTGTTTATTGTTCCACCTTCTACTCGGAGATCCCATATAGCATTTATAATTTTTTTGAAATACTCGGAGGAGGTAACACTGAGCTTAACTGTCTCTGCATATATCTCGTTAATATCGTCATAATCCTTATCAGAATTAAAAAACCACATCCCTATTCCTAACTCTGGATCATCTACTGAATCTAAAAAACGTTTATCAAATCCGGAAGAAAAAGGATTATTCCTAAAGAAAATAAGATTTCTATCATAGTTTACTAAGTAATCAATGTTTTCCTGTAAGATTGTTGTAGGATTAACAGGAGAAGACATAATAAACGGTATTTTTTTAATAGAAGAGTCTATAGGAAGGGTGAAAAAGTTATGTAAATGGTCCCCAAAGTTATATAGACCATTAAAATATACATTGTCTTGGTCAAAAAGCATTGCATCCTGATTCATCTCGGATTCGTCATAAGTTACGAATAACCACTTTTGCTTTCGATATATGTCAATAGTGTACCTAGACAGAGAGTTGTTTAAGGTAGTAACATCCAGGTCCATTTGATCGTAACGATCTTCTAAACCTTTCAGAAGATTATCTATAAATTCTGCATCTTTAAATACTTGCAACCAGAATTTACTGATATACGTCTCTAACATTTTACACCAAGTATTCGTTTGTTCTAATTAAAGATAAGGATACCGAAGTAGGAGTACAGAAGAAAGCTACTGTATTAGCGCTTACTCCCTGCTCCAAGTCTTCTGTTACTGTTAAGGTATCTAGACTGCGGTAATAATGTTGCTCTCCAGCAGGATCATAAAGAAATCCTGAAAGAATCATAGGAGCCTGCACTACCACATCAACATCTGTTTGTAAAATTGCGTGAGATAATTCTGTGGTGGTCACATAACCTCTTTTCATAGGTATTGCATTTACCGCATCTGCAATAGCTTCCTTTAAAGATTCTTCATCTGGAATGTCTCGATAATCGGAATATTTAATAACTGCCTCTACACTGATAAACATTGGAATAGAAGCTTTTACTAAGTAATCCCCCGCAGGGTTACGATATTCAGATGAAGCTAAGAAATCCTGTAAAGTATTTATACTAGGTAATAATAATACATCAACCGTGAAGGTAGTAGTATCACCGACAGCAGTATAATCAGTTAAATTTTCGAAAGTAAAGATAGCTTCGGCCGTCTGATATTTAGTATATCTAGCCTGTGTGCCATCAGAACAGTCAGGGATATAAGTCTCATTAGAAACATCACAGGAAAAGGTATATTCAATATCTCCGGTATATGTTACTACGCCTGTTATAGTGTCGTGAGAAATCTGATTTATTAGATAGAATGCTGGAGCATCAGTTTTGCTGATCAATACTTTCCATTGGTTTGTATCCGGATCAATTAGAGTACCTGTCAAAGTCAGTTCAAGATTAGAAGGATAGTTAGCTGTTCTAGAATAGATATCTACTCTACCGCCTGGGTTTACCCCGTATACGTTATCTTTACCCCTAAGCATTTCAGCATCACCCATACCTATTACAGAGGTATCCTGAACATTAACTGTTGTCAAACTAGTAAAAAGAGCTTCTACGTGAGCCTTACCAGAAGGAACCTTAGCTGTTATACCCTCAGCTGTACGAGCTTTCATCTCAGCAGTAGTCTCTTCAGCAGAGCCACCTTCAAATGTAGAGGCTGTCTCTATCTTAGTAACATCTTCCAAGGTCGTATCTGCAGTAACAGTCTGTCCTGGAGATATCACAGTTGAGGTGGAACTTTCAGTAGTAGCAGGTATGGTTATAAACCAAGTGTCGTCATTGTACTGTCTCAACACACGATATCTAGAACTGTCTAGGATATTGTCTTCATTTGCTACACCTATATAAGTCTCGGAAATAATTAGATTTTCAGAACCAACAGTAAAGATGGTTGTTGATGGTATATAAAGGTTAGTATTATTATTAGTATAAATTACAATATATCCACCAGCAGTGGATCCTGTTTTTCTGGTTACGTTATAATTTGAAAGCAGTTTCTCTGTTATATCATCGTCAGTTCCATTAGATATAGACAAGTTATCAATAACCGTGTTTATATCCTGATTGGTTGATGTATAATAAAGTGCCGCAGGCTTAATCACCAGTTCTCTGATTGCTGTACCTATCGAAGTGTCTAGGTTAGTATCATAGGAATTAAGCCATTCAGCTAGGAGCTCTTCACTCGCAAAAACTGTAGACGTATCTAAATTTTCTAAACTCATTTTATTTATTCTCCATTAAGATTATAAGGAACTATACTATCGATGGCTTGCCCGGAAACTGTTGTTACAGTTATCAGTAAAGTAACATAGGAACGATTAGCAGGATCAATAGTAACCTGTATTTCCAGACTATCAAGCTGTTCATTTTCAGGTGTAATATCTTCATCAGTATTAGACTGTATAGCTTCACGTACCTCGTCAGCTGCTAGGGTAAATTCATTCTGTAAAACGTCTTCTTCATTCACATTACCTGTAACTAATTCTAAAATATCAGTACCTAATGTTTCTGTTAGAGCACTATCATTATCTTTAAACAGAAGGGTTATTACCCTCTGGGATAATTTATAAGCACCTTCATTAACTTTATTATCAAAAGCCAAAGGTATTTCAGCAGGATCTTTAGTTGCTGCCATATAATTTAGATCATACGTCATTTGGATCTACCTTATCGCCTAATAGTTTATATTTAGTATTTAAGAAACCATTTGACTCATCAGAAAAACCTTTCTCTAAAGATTTTTCTATTGAAACAGCTTCTATACGACTTCTATTAAACATTCTGTGTGCCTTCTTTACAGCCAGGGAAAAGTAATAATCGTTACCTCTATTAATCAGTTTTTCAGCATCCTGCTCTGACTTCTTTTTACTGATCTCCTGTCTATACCTTCCTTCGGAATTACTTTCGAAGGTCCCACTATCTAATTCTGAGGGAGCTTTCCATCTAGGGAACGGATTATTGTTAAGCAATAAGTTATCCGTAGCATTCTTAAAAAACGATACCATCGAAGATATCATTTCATTTGTAGTTTTAAGAGGCACGGCCTTCCTCCAGCTTCTTGACAATCTTATTAATACGTAGACTGATAGCAGCTGGAGTGATTTTTAAACGCTTAGCAATTTCGCCTTTAGGTATAGTCTTGCTCCCAGCATAACCAGTAGTCCATTCAAATATTTTTTTATTGATAGGATCAAGATCATAATATACATAATCTGACCATACCTGCTCATAGTCTTTTCCTTTAGAGAACAAGGAGTCACCTTTTTCTGTCATCGCTGATGCCGTAGTAGTCGTAGCTTTATAGTTCCTAGCTCTTTCTATCGCCTTTCTAGGCACACCTGTAATGTCAGATAATTCATCTACGTTAGGTTCTCTACCATATTCACTTTCAAAAGTTTGCGTAGCCTGATATAGCTTATTCTTTTGGAGAATAACATTCTCTGGAATATGCACTGTATAGGTTCTTTTTGCTTTTTCTCTATTCAGGGCCTGCAGGTTTTGATGTATATAAGAGGATAGAGCCATACCTTTAGTAGGATCGTATGAGTTGAGATAGTCTATGGTCATCAAACGTGCTCGGGTACGTAGAGCATCTGAATAATTACCACCATATGTCTTAAGAGCCTTATCAATGACGGGATCTAATTTAGTCATAAGAGGATGCAGATTTTTACGAGTAGGATTAGCTTTCCACTCAGTATATTCCTGAGGGAAAGCAGTAACCTTATTTTTATCCGTCAGGTTCTTTGGAAAGGGTTTGTCGTCATATTTAAGTTCTTCTTTAGGCATAATCACTCCAGATTTTCTACCATGTTAGACTATTCAACTAATGTACTCTCAATTTGTATTTAATACAATTCTATTTTTTCCATCTTATATTTATCATATAGAGGGTGTTCTGTGAAACCACATTTATCATTTTCTTTTTTATTTCTAACGTAAGCTACACTCACATTCATACTGTATCTACCAACACTGGACTTAATAGATACCCCCTGGACCTGTCCATATATTACGGAACCTCCAAAGATCTTTCTAGCTACATTATCGCTGGATACATCAATAGCGATGACCATGCCTGGACAAACGTTGAAGTTAAGAGGTACACTCATAGTAAAAGAGTTCTTAGCCCATACTCGGGTATTGTACATGGTCTTAGCTAGTTTATCAGCCCACAGTTGTATTTCATTCTGGGTTAATTTACCATTTTTCTTATCAGGAGTTACTATATTCTTCTTATGTTGAGGTTCGTCTTTCCTACCCAATTGCTTCACATTAGATGGTTTACCTAAGTTAATATTCTTAGTCAAGATAGCCCATGCGGGAGGTCGTACATATTCATATATGCCTTCTATTTTATCAGCGGCGGGGGGATACTGGGCAAAGATCTGTTTATCTTTACCTGTCTTTCCAGCATCATTACCATCCTGACCATATAATAAACGTACCCCCACAATAGGAATAGTTGATAAAACAGAACGAGTATTAACTCCAAATATTTCAGTAGCTTTTACTGTTTGCACAGCAGTCTTACTTAAAGGAAAATTAGGAGCTATTGTAGCTGAAAGTGCATTTGGCAGCAAAGCTCCTTGAAGCATAACCGACATTCTAGCTAATAGAGTAATACCATTACTAGTCTTCCAACTATTATTTAACTGTTGTGATATAATAAAGCGCAATCTACTATTTAAAGCTTTCTTATTTCTCTCAGTTCCCATATGCATCTCAGCAACCTCTATATCATCTAGAACATCTAAAGCATCGGGGTTATTAGCTCTAGCACTTGATTTTTCCTGCTTGTATAAAGACTCTAAAACATCTTTTAGGTATTGTCCGGGACTGGAAGCTATATCCAGTTTATGGCTGTCTGATAGCCCTGACAGGCTTTTATCAGTAGGGCTTTTAGGTATTTTACTATTAGCTCGATACATATCAATAAAAGGACCGTTAGTAGAATCCAGTACATAAGCTCTGGATATAGTAGGTAGACCTCCTAACAGAGCTAGACGATGAACACAATTAACAACAACTGATACGCTAGTTCCTGAAGCGCTGCTAGCTTTGGAAGAAGTTATACCCGACACTATGCCTAGGAAAATGAAACCACCTATTTTAGCCGCATTAGTCTCTTGATGGTTATACTCGATTAATACTTCATCCCCCTCATCTATGTCTGATGGGGATATACTTTTTACCCCCTTCTTAGTAGCATAACCTTCACCTAATGCTAACTGTATCTGTGCAGTAGGAACTTTGTTGATATTGTAGTTAACAACAAACCCCGAAACGGCTACTTTATTTCCGTTTATGGTTACTGTAGCTTCTACATTAAATACTCTGTCTTTAACTGCCATCTCTAATTTTCTCGTATAAGTTCATTGTTAGTATAGCAACTTTTTCTAAGGTAGATTTATTGTTCAGGTAAGCAGTAGTATAATCAGCACTATACCAGGGGATACTAATATTGTCCACTGACGCAAGCATAGTGTTTACATCACGAATAAACTTCTGACTATATTGTACTGATAAAACAAAAGAGGAGGTGGGTAAGGTACCTTGCAGTCTTAAATAGATCTTATCCGCTAACAATATCTTGTTAGAAAGATTATCAGTCATCGCAAAACTATAGATAGCAGAAGAAATTCCTATTGCATTTACCGTAGCTTGCATGACAAGAGGATCTATTGTTATAGAAAATGATTTCTCACACCATCTAGACTCTCCTGTATTTTCATTGAGAACTAAAGCATTCATATCAGTATTATTTAGTACTGTATAACTATTATCTCTTAGAACCATCACAGGAGTATCATAGGTATTTAAAGGATCCAGTTCTTCAAGACGATCTGCATAAGTGGATTCTCTTATGTAATGTAATAGCTGTTCGGTGCATAAAGAAGTATAAGTCGCATCTGCTGGAGGAACTAGTATACTATGCAGTTCCTCTAAGTCTCCGTTTTCTTTAGGTAGATAATCTTCTATCGTACGATAATCGTTTTCTACTCCCCTATTCATTAATGTAAAAAAGTTGTTAAGCATCAATGTACTCTCCCTAAAAAGTTAAAGCTGAAAGTATATGTATTCTGTTTACCAGTTACTAAATGTACTGTTAAGTTAGTAAAATACCCCGACAAGGTCATACCTCCAATTGTTATACGTAAAGGCTTAGTATTCTTTGTTCCTAATTTATGTGCCTTATAAAACTTGATAAACTTCTTAGGAGTACTCTCTACCTTTACTCCCTTACAGGCTTCTTTAGGAAAGGCTATTCCCGATATACTAGACTGACTTAACTTATCTCCAAATACATATAAATAGGCATCGTTATTAAAAGCATAGTTGATCTGATAATTCAGATCTGCACTGCCTTGGAAATTAGTAAAAAATAAAGTTTCATCCAAACCCTTTATTGCCATAGGCAAATTAGGTTTTTTTGGATATATAGCTATTTGTTCTTTTTCAAAAATATCTGCCATTTTATTATCCCATTACATTAAATCAACCACTTTTTTAAGCATCTTAAGTATATCTTCTAACCATTCAGAAGAATCTCTAGGTACACCTTCCTGAATAGCTTTCTGTTCTTCTTTCGAGAACATCTTTTTTCCACCTTCTTTTACATCTTTATCTTCATCTCTTGCAAAGACTTGTAATCTTTTTAAATAGGCATCATCGTTTTCGTCCTCACGTCGACCCACATCTAAACTCCTCTTACTTTTTTTTAATTTTTCAGCAAGATATTCAGTCATTGTTTTTTGTTTTTCTGCATAATTAAGATCGGAAAATCCCCTTTGTTTATCACCCTTTTCTCTGGCTTTCTCTTCCAACATATACTTCATAGTACCTTTTTCAGCTTCTAAGTCTTCTTCTAGTTTAGTAGGATCTTCTAGAGCAGCTAAGTCTTCATTGAATTGTTCTGGAGTTATAAGTTCACCTGAATCGTTGATTTTAGATGTTAAAGTTTCCATTTTCTTCTTAACGATTTCTGCTCTAGCCTTCTTTTCAGTCTCACTTATACCCTTTTCATTTACCCACGCTTTCAGCTTCTCCCCAACTTCTTTCTTTCCTAAAGCAGCACCAAACATTTCCTTCTGTTTACCGCTAGACATAACTCCCATCAAGTTCTGAATAGATTCTTCAAAACTTTTACCTCCACCAGTATCTCTTAGGAATCCAGTAATACCTCCAGACTGTACAGAAAACGCCGTAGCAATCTTACCAGCCCATTCAGATCTTTCCTGCATGTTCTGGGCTTTGTCCACTTTATCCATCGCGACAGTCATTTCTTCTGACGTCTTATATCCTAATTCACTGGCTATAACATTATATTCTTCAGTTATCTGACCCATCACAGCTCCTGCTTTAGCTGATCCGGCTTTACCTCCTCCGTAGTCTTTAGTCAACTGAGCTCTCAACTGTCTTAGACTCATCTTTTCATAACCCTTACCTTTAATACCTTGATCTAATAACAACTGTTTTCGATAAGAATAAGCTTGGTTTTTAGTTTGATTAAGTGCTGCAAAGGTTCCAGTAGAATCTTTTGCCGCTTCATCTCTAGCCCCTCTAGTATATTGACCGGACTCAATAGCATCTACTGATACTCCTGCCATACCAGCAATAGCTTCTGAGGTAAGTGTTCCTCCAAAACCTTTTACCTTAGCTTTAAAAGCTTCTATCTCCTCATCAGATACTTCACCACCTCTAAGAGCAGCTAAGGCTGCTCCTATCTTATTACTGGTAGCGCTTTGTTGAGCACCTGTTACTCTCTGTACCATTGTTTGATTTAAACTGTTAAGATCTACTCCTTGGAGATTTCCAATAGTTTTACCACCAACCAGTTTTCCATTAACCATTTCTCCTCCGATAGTTTTACTACCAAAACCACCTGCCATGAAAGCTGCAGTAGTCAATCCTGCTGAACCTGCTCCTAAACTATGTCCGGCTATCTGCTGAGAGATCATGCCACTGGCTCTGGAATACTGAGCTATGCTGCCTACTGTTGTTCCTGTCATTTCGGCAAATTGACGGTAATTCTGCATCTGACCTGCAGCAGCTCCTGCTCCGAAGGTATTCATAGCTGCTCCACCAAAGGTAGATTCCAGTTGCTTGATAACCTCACTCATAGGCCCTTTTATAATATCCCGAATGCCTTGAATAGATTTAGCAGTCTTTTGGATACGTTCCTTCATACCTTGAGGATCTTTTAAATCTATCTGTCCTCGCTGAGCTTCAAATCCTACTAAAGCCCCAACATCTTTACCACTGGCAAAACCATATTCAGCAGTATTTTTTAAATAGTCAGAAGTAAGAGAGCTGGAGGCAGCTATAAGATCCTTTCTAGTAGACGTATTCTTAGCGAAAGTTTCTCTGTCAAACACTCCTCCTGGAGTATAACCCAAAGCAGCAGCATTATTAACAAAAGATCTTCCAATATTTTTAGCTCCGAGTAGAGCTGTACCAAATTTTATCATCCCCTTGTTAATATCAGATGAATCAGCCATATCGGGATTAGCTTCAAGGAAAGAATCATAAGCCTGTTGATTAGACTTATCGATGATAGTGTTCATCGACTTATCCATAGCACGCTGCATGTTCCTCGAGCTATTCTGGTTCATCCGACTCAT
>Ga0307928_10002659_pt1 | contig 13731 bp, 16 predicted proteins | sample AceLakmetagen232_FD_201815 | JGI IMG/M metagenome (GOLD analysis project Ga0307928, IMG submission 201815) | Saline water microbial communities from Ace Lake, Antarctica - #232 | ecosystem: Environmental > Aquatic > Non-marine Saline and Alkaline > Saline | place: Antarctica: Ace Lake... | reverse complement strand
AATGGGATATGTTATTTCAAATAAAGAAGTTATCGATAAACTAGGACTTTTAATTGAAACTACTTACTCTTGTATGCCAGAGTTTTCACAAAGAGCAGCTTTAGCAGCGTTAAAACTAGAGCCAAATAAAATGAGGTTATTTAAGAAAAGAAATCTTATGCACAAGATAGTTTCTAAAAAATATGAATGTGAACTACCAAAAGGAGGATATTATCTCTGGTGTAAATGTAAGGATGGAGATAAAGAGTTCGAAAGATTATTAAAGAAGGGAATCGTGGTATGTCCAGGAAGTATATTTGGAAAGAAAGATCATATAAGGTTTTGTTTTGCAAGACCAACTAAAGATATTAAAAAACTAGGAAACTTATTATGAAAATCTTATTAGTATTCACAAAAGAGAATGAATTGCTTTTTCAAGCTTTACAGAGTTTGAAAGATACTTGTCCAAAAGAAATGGAAATAAAAATAATTAAGGCAGATAAAACTAAGACTAAAACTGCTGAAGAAGTTTATGAAGAATATTTTAATTCTGAAGAATTTACTGAAGATACTTTAATTTGGCATCCTGACATGATTGCAATAAAAGGTTGGTATGAAAACTTCCAATGTTACAAAGACATGTTTGATGTTGTTGGTTTAAAGTTACTTTATCCTAACGGAATGATTCAACATTATGGCGGAGCAATAACAAAAGACGGAGTAGGCATACATCCTCATCAACATTGTTTAAACATAGGACTAAATACTCCTCAAGAGACAGCTTATGTTACTGGTCCTGGAATGTTTGTTAAAAAGAAAGTCTGGGAAAAACTAAAAGAATATGATAAGAGATTTACTTATTACATAGACGTTGATTTTTGCTTTAGAGCAAGAGATGAAGGATTTACTATTGGAGTTGTTCCAGTTGAAGCAATCCACATTGAAGGTCAAGAAACTTTAGCTTTACCAGAGCATGAAATCAGAACAAAGAAAATAGAATCTCATAAAAGATTTATTTCAAAACATTTGAATCAATTAGCTAAATATGTAGGTGATACTGATGATAGAACTACCAAAACAGATTAATTACGCAGAAGCATACTTAACTTTAAGATGCAATCTTGGCTGTAGCTATTGCATTAATGATTCTAATGGAGTAAAAAGAAACAGAGATGAGCTTTCTGGAAAAGATTGGATTAAAGGAATAAATAAAATAGCTTTTGAAAAGATGCCCTTGACTTTGGGTGGTGGAGAACCAACACAACATAAAGACTTCTTTGAAATACTTGATGGAGTAAGAGGCCAAACTAATATTGACTTACTTACTAATTTACAATTTGATCCGGATGAATTTGCAAAAAGAACTTCTCCAGATAGATTCACAAGTAAAGAGAATCCAGCATATAAGTCTATAAGAGTTTCATATCATGCAGAAAAAATGAAACCTGATGAAATCGTAGATAAGGTTGCAAGATTACAAGACCATGGATTTAATGTTGGACTTTTTGGACTTAATCATCCACTTAACATTCAAGATAATATTCAGATGTCTGAATTAGCAAGACAGAAGAGTGTTTACTTTTTTATTAAAGATTTCTTAGGAAAATTTGAAGGTCAAAGCTTTGGTTTTTACAAATATCCAAAAGGACTAGATGGAAAATTAAAAACTGCATGGTGTAGAAGTAAAGAATTACTAATTGATCCTGAAAGTGAAATATACAAGTGCCATAGAGATCTATATAAAGCAGAACATCCAAAAGGAAGCTTAGATTCATTTCCAGAATTATACAATTGGGCTGCATGCACAAAATATGGCGAATGCAATCCATGTGATGTTAAACAAAAGACAAATAGATTTTTAGATAAGGGAGGATGTCAAGTAGACATAAAAGAAGCATGAAAGAGATAAAATGGTGGCATACTTTCGACTTTGATGATTTTAAAACAATTGGACTAGATAGCACCCCAACAAAAAGAGATTTCATCGGTTTTCCAGAGGAAATCAAGGGGTCTGTTTTAGATATAGGAGCTTGGGATGGTTACTTTTCTTTCTTAGCAGAAAAGAATGGAGCAAGCAGAGTTTTAGCAGTAGATAGCCCTAAGCACTCATGGAACAAAGAAAAAATAACAGTAGCAGGAGAAGATTTCAAAATGAATGGAAAAGAAGGATTTGAAACTGCAAGAAAAATATTAAACTCAAAAGTAGAAGATCGTGAAATGGAAATAGTCGATATAACTAAAGAAAACGTTGGGACTTTTGACACAGTGCTTTGTTTGGGAATTTTATATCACATGAAGGATCCTTTTCAGATAATTCGTAATTTAGCAGAGGTAACAAACAAAAAATTGATTATTGAAACACATATGGATGGTAATTATTTATCAGCTCCAGCAATGATGTTTTATCCAACTAACGAATTGAACAATGATGATGGAAACTGGTGGGGACCAAACCTCTTATGTTTAGTTAAGATGTTAGAAGTATCAGGATTCAAAAAAATAGAAGTAAATCCAAGTGGTGCTAGAGTAGCCATACATGCTGAAAAATGAAATTAGAAGATAGAGAAAAGATAGTAGATGATTTCCATAAGAGTCATCCTCAAGCAATGAAAGATAATACTCATTGGTTTTTAATGAGAAATGATCACTTAGCTTTACTAGAGATAATTGACAAGTTCCAGATTAAATCTATTTTTGAAATAGGAACATGGGAAGGATTAACAGCAGGAATAATGTGTAAGATGCCTTCAGTTAAAAGATATGTAGCTTTAGATATTTGCGATGAAAACAATGTAGCTTTCGAACATGTTGTACACCATGTCTCTCCAAAAGAAAGATATGGAAAATACGCAAAAGACTCTAAGAAGTTCTCAATAATCTTTGAAGATAGCAGAAAGTTTGAGCCTAAAGAAGATTTTGATATGGTTTTTGTTGATGCAGACCATTCTTATGAAGGAGTTAAAAATGATACAGAACTTGCCTTTAAAATGAATCCTAGAATAGTTGTTTGGCATGATTATGGAAGCGAACCAGGAGTTATACAATTTATTAACGAATTAAAAGAAGATAAGAAGATCATTGGGTTTTCTGAATCTCTGGTGGTTTACTATGACAACTCCTTGGAATCTAATTAAATTTTGTAATGCAAAAATTATAGCTAAAAAAAGAAAAATGAAAAAACAAAAACACGAAGTAGATAAGGAAAGACGTATGGATGATACAAAACTACCTTGGCATATGGATAGAGTTAAAGAGAGATTTGATAAAGGAAAAAGAGTTCCTCCAATTCATATTGATTGGGGATTAACTAAGTTTTGCAATGTTAAATGTATTTTTTGTTATGGTCAATATCAAGAAATGTCTAAAGATTTAATCAAACGTGATGCTTTACTAAATGCAGTAAAGGAGGCTGGAGAAGCTGGTGTAAGATCAGTAGCATTTATCGGTGACGGAGAACCAACTTGCAATCCAGCATTTTATGATGCTCTTAGAATTGGAAAAGAATCAGGACTTGACTTATCAACTTCCACTAATGGAGCATTATTGACAACTCCAGAAAAGCGAGGAGCAATCTTAGATAATTGTGAATGGATGAGATTCTGTCTTTCTGCAGGAACTCGTGAAGGATATAAACAAATTCATGGAGTAGATAAGTTTGACCAAGTAAAAAAGAATATTGAAGCAATTGTTAAAGAGAGAGACAATAGTGGCTCTAAATGTGATATTGGATTACAATCTGTATTCGTTCCAACTTTAATGGGAAAAGAGATGGTTGAAGAAGCAAAATTAGCTGTTGATTTGGGTGTTGATTACTTTGTGATAAAACAATGTAGCTTACCAGATGATGGAGCTAGTGGGATGATGATGTTTGATTTGAATGATTATGATAAGCCAGAAGTTTTAGATTCACTAAGTTACGCAGAGGCTCTATCGACGGAGAGGACTAAAATAATTCCTAAATGGGGGATGATTGCGCAAAAAGGAGCTAGACCATATGAAGGATGTAAATCTATTCCTTTGATCTCTGAAATCTCTGGAAATGGTGATTGGTACCCATGTGGATATATGTTTGGAGAACATTCTAAGTTTAAAGAAGATTTTAGATTTGGAAACTTACACGAGAAAGGATTTAGAGAAATTTTAGAGTCGGACAGATATTGGAGCATAATAGATAAGATGCATGATTTTGATGTTCAAAAAGATTGTAAAGGGTGTTGTCGTCAAGATAAAACTAATGAGTTCTGTGATAAATATGAAAAAGGAAAGCTTCCAGATGTAGATACAACTTATATGCCTAAAGGAGTGAATTTCATATGAATTTTGATAAAGAAAAAATAGATAGAGAAATTGCTGAAGCTAATTCAATGCAGAAGAAAGGCAATGATGATGTGGCTTCCCCAATAAGTGAATTTATTAAACCAGAAAGTAAATCCAAAGTTAAACTAACTAAAAATGCTAAGGGAATTTATCAATGGGAAATACAAGTAACAATGGATGACGAAATAAAAACTATGGCAGATATTTTAAATGAAATCTATAAAACAGATTCTTTGTTAAGGGAGAAGTTCGGATGAAAATACTATACAAAGGAAATATGTTTAATCCTACTGGGATTGCAACTGTTAATCGTGAGATAGCTAAAGAATTAATTAAGATGGGACACGAAGTTCAATCAACTGATCCATGGCAATCTCAATGGGAATTCAATGAAGGATTAGAACACTTAAACAACTCAATTGATGTTTCAGGTGAAGATGTGGTTACTATCTATGGAGACTATCCTGATAATTGGCAACAAGGATATGGGAAATGTTATGGACACTTTGTTCATGAAGGAACTAGATTACATCCTGGTTGGAGTGAGCTTCTAAATAGAACTGTTGAAAAGATATGGGTTCCAAGCGAAGCAACTAAAAGTTTATTCAAATGGAATGGAGTATTAAAACCAATAGAAGTAATTCCACATGGAACTAACCCAGAAATCTATAAACCAATGGATTTAGAAAAGAAAGATAATTTCACATTCTTATCTCTTAACTCTTGGTCTGGAAAAATAGGAGATCGTAAAGGAACTGATATTTTGATTAAAGCATTTGATGAAGAATTCAAAGAGGAAGATGTAATTCTTATGTTGAAAATATCTACTTTCTTCCAGGGGGGAATAGACTATTTGGCAACTATTGAAAACTTACTTGGACATTTTAACAAGAAAATTAAGATTAGCTGTGAGTACATGGAAGAAGAAAGGCTTGCTTATTTGTATAACATGGCTGATTGTTTTGTGTCTCCAACAAGAGGAGAATCTTTTGGACTTACTATCTTAAATGCGAAGGCTTGCGGATTACCAACAATTGTAACAAAAGACATAAACTCTGGACATATGGATTTCTGTAAAGATGACTCTACTTTATTTATTGATGCTCCTGAAATGGAACAAGGAGATAGAAGATATTTCTGTGCAGGAAACATGCAAGCAGTTCCAGACGTTAAGAGTCTGCGTAAGCAATTAAGATACGCATACGAACACAAAGATGATATGTTAGCAAAGGCAAAAAAGAACTCCGAGCATATAAGAAAAGAATATACTTGGTCAAATACGGCAAAAAAGGTACTAAATTTTATAGGTGATACTAATGAAGAAAAAGCTTAAAGTTTTGACTTTCGGAGATAACGCAAAGACCTCTAGTGGATATGGTCAAGTATGGGACAATCTTCTGAAAAGATTTGTTAAGCTAAGACCAGATTGGGAATTCCTTCATGTCGCATGGCAATCAAAAGAAAGACCACATAAGACTGCTGCAGGATATACTAAGTTACCTTCGGGAACAAGACAATATGGTGTTGATATAATTCTTTCAACTATAATGGAGCATAAACCAGATATTGTTTTAGTTCTTGTTGATGTTGGATGGCAATTACCTTGGGTTGAAGCTGTTTTTGAAGCAAGAAGAAAAGGATGGAAAGGAAAATATATCAATTGGACTCCAGTAGATACTCACTCATGGGATTATGAAAGGTGGGACACTATCCTAGATTCTGCTGATTTGTCAGTAGCGATGTCTAAGAAGGGCTTAGAGATGATGAAAGGCAGAGGTCTGAAGAGAATCACTTATATTCCTCATGGAATTGACTTAAAAGAATTTGTCCCACTAAGCAAAGAAGAAAGAGATAAGGCAAGACTTAATCATAATATTAGAGATAAATTCTGTTGTGGATTTGTTGGAAGAAACCAAAGAAGAAAAATGATTCAATACTTACTGAAAGGCTTTGCAAGATTTGCAAAAGGAAAAGAAGATGTTAGACTATTACTTCATACAGATTCTAAACCTCAACAAGAAATGTTAGGATTTGATGTTAATGCTTTGGTTGGAAAATATACCGTTGAATATGATCAAACACTTACAAGTTCGAGAAAGATAATAATGACTAAAGATGATCTTAATTGGTATACGAGACAAAAAGTTTCCCCAAAAGGAATGAACGATATTTATAATCTAATGGACTTATTTTTATATCCAACTGGTGGAGAAGGTTTTGGAATTCCAGGAATTGAATGTCAAGCTAGTGGAGTTCCTTTAATGATGACAAATTATACAACAGGTCCAGAGTTAAGTAATGAAGGAAAACCAATACCTATGATTCCTGTTTTAAAAGACCAATATGGAAATGATGTTGTTGAGATAGGACAGAATGGGGTTGAAAATGCAGTTCCAGATGATGAGGCCATGGCCAAACTACTAGAAGATATTTACAAGAAATGGCATAAAGATAAATTAGTAAAAGAAAGAAAGCAAGCTAGAACATTTGCAGAAGGATATAACTATGATGACATTGCATTAACTTGGTTACAACAAATTGAAATTCAAGCTGAAAATTTATAATGAAACATGAGAACAATAACCCAGATACTAGAAAATACAAAATATAAGAATACACAGTGGGAACTCTTTCTAACAGAATGCATGATGGATTATTGTTATTTTGCAGAGCATGTTCTTGGATTTGAAATTGCAGATTATCACAAAGAATGGTATGAGTTGGCTGAAAAATATAACAGACTAGGAATTGAAGCTTTCAGAGGTTCTGGCAAGACCAATTGGTTTGCAGGATATTATGTTTGGAAAGCAATCTTTAGTGAAGGAAAGAATTTCTTAATCACATCACTTAATCTTGAGCTTAGCAAATTAGTTTTGAAAATCATAAGGGTGATGATTGAAGATAACGAATACCTTACTGCGTTTGTTCCAGAGAGTAAAAAAGAAAGTTGGAAAGCAACTGAATTAACATTGAGAACAAAAGCAACATTTTATTGTAAAACATATGGTGAGGGTATAAGAGGATTAAGAATTGATTATTGTCTTTGTGATGAGGTTGGTTCCTATGAAGATAAATCTATTTATTGGCAAGTAGTTAGTCCAGTTGTTCAGCTTAACATGGGAAGAATAATTGCAATTGGAACTCCTAAGAGTATGATAGATTTACTTAGCGAATTAAAAGAAAACGATGAATACTACTTTGATTCCTATCCTGCAGAGAAGCAAGGAAAACCTTTATGGCCACAAAAATATACAACTCGTAAAGAAGATATGATTGGAAAGAGAAGTCTTTATTTAGTTAGAAGAGAACTTGGTGAATTGTCTTATCAACAAGAGTTTTTGTTAATTCCAATTAGTTCTGCAAATAGTTTATTTCCTGTAGAGCTTACAAGTAAAGCCCTCACTAATGATTGTTTTATGCCATTTGGAAAAGCACACAATCAATACTTCATAGGATATGATATTGCAATTTCTCCTAAAGGAGATTATACGGTGATGACTGTCCTCCAGGTAAATAATGATGGCAAAAAATTAGTCTATGCAGAAAGGTTTAGAGATACTTTCCCTGCACAAAAAGAAATGTTAAGAAAATTAGTTGATATGTTTAGACCAGTAAAAATAGTAATTGATGCAACTGGACTTGGAGATCAACAAGCTCATGAATTAGAATCAGAAATCTCTGGAGTAATTCCTTTAAAGATTACTTATGAAGAAAAGTACAAAATGCTTTTGGATCTAAGAACTGAATTTGAGAGGTTTAATATCTCGCTTCCAAATAATAAGGATGATCCTGCATATGCTTTTACTCAACAACTTGTTGCAGAGTTAACAGAGTTTAATTTGAAAATAGATTTGAGAGCTGGACAAACAACAAGACCAAAATTCCACTCCGGGAAGTATGACGATTGTGTTCTGAGTTTGGCGTTAGCAAACAAAGCATCAGAACAACTTTATGGAGAAGTATCATTCAAAGGGTTTGATGACTGATTCCTTTTGAAAAAATCTTTCTTAATTATCTTCATAGTCAAGTAGCCATTATTAGCTTTTAGACTTCCATCATTATGTCTTACAATAATGTTCTTATAAAACTCTTCCATCAATCTTCCCTTGATTATATTTGTATCTCTACAGAATTTCCTGAAGTCTTTGCAGATTGCTTCATTCATCTTTAGAGTTTCCATGATGTCTAAAGGATAATTGTATGCTCCTATCTTTACACCCATTTTAAATAAAAAGATAATAATGTTTAAATAATTTGTTATTTTAGTAAAATTAGGAAAAAATGGCTAAAAAAGTTAAAAAAATCCAAAAAGCTGCAAGTATCAGAGGTTTCGAACCAGAGCATGTTCCACATTCAGAATGGATGGGACAAAACAAAGAGAACTTTACTTCTACAAGGAATACAAATATTGATACTCTATACAATACAGTTAGGCATTCTCCAGAAGTTGTTGCTTGCTTTAGTGCGATAGTTGAAGATATTATGGCTGATGGATGGAAGTTCTTTTCAAGTACAAAGAAACATATCAAAGGTGCGAAAGCATTCGAAATCCAATCAAAGTATAAAAGTAAATTAGTAAGTGCATTATGGGATTTGTTGATTACAGGGAATGCTTATATTCTTAAACTAGGAATTGATGCAGATAACTTAAAGAGTATTATTGTAACCCTTAATAAAAATTTAAGGAAAGAAATGGGAATCGAAATAAGCGATGAAGAAATCTATGAGTTAGTTGACCAAGAAGATATAGAAATTCCAAAAGACTTACAAGTTTTAAAATCAAGCACAGTGGATATTAACTATGATGATACTGGTGAAATCCAGAACTTCAAACAAAATGTAAATGGAAAGAAAAGAGTTTTTCGTCCAAGAGATATTATTCATTTGACTACTATAAAACTAGGTGGACAGCCTTATGGATTCACTTCACTAGAGCCATTGCTTTCAGATATTGGAACTCTAATTTTTGCTAAAGAATTTGCTGGAAAATACTTCGAGAACGATGGTACTCCAAACTTAATGATTAACTTACCTAATGCAACACCTAATGATAGACAATATTCTTTGCTTAAAAAAGAGATCAAAGAGCTTAGAAAGTCTGCAAATAAATATAGAACTCTAGTTACTACTGGTCCAGTTGTTATTGATAAGATTTCAAAGTTTGATAGAGACTTAGAATTCTACAACTTGATTAAACACTTCACACAAATAATCTTAATGACACTAGGAGTTCCTGCTCATAGAGTTAACTGGACTGTTGATGTTAAGAACAGTGGTGGAGAAGTTGGAAAGATTGAAGCTGGATATTACAAGAAGATTCAGTTCATGCAACTTATGTTTGAATCTGAATTAAACGCAGACCTTTGGTCAATATTCAAAACAGAAATGAAATTCAATAAGTCTTATAAGATTGATGAAATAAGAGAAGCTGAAGTAATTAGAATACTATCTGAAATAGGAGCAATCACCCTTGAAGAGGCTAGAGAGAAAATAGGTATGGAAGCAACTATTCCAGAGGGAACTATGCCAACTTCAATAGGAAGTGATAAAGGAATAGATATGACTGCTGATAAAAAAAGAGAAGCTGGAACTGATAAGCCAAAAGAATCAAAGGTAGATAATAAAGTAAAACAAATAAACAAAGACATAGGTGATTGTCTAATTGTGGATTTTCCTAAGTTCAAACTATTCGTTGAAAATACAGTAGGGATAGATAAATTTACTGATGCAAAGGTATTGTATATTGAAACTACTAAAGATTTCATTCTTTTGTTTGACGATGGCCAATGGAAATATAAAACTGTCATACCAAAAAGCACAATAGATGTTGAACAATTTAAAGTAGAAACCCTTAGAAATGCAATGGAAGTAGGGATTTAATTTTAAATAAAAAAATAGCAATGAATATAACATCTTCTTTCTTTAGAGAAGTAACAAGATGGAAGAAACTAATAACTTTTCGTTTAAAGTACCAGTTGTAAAGCACTGGGAAGAAGAAGTAGTTATTGGTAAATCAATTCTAGGAAAAAAGAAACAAACTCAAAGATTTATTAAAGTTGCTGTGACTGGACTTAAAGAGGACAGGGACGGTGAAATGATGAGCCAAGAAGCAATAGACGATATGGTTATGCAATTTAAAGCTGGCACAATTCCATTCTTTCCAGATCATGGAAGAGATCCATCTACTGGTGCAATGGGAGTTTATTCCTGGAAACAAATGATGGGAGTTTGGATTGATGCGGAGCAAATAGGAGATGAAGTATTTTCAACATTAAGAATAAACAAATCACATCCAGATGCAGAGTTGCTTTGGAAATACATAGATGAAGGAATGCCACTAGGATTCTCAATTGGTGGAAGGCCTACTGAAAGTCCAAAGACAATGGAAATAGAAAATGATACTAAACCTGAATTAACAAAAAATGAAAAAGAATAAGAAAAAAGTAAGAGTGTGGGGAAAGATTAAACTGTTCGAAACTTCAGTAGTTGGAGTTCCAGCATATCCTAACGCGCACATGTCAACTTCATGCTCGCTTATTAAAGCATTAACAAACCACAGCCTAGCTGGTGATGAGCAATTAAATGGAAAAAACTCTCAAGAAATGGAAACTGAAGAAACTAAAGAAGTTGAAACTGAAGAAACTAAAGAAGAAGAAGTTGTAGAAGAAACTAAAGAAGAAGTTGTAGAAGAATCTACTGAAGAAGAACCTGCAAAAGAATCTACTGAAGAAGCTCCAGCAGAGACTGAAAAAAGCATTTCAACTTCTATTGCGAAAGCAATAAAAGAAGGATTAGCTAAAGGTTTTAAAGATTTGCAGAAGGAGAGAGGTCTAGTTTCAAAGGATAATTCACAAAAGAAAGCAGAGGATACTGTAAAAAGTATGTCTGCTGGTCAACTTTTAGTTGATGGTGGATTGTTCAAGAAAGAATAATAAAATGTCTGACATTAATAAAGCCTTAAACGAGGCAACAAGTAGTGCAGGTGGGTACTTAGTACCAGATGAATTTTCTAACCGAATGCTAGCACTGATACAGGCAAAGTCTGTAACAATGCAAGATTTAGACGTTAGACAAATGATTTCTGATGTTCAATATATTCCTAAGAAAACTGACGGTAACACAGCTTACTGGGTAGCAGAACAAGGAACAATTACAGCATCTGACGCCGCATTCGGCAGAATTACTCTTACAGCTAAGAAAGTTGCTGCTTTACAAGAAGCATCATCTGAAGTACTGGAAGATAACAATGTTGCACTTGCTAATTCGTTTGTGGATCAAATGACTACAGATATTTCTCTCGCAATAGACGGGGAAATTTATACTGGAACTGGAGGAACTTTCGAAGGTTATAATTATACAGGTTCATTCACTAATGCGGTAGACGCAATTGGTGGAGCAGCTGCAACAGCAGCGGCAGGAACTGCATCGACTGTGACTGGTACAGGAATTGCATTGAACGGAATTGTTCAAGCAGTTACTGAAGTCTTAAAAGACAACCATCAACAGCCTGACGTGTCTTACTGGAATCCTAGAACTATTGGCTCACTAATGAAGCTAACAGATGGAAACGGTAGACCAATGCTTAATCAAGAAACCTATGGAAGTCCATTGATAAGAGAAGGTGTTATGTATACTCTATACGGAACAAAAGTTAGAGATTCAACACAAGTACCTGTAAATTTAGTTTACGGTTCAACTTCAGCTTTATCAGCCTCTTCAGACGCATTCGTTGGAAAAAGTAAGATGACTGGAATATTAGGTCAACGTAGAGGATTCATCTGGAAAACAGATTATGTAATCGCTACTGACAAATATCAGTATCAAACTACAGCAAGAATGGCGTTTAGTATTAAATATCCCGAAGCTTATTGTATGATCAGAGGAATAACTGATTAAGCCAACCCCAATTTTTATTTTTTTTCCTTTATTTTATTTTCAATAGAACATGACATACATAGATGCATCCACACTTTGGAAAAGTTTAGGCAAAGATGCCTATACGAAAGTTCGAGCCGAGGCTGTAGGAACCTTAGATGGTTCAACAACTACATGGGCATTAGACCAAGATAGTCTAGTTAATTCTACATTTACATTATACACCGATGGAAGTTCAGTAAGTACTGGTTCTTATTCTATTAATTTAGATGATGGGACTGTTACAGGATTTGCTGGTACTTCTGGAAATGCATTAACTGCTGACTATGACTATTCAGATATTGAAGATTCTTATATCCAGGATCTTCTAACTTCAACTGATGATTATATTGAAGAAAAAACAGGAAGAGTTTATTCCTTGCAAACTGGAAATATAGAATATCTAAATGTTGATCCAGAAGAGAAAACTTTCTTTGTTCAAAAATATCCTGTTACTGCTTTAACTACTGTTGAAGTAAATACTTCTAGCTCACTAACAGATACTCCTAGTTGGTCTACAAGTGTTTCTGGAATTGGAAATGATTACATTTCAAATACTGACGATTTACTAATTGGAAGAATAAGATTTATTGACAACTATCCTGAAAAAGGAAATGATAGAATAAAGGTTACTTACAATGCTGGATTTGCAACAACTCCTGGAAGAGTAAAAGAATTAGCAATCCTAGTTTCAACTCAACAATTGATGAACTCATCAATATACAAATCAATCTTTAAAGGAAAGGATAACTTTACTCCAGTGAAGCTGGATGCAATATCCAAAAGAATTGATGACCTGATAAACATGTTGACTAAGAATCAAATAAGTTTATCATAATCACGAAGTGAAATAAAATGACAACAATAACAAACACAAACTTGTATAGCGCAGCGTACTCGGCAATAGAGACTTTTCTAAAAGAAAGTGTTACTGATCCTAGAAGTAGATTTAAAGGTAATTGGGTTCATGCAAGTATGCCTAATGTAAATGATGCTGGATTTGATGGTTATCCCTTTATGGTTCTACAAATAGATATTAACGAGGCTGAAAAAACCTTTGATGTTGATACAAGTGAAAAATCTTTTAGAGTTAGAATTGCAATTTATTCAAAAGATGCAAGCGATATAGATTCCATGTCTGATGAAATTGTTGGAAACTTTAAAGATGAAACTAAACTAACTGACTTCAAGGCAAGAGCAATAGACAGCTCTCCGATTAACTGGGACCTTGATATGAACGGACAAAAGATTCTGTTTAGAACAATAGGATTTATCCTAAGGAGTAGAATATAATGTTTCAAGTACAAGTAACCGGATTAAAAGAAACAGAGAAGTATTTAGCAAATCTCACAAGGTCAATAAGACCAATCATAGTAACATCACTAGGAGATGCACAATTAAGAATAATGAATATATTGAGAAATGATTTTCCAGACTTAACATTCACTTCACAATTATATCCTGAACAAATGGAACTATGGATTTTTACAGAAGGAATAGTAATCTGTAACGCTACTGGAA
>Ga0307928_10002657_pt1 | contig 13735 bp, 16 predicted proteins | sample AceLakmetagen232_FD_201815 | JGI IMG/M metagenome (GOLD analysis project Ga0307928, IMG submission 201815) | Saline water microbial communities from Ace Lake, Antarctica - #232 | ecosystem: Environmental > Aquatic > Non-marine Saline and Alkaline > Saline | place: Antarctica: Ace Lake... | reverse complement strand
TCAGGAAAGTAAATACATTTGGTAATATATTTAGGCCCTGTAATAGGTGCTGCAGCAGCTTGTGCAGGCTCGCACGTCTCAACTGGTTTCTGTGCGTCTTTGTTTACAGTGTCTACTGTAGCTAGTGTTGGAATCTTTCCTGTTTCATTCTTAGCCATTTGTGTTCTCCGTTATATCTTTCAAGGGTTTAAAGTATTTATTTGTTATTGTATGTAGCCTTGCAGGCGTTAAGTCTTTGTTCTGCAGAGCTGTTACTATTTCTAAATCACGGCCGTCCTGTGACACTAAGTCAATATGCATTACTATTGGTTTAACTTGTCCCATACGGTTGATACGAGCCTCTGCTTGTGTTCTTTTCTCCTGGCTAAAGTCATTAGAGAAGAAGAAGTCTACGTCTGCCCTCACTAACTCGTTGAAGCTCTCGCTAATATCCACAGGCAGTATGATAACTTTGACGTACTCGTCCTCTAAGAAAGCTGTTAAGTTCTCTTCTGAAGGACCTATCAAAGGAGGTATCCCGAACATGTCAGCTATGCCCTCATAGATGATAGCGTCTTCTGCCTTAAACTTACGCCAGATAACTATCTTACGCTCTGGTTCTTCAGTAAGCAGAGTAGTGAGTACATCGCGTAATGTCTTTATCTTTGGTATTTCTAGAGCTGTATCAAAGATATTCACAATGTCTTTACTGTCGTCCAGATAGAACCCTGAACAGATTTGCTGTGCCTTCTGGTGTAGAGACATCGTGTAGTTCATTTCGAACTCCATATTCTGTGCATCAGGTAGAGCCCATGTCTCATACAGCTGGTCCAGTAATCTAAGTTGAGCAGGTAGCATAGTATGCTCTTCGTTAATATACTGGTCAAGTGGTAGCCCTAGCTCCGAACGAAGTTTAACCAAGTCTGTAGGGTGTATCCAAACTCCTATCTGTTCCAGATGTCTTTTGAAGTCTTCTTCTTTACCCAGACGTAACACCGGTCTGCCGAACTCTGGCATCACAAACCAAGAGTTAAGAAAGTGGTAGTAAGTTCTCTGGAATGGATTCTTCCCTGTGAATTCGAACTGTGACCACACCTCATACTCGCCTTCAGGTTTAGGGTTGCCAGTTAGAATGAGCTTACAGCTATCAGGAAAGGCTGCTGAAAGCTTCAACGCAGCCTTAGTTATACCTGCTTTAGGATTCTTTAACTTAGTACTCTCATCTGCTATGAAAGCTTCAATGTTCAGCTGCTTCAGATAGCGGATGTGGTAGACTAGTTTAGAGGCTAAGATAGAGTAGCTTAGCAATACTATCTGCTGAATGTGTGGTTCATCTATGCTGTCTACGACAGCTTCCTTGTATACTACTTCCCAGGGTGATGAACCAACTATCTCATAGACCCTGTAAGGCCCTGGTATTCGTTTTGCTAACTCTTTTTTCCAGGTAGTCATCGGCCTCTTTTTACACATAATAACAAAAGGAGCCCCTGAAGATATAATACTTTCAGCGGCTATTAGAGATGACCAAGACTTACCTAATCCATAAGGATGAAAGATACCTCGTTTACCTTCTTCAATCTGTGCAATAGCACTCAATTGATGGGGGCGTGGCGTGTCAAATGTTGCGGGCATAGTGTATCCTTTCACGTCAGGAGGGTATTATTTTAACTTATAACCTATTATAATGGATTATAAATAAAAAGCAAGTGGAAAATTTTATTTTTTGTTACCTTTTTTGTACTAATTAAAGCTAACTTTTTGATAGGTAAGCCGCCGCAAGTATAAGCAAGGCGCCTGCAATACCATTACCAGATACCAAATAGAGAGCACCTACAAAGTACAAAAGACGTCGCAAGAACTTATAGCGTCCAGTATTCTCTACTACTATAAGTTTAGGTTGCACTCTTCTTGTAGCAGTCGCAGGCGCACTGCTCTTACGCGTCTGTTTACTTTTCGGAGTAAAGAGTTGCTCTTGCGGCGTGTCCAACTGAGCGCGTACAGCGGCAGCTGCCTCCGTACCACCGCACTTAGCTAAAAAATGATGTAAGTCTACTTCTTTTACGTTCATAAGCTTCCTTATTGAATAATTACATCTACCCATAAATAACGTACACCCCACTGCAAAGCTTCTTCGTGCGTAGGGAAGTATACATCAATTCTATTTCCTTTTATAGCTCCGCCCCTATCAAGTACCTCTACTGGCAAAGAGTTATTGTAACCAGGCACTATCATCTTAGTGTGATAGGCAAAGATACGAGGTGCGGCTATAAAGACATTCTTGGTAGCGATAACATGCCCGCAGGCAGTTATGCGGTGGCCTTGTACATCATGACCAATGCTGGCCCACTGTCCGCAGCATTTCTCGCACGGACAATAGGCTGTTACTTTCATAGGTAATAAGCGATGAGTAGTTGACCACACCAATAGCAAGTATAAAGCTATCTCACCCAATATAAGTTCCTTTACCTAAATCATAGGATAAGGGTGTGTAAAAATGTACTCGTTGCATACAATACTCCTTAAAGGGTTACAGTTTACTTTAAAGGCACGGGCAGGATTCTAACCTGCTTTAACGGATTTCTACCGTATTCCCTTTTGCTAGTAGCGTTTCACACACGCCGCCGTGTCTGCTGTTTAGTCTGCATTAAGCTGTGCTACCAGGAGAGGCTCCAACGAAGGTCATAGTAGCCAGGAAATTGTCGAGCTCTCTACAGTATACCTTACCTGACACCAACATACTATAAACTACTGTAGGTGGGTACTGTGCCTTACGACGACTATCCGCATTAGCAATGTGCAGTACCGTTACGTGCCCCCCATTCAGGTAATGCTCCCAGACCGTACCAGGCTTAAGGTTTGTTACAGTAACTTCCTTACCTACACTAAACAAAAAAGGACGCCCGCATGTAGCGCACCGAAAACCTGTAGGTTTAAGAGTGGGTACTTCCCTAAGCTCATAGAAATGTTTTTTAGCCTGGTACCTGTAGCCACAGCCATTCGAGTCAAGCACTCCAATAGACTCGAGCAGGTAACTAATGTTGTCCTGCCAGACGATAGTGAATGGACCTCTATCACCATCTATGGCTGTCTTGTTACCTCTGGCATACAGATGGTAGTGCTGTGCTGTCTGTTTTTCTTTTTCAGTCATAAGAGACTCCTAAAAAAAGTTATAGTGTTTATCTCTCCCAAGGAAAGATAATGTAATCGTCGTGCTCAACAGTAACACCAACGTAGTCAGTGTGTGTCTTTGAACTGTACCTCTCAACGAGCGTTGCAGTTTCATAGTTGCAGAAGTCTGACATACTCTCACCTGTATCAACGATGTCGTCGACTACTATGTCTGTCTTATCCGCGTACAAAACGCTCTCATAGATCAACGTAGGAACAGCGTGCGACATCATTACGGCTATCAATGTACCACCGCGAGGGATGCCCCAAAGATGAGAGCCATTGGGTAGCTTATTACATAAAGCTATTAAGGCTTGGTCAACATGCCCCCAAGTCCATATCTGTGCCCACTTTGTCTTAGGTTTAAAGTTAGATTGTTTATCTGTCTTAGTAGCAATAGCAGTAGAGTTCTCTAGATTGATAAGCGGTTTGTACTTAGCAGGCGAAGGAATAGTAGAAGCCAGTCTACTCCAATCGTCTCCGAAGAGCTCTTCTGCCTTGGCCCCTGCTTCGACCCGGTTGTACGCCATTATAGTATAGTAGGAACCTGCATGAGGTCCTTGTTCACATACTATACGGAAGTAAGTTAATTCGTTTTCCATAATACTACATCCTTTCAGCAAAAAGGTAGCTCCTAACCTAAGCGTATTACCCGAAGGTTGGCAAAGGCCAGGAGCACCACTACGACTATAACCCCCAACGACGATCTTACAATCTGCCTCCCGCATTCCGTCTAGGCCAGCAAAGAAGTCATTGCTATGAGTACAATACTGAGTTAGGAGTTGAACCTAAGTCTCCCTAATCACATAGGGTGCTTTGTCGTTAAGCTACTCAGTCTAAGCGTTCACTGTCATCGAGGTGATGAACCTCCAGTTACTAGCAATAGGAGTCAGCAGGAGTTGAACCTGCCACTAACGGGTACGTATCACCGAGAGTGCTACCGTAGGACCCCAGAAAAAGCGGACCTTGCTTTAGAAGCGATAGTGCCTACGAATAGGCGATAGTTCCTTGCAAAGGTCCGCTTTACTTACTTACGGAATGCTACTGTTACTTCTTTGCTGTCTCTGTTTTGGTACCTTCGCCTATTGCAGGAGCTGCAACTTTCTTAGGTACGGCTTTGCCTTCTTTGTCAGCAAGTTCACTGAGTGCAACCTTCTGACCAACTTTACCTGCGAGGTTCATATCGTAGGTAGCGCTCTTCACTGCCTGGTTCATAATACGAACTCTGCCTTTGGCGTCACCTGCACTGTAACGAAGGAACATACTTCCAGTTGCCTCTCCGCGTGAAGCAACTTCTCTGACACTAGAGCTAATCAAAGCACCGTTTTCAGCAAGTTTGTGGAGAATCCAGAAGCCACGAGCACTGCCACTACGAGGTGCAGCACCTGTGATACCCAACGATGCGATATCCTTTGGAGGATTCTTGATGATGTTTTCAACACCAGCCCATACGAGGTCGGTGATGCGACATCCAAGGTTTGCGGCCAACGTGGTGAGGGCTGCATATTTCGGCTGTCTGCTTGCACTGATTGCTACTTGAATGTGATTCGTTGCCATTGTCATTACTCCTTTCAAAGAGTTAAAAAAGAACTTAAAAACTTAAATCTATTTGATTTATCTAAATAGATTATACACTACTTTTTTACAAAAAGCCACAAGAAAATAAAATAAATTTGAGATTTATTTTTGGGAGGCTTGTATGCTTGTATGGTAGCACTAGTAAGTCATAGCCCTACACATAAAGGCAGTTAAAAGCCTCGTGTACTACACACCTTATTTACTTGTTAATTTCCTACTCTATGACCTACCTTATCCTGTGAAGGGCAAGATAGGTTTCGTCCTTATAGACTCATCAGATAGAGCTTAAAGAGTTTAAAGTAAGAGTTTGTTTTGTGTCTTCAGTGCTTCAGTACCCAAACGTGTAACAGGTAAATCTTTGTCGTGAGGCACAATGAAGACTACAATCTTCCTCTGAATAAGCCAAGAGATAGAAGACGGTTTGGTTATCACTTGGAAGATGCTTGCATCAGTAGGTTGATTAGAGAAGGTGTAATACTTATTCTCTAAGAAGCTTATCTGATGTAAGTAGCTATGTGCGTGAGTAGGGATTTCTACTTTACGCATAGCGAATTCTTGCATTGCCCTGTCGACTGATTCTTGTCCGATTGTTCTTGGTTTCTCTTGTGTTTGAGTAGTTGTAACCATAGTCGTAGCCTTTCTTAAAGTGAAGTAATAGAATAGACTTCCCAACGTAGGAAGCCTTGATTTTGTAAGTAGTTGTTTACTTGCTGACGCCAAGATAGGCGTGCAGCGGCGGTGGATACAGGAATTGTAATTATAGTGTTGATTTGGTAACAAGAGCGATTAGAAGAGTAGGCTCTTGCTCGTATGTGTAGCTTTGTTCTAGTAGACATTATACGTCCTCATGTATTCTCTTAAGGCACCACAGAAGGAGGGCAATGAAGCCGTATTGTGGTATACTTAAGAACATAGAAAAAATTAAAAGTTTAAACATAATGAAGCCTTAATTAAGTGTATACATATATTATACACACTTTAACAAAAAAATCAACAAGAAAATAAAATAAACTTTAAAGACCTTTCAGTTCTTTAATTTTGCCTTCATACTCTTCTTTAGTTAGTTGCACGTTGCATATCATATAAGAGCAATCACAGCAATGAGAGCAATTAAAGCAATAAGAACAATTAAAGCAATGAGAACACTCCGAGCAATCCGAGCAATGAGAACAATCACAGCAGTCACAGCAATCACAGCAATCACAGCAATGAGAACAATCACAGCAGTCACAGCAATCACAGCAATCACAGCAATGAGAACAATCACAGCAGTCACAGCAATCACAGCAGTAAGGGCAGCGAGAGCAATCACAGCAATGAGAACAATCCGAGCAATCACAGCAACGAGAGCAATGAGAACAATCACAGCAGTCACAGCAATCACAGCAGTAAGAACAATAAGAACAATCACAGCAATCACAGCAATGAGAGCAATTAAAGCAATAAGAACAATTAAAGCAATCCAAGCAATCACAGTAAGTGAATAGTTGCTCGCTTAGTGTTTTACTATGCCTCCTTATTTCCTTAGCAGTCATAGCAAGAATTTCTTTTTTTGTTTTTGTTTTTGTTTTTGTTTTTGTTTTTGTTTTTGTTTTTGTTTTTGTTTTTGTTTTTGTTTTTGTTTTTGTTTTTGTTTTTGTTTTTGTTTTTGTTTTTGTTTTCATAATCTTAACCTTTCTTTCTTTCTTTCTTTTAAACCAAGAAAATAAAATAAACTTTAAAGACCTTTAAGCTTATTAAAGCGTTCTTTGATGTTCATTAAGTTGTCGTGGCACATCATATTATCGTCTGCTTCCTCATAGGCTGTGAAGACATCTTCTAAAAGATTAGCATAAAGAGTCTCTTTTGTGTCAGCAATACCTGCTTCAAAAGCTGCGATTAAAGCTTCCTTAACATTCCATACACACAAAGCATAAAAGTCAAGTGAGTCATCGCGTCGTGTCCTTAGCGTAGACATACGCAGACTTCGCCTCGCTATATTTGTTAACCGCTGTAAACGTTTACTTACTACTACTACTTTGTTACTTTCCATAGCATTACCTTCTTTCTTTCTTTTAAACACGGTAGACATCGTAGACATCGTAGACATCGTAGACATCGTAGACATAGATATATATATAAATGAATTACGTTGTTCATCTATTATATCTTCTTTTCTAATCTTATTTATTCAAATATATTGATAAAGACATTCCAAGTAGAAGACGTCTCAAATAAGATTAGAAAGGAAGATATAAGATAGACGCTATCTTATACCTTCTTTCTCTAAAGAGGATGTTTACCTTTGCAATCCAAAAGATTTTGGCTGGAGTGATTTATCTTTCAAGACTAAGTTGAGAGAGTACCAAACTAACTCTTTAACAGGACAACCTAAATTAGTACATAATTCCCTAACTTCTTTGTAAGTTTCTTCATTTGGTTTAGCGATTGTTACTGTGAAATGATTTGTTTTTGTTGCTGTTTTTTCTGTTGTCATGACAATACTCCTTAAAAGATGTTGAAATGTTTATTAGTAGAAGGAAACGATTTCTTTCTTACTAAATATACTCTATAGTAAAGATAGAAGGTATAAATCTCTACAAAGTCTTTGAAGAAGACCTTTTACTAAACTATTCAAATATTCTAATTCTTCCTGTTTAAGATAGACGTTGTCTTTTTCCTCACATACTTGCCAAAGCATCTCTTTAACAAAATCATCCAATCTTTCTTTGGTATATAAAAGACGTGACGTCTCTATATTATAGTCAATGAATATTTTAAAATCTTCAGTTAACCTCTCTTCAATCTGTTTAATATTGTAGTTGTTGTTTTTCATCTTAAATACTTCCTTTCTTAAACTATTAAAATATTAAATTTTTAACTTCTTACTATATATATTATAACAAATAAAAAATATAAATCAATAAGAAAATAAAAAAAAATCTGAGATTTATTTTACGTAAGAAAGTATTATATTAAGTAAGTAAGTACATTCTTAATATAATACTCTCTAATAATATATTAGATAGGGAGGACAGACGTTATTAAGAGAAAGCTCACTATCCAGCCCTTCTTTGGCTTGTTTACCAGAAAGATACTATTGTCTATCTAGTACGTCTTATCTAGGATGTAAGAAGATACTATTGTCTATCTAGTACGTCTTTAACAACTACCCTACCCTAACCTACCTAGTACGTCTTTAATGTTTATATTGTCTATATAGTCTATCTAGTACGTCTGTATGTATTGAAGGTCTTTTATTATTTTACATCATTATAATCTTACTTCCTATTATCTGTATCTACCGTCTTTATATCTATATCGTCTTTATCTATTGATATGTTCTTTATGTCTATACTATCTATATATCTATATATATTCTGTATCTATCGTCTGAAGCTATAAAGCTGCAGAATATCTTCTTTCTTTATTCTCTACAATCAAGGTCTTTAGTGTACACTACTATCCGGCACTATATTTATGAACCTCTAATTCACATGTAGTACATCCTAATACTATTCACCTCTTCCAATATATACTGATCTTTAACACCCTGAGCAAGAAATACTATTTCCTCCTAAGGGAATCTATAATACAAAAAACACTTGTTTTTTTGTACTACACTATAATACAAGCTATAACTCGTTATTTTACAATACTTTATAATATATATATATATATATAATACAATTATATAATTTAATAATATGTTATTATATATAAATTAACTAATAGATCTTGATCCCATTGCACTCTACGCAGTATAGTGATCGTTACGATCGTTATCGTTTTACTTTACACTATATATATATATCCTTTATTAGTAATTTTATTTTTGTAATACAACAAATTTTTTTTGCGTTAACTCGTTATTTTATAAGTAGTTAACGCGCTGTAATACAATGTAGGACAAAAAAACAAACGCATATTCGGTATTTTCTGCACTACACTATAATACACATTTTTAAAAGATCAGCTCCAATTTCCGCATATCTTTATTTTCTTGTTGCTATTTTAAAACTATCTTATATAATAAGTATATAAATGAGTTATCAAAACAACAAAACTATACTATAATATAATGCACTATAATACATCTCAAATTAAGTAATTAAGTAAGTAAGGACACCGTTTATAATGGCAATGGCATCGGCATCGATTTACGCGAACAAGAAAAGAGGACGCCGTCCCTTATCTAAAACTGCATTTCCTAAAGCCACCGCAGTGCCGGGCTCGACACCTTCCTTAAAGGAACATCACGCGGCAGGTAGTACCACACATATTGATTCATCTTATGCAAAGAAACAAAGAGCGACGAACGTTACTCCGGTCGTTTACTTCTCAAGATGGATAGCTGACCTATTTCCTAAAGTAGAAATTCACTCATGTATTTCAGCTGCTATTATTAGGGGTATCAAAACAAACCCAACTGATATAGCAATGCCGCAAATGAAGATACATAAGAGATGCGATCATGCATACGCATACCATCATAGATTCGAGGGCCAGGTATACGACGACATATGGACCTTCGGCAATGGTATCGCTATGCAAGACTTTATTGTTATACTGCGTACCGCCTTATATGCAGGGCTTCGCTTGCCAGGTTGGAGCTTAGGCACGTGTCACGATACCACACGTGCAGCTCTAACCATTCATGAAGTCGTTGCACTGCTTACTACAGCGGGAGTGCGTCCAGCACGTCCTGATTTATTTCCCAGTGAGGTGTATGATGACTTGAGATTAGATCCAGAGAATGCAGGGGTATTTAAAGCCTTATGAGCAATGATGATGAATCGACAAATGGACAAGAAAACCCTCAGGTACTCGCTAGTACCGCTATTGATAAAGGTACCACAGTCGACCTAGCTCATAAGGCTTTGAGTGCTTCGATAAGTAAGGCGACAGGAAGAAAAGCAGCAATTAGTGTTATTGATACTATTATGGGTGATGTAGAGAATATACAAACTTTCCGCGAAGTTATGCAGGAAGCTTTTGAAGAAGACCCTTATACATTTTTTAGGCAGATAGTACTACCCCTTACACCGAAGCAAGTATCATTGAATGATGACGCTGATGGCGAAGGTAGTGGTAAGATACAGATAAACATCGTGATGGTCGATAAACAAGCACCGCCTGATGTTGTCGCTATCCAAGAGTAATAACTCGGATGCTTAAAAAATGATATCACCTAAAAATGTAAAAGTGAATAAAAGGCATTACGAGTTTTTATTGAAAAACAAGGCCGTGCGTACAATTATCTCCTATGGAGGTGCTGGTAGTGGTAAATCGTGGTCTGTAGCGCAACACTTGCTCCTTGAAAAGTTCTATAAAGAAAAGAATATAGGTATACTGGTTATTCGGGCCACCCTACCAGCTTTACGGTCGAGTGCGTTCGCCCTTATCCTTAGTATACTTGATACCTACAAGTTACCGTATATACTGAACAAAACAGAAATGCGTATTCGGTTTCCTGACAGCAACAACTTCATACTCTTTCGTGGTTTAGATGACGTCGAGAAAGTAAAATCGATTGAAGGTATCAACTATGTATGGATAGAGGAAGCAACCGAGATTACTAAACTTGAGTACTTGCAGTTGAACATTCGTGCAAGAGCCCAAAATGATAATCCAGGTTGTTTCAATCAAATATACTTATCGTTTAACCCGGTAGACGTAAGATCTTTTTTAAAGCCTATGACGTCAAATCCGCCTCCTGATTGTGCTGTTTTACACAGCACTTATGAGGATAACGTTTTCTTATCGGCGGAGGATAGGAAACTCTTAGATAGCTTGGTTAAACATGACCGTACTTATTATCTTATCTATCGTAAAGGCGAATGGGCAGCTCCAGGTAATATCATTTACACGAACTGGAGAGTGATACACAAGTGGCCTAAGCGGTATGATAACGTGGGTTACGGGCTCGACTTTGGGTATAACGCTCCGACAGCCCTAATTGAGATACTTGAGTATGATACCATTGTATATGAGCGGGAACTCATATATGAGCGTAAACTAACCAACGGGCAGCTTATTGATAGGCTAAAAACCTTAATCCCACCGCAGTATCGTGCGCGGAAAATTGTAGCAGACTGTGCGGAGCCTGCTCGTATAGAAGAGATCTTTAATGCAGGTTTTAATGTGCATCCTTGTATTAAAGGGCGGGATAGCGTGAAGGTAGGTATTGACAGAGTTAAGCGGCGAGATATTAGAATACTAGCGTCGAGCACAAATATAGTAGCAGAGAAACAAACGTATAAATGGAAAGAAGATAAGTTTGGTGAAACTCTAGATGAGGTAGTACCTTTCAAAGACCATTTAATGGATGCTGAAAGATACTACCTCGGTAGTGATGCAGCTGAACCAGCCTCAGTAGTTTTAGTGGGTTCTTACGGGTGATATAATGAATGACAAGCTATTAAAAGAGTTACAAGAGCAACAAGGCATGCTGGATGTAGCGCGTCTTAAACAGTTGACGCAGCTTATGGAAAGTATTCCTTCCTTTGCTCGCGATATAGATGAATCAGAGTGGACTAACCTACTACCTGCTAAAGACGGGTTGTATAGTGAGTCTAGCTTGGGTGTTATGCAACAGCAGGTGGACAAGTTGTATTATGGTAATCCTAGCGCTCGGGGCGTTATTGATACTATGGTTAACTTCATCATCGGCAAAGATGCTGCTATAGTACCTAACGACCCTGATCCCGCCGTAAATGCCTATTGGAAGTCTTTCTACGAAGTAAACGGTATGGACTTGCGTATTAAGGAATGGGTGCGGCGGACTTTGCTCAAAGGCGAATCTTTCCTTCGAGTGTTTGAACCTTCTTCCTCCTCCGTAAACTTGAGTACAAAGGGTATATCATACTATAATGATATACCTGTACTCAAGCCTGTACCTCTTGTACGTTTTGTAGAACCAGGTGAGATTAAAGACCCTGACGGCACGTATACTTTCGGTATCCACACAAATTCAGACGATGTAGAAGAGATCTTAAACTACATAAGAACTGATCCTAATAGTAAAGCTGCTAACCAGCGCACAGTAATAGAAGCTTCTGAGATAATACACACTAAGATTTTAGTAGATAGTAATGTAAAAAGAGGCATATCCTTCTTAGTGGGTATCGCCGAATATATGGTCAAGTATCACGATTGGCTTGAGGATAGGATATCTCTTAATCGTATGCGTACCATGTTTAACCTTATCATGAAAGTTACCGGAGCAGGGAGCCCTTCGCAGCTAAAGGACAAGTTTAGTGACTCTGCCTCACCAGAAGCAGCTGCAAGAGCTACTGCCACCGGCGGTGACCTGCCCAAAGAGCTTCCTAAACGAGGCGGAGTGTTATTATCCACCGCTAACATCGAGTATGAGTTTTTGAATCCTGATATCAAGGCTCAAGATACTGTGGATGACGGCCGGGCGATTGACTTAATGCTAGCTAAGGGTACGGGTTTGACTGAGTATATTGTCAGAGGCGATGCAAGTAATGCTAATTACTCTTCTTCGATGGTATCCGAGTCACCTATGGTACGTATGTTCCAGTCTTATCAGGATTTCTTTAGTAAACCTATACAAGCTTTATACCGTAAAATCATTCGTTATGGTATAGAAAATGACCATATACCTGCTAAAACAAAAAAAACAACAGTTATCTTCGATGCAGCTACTGAGAAGCGTGAAGTAAAGAAAGAAACTACGATTACTGACCATAGCTGTAAAGTAACCTTCGAAGCTCTGATACATAGAGATGTACTGAAGGAAGCACAAGCTTATGCAATACATAGTTTATATGGCTGGGATAGTGATGCCGGTTTAACTGCAAAACTAGGCAATGACTATGTAGTCGTGCAGAAAGATAGAGTTTTAGAGACGTCTATAAGAGCAGAACGCGAAGAAAAACTCTCTGCTCAGAAGAAAGAAACTGCCGATAAAGATCCCGAGAATAAGACTGAATAATGAGTTTAACTGTAAAACAACAAATACGAAAAGCTAATGACGCAGCTAGACTGCAGTGGGGAGCTTACAACGCTGAACAGACCCGTTCTTTACTTGCAATGCTTGAAGATGCGTCACATCGCCTCAAGAGTGCCTTACTTAAGGCGTCTGATGAAGGTACTATTTCATATTTGCGTTTGCAATACTTGAATGCAGCCGTAGAAAAGGAAATGACCGCTTTGTATAAGTACCTTAACACTTATATAGCAAAAGGTGCTAATGAAGCAGTCAATGCAGCAATAAAGGGCGGTATCTCGACTTTATACCCTATTGTGGGCGATGATGCGCATGTAGGGAGTTCTTATATTGGACGAGACGGTCTTGTGTATAAGTTTAATCCTAAGCTAGAAAGGCTGGCTGCTAGCACTTGGGCCTCATTGAACACGGATGCATTAGACTATCTTGTACGCTTAAGGCCTCAAGGCTTAACTTTGTCTCAAGAGATATGGAATGTTACTTGGGAAGGGCAGAAACAACTATTACGTAGAATAGGCTCAGCAATTGTGACCGGGGAAAAGGTAACAACGTTAGCTAAGAGCATAGAAGGTATATTGGGTGTTAAAAACGTAGATAAAACTACAAAGAGTATCTTACATCCGGGTAAAGGTGTTTATATTGACGTTTCGGCTAATGCCCTTCGTTTAGCGAGAACAGAACTTTCACGGGCCTATGTAGAAGGGCAACATAGATATTTTGCGACGAAAGATTGGATTGTTGGAATAACCCACCGCGTAGGCGGCGGTAATCCTTGTGAGGAGTGTCAATCTTTAGATGGTACTTTTTATCCTAAAGGTGAGTTTTCAGATATTCCGGTACATCCTAATTGTGAGTGTTACGAGGAACCTGTACTGAGTGAGGAATTTAATGAATAAGAAGGGCCTTCAAAAAGCTTATACTGTTATTAAACCTTTAATGGACTCTATCTTATTTGAGAAGAGTATACCTAACTTAGAAAACGTACCAGGTAGGTTTAATTCTGCAGGTTACTATAAGTACGTGGCTTACTGGCCTAAGCACTTAGAAATTGCCTAT
>Ga0307928_10002654_pt1 | contig 13740 bp, 13 predicted proteins | sample AceLakmetagen232_FD_201815 | JGI IMG/M metagenome (GOLD analysis project Ga0307928, IMG submission 201815) | Saline water microbial communities from Ace Lake, Antarctica - #232 | ecosystem: Environmental > Aquatic > Non-marine Saline and Alkaline > Saline | place: Antarctica: Ace Lake... | reverse complement strand
ACTTTGCGCAGAGGCTAGAGCGCTTTGCAATCTCCCGTATACCTCAGTTTGTGTGAATAGGCTTGCAAATCCATTTATAAGTTTCTGTGTTCCATCTGAAAGATCGCCGAACAACGATATTGTAGTAGTAATGGCGTTCTTTAGGCCGTCGAATATATCGGAGCCAATGGACACTATTTCAGAAAATGTTTGCATCGCTTTTTCTTTAGCTTTTTTCATCGCGTTGGCAGAGTCAGTTATAACACTTGCAATTAAAGTTCCGGCTGCTGCTATCCACCCAACAGGTCCGCTAATAAGCCCAAGAGCATAAGAAGCAGCCGTTGTTCCTAGTCCAATTACAGACGATGCTGTGCCCTTATAGTTTGAATCCTCTGGCATTATTGCTGATGCCAATGCGTTCGCAACAGACTCCATTCCTTCAATAATGGCACCCCAGAGATCTGCTCTTCTTATAGCATCTGCGGTTGCCTTGGCCCTGGCAAGTTCAGCAGCATCGTATTTTTCTTTAAGCGCCTTTAGGGTTTCGTAATGCTCAAGAATTTCTCTCTGTTGTTCCTCTGTGAATTTGTCAAGACTCCCCATGTCTATCCACGCCCCAATTCCTTCTATAATTGTTCCAAGCGATGTTGCAATTCCTACAGCTTCCTGTATTGCACTTACAAATCCAGATAGATCTGCGCCTGCATTTAGAGACTCAACTCCTTCTATTCCGGTTTCTACAAAACTTTCAATGCCTTGATTGATCTTTTCTATTCCACCCGTAAATGAGAAAACTGAATCGCTAAAAGCCCCAACCGTTTGGTCAATACCAGAAAAGGCTGAAGCAGATTGATCAATGTTGGATGTACCTGTTGGCGAGATATCAGAAGGAATATATCTAGTAGATAATGACTCCTTAACTGCATCTACCATTAATGTGTCTAGATTATTAAGACCTTTCAAAAGATTTGAAAGTTTAATTTCGTTCAGACTGTCTACTAAGGATTTAGTTTCTTTGTTTGTTATCCCTATTGCATCCCCAAGTTTTCCTATGGTTAAAACAAGCATATTTGCCTGGGCTTCTGTAATCTCGTCTGCTTGTGCTAGAATCTCCACTCTCTCAGTCCAATCGTCCAGCAAGTCGCTCATTTTTTTCCACTCAGCCGCCTTGTCCGCAAGGTCCGCCTCGTCCATCGCTTTCCACAAAACGTAAAACTCACTACCTAATTTAGACACAAGAGGATCAAGCCCAGTCGCCGCCAGAGACAGGCTAAACATGCCTTCGCTTATTCCGGCCATTTCAATCTGCGGAACATTTGGCATTGTTGCGGAAGATTCAAGGAATGATAAATATTCTTCTATAGTCTTACCAGCCGCGTCTAGAATTGTTTTTATCATGCCAGGGGCCGTCCCGACGAATCCTTCACTTATAAATGCAAGTATTTGATCTGCGTCAAGAACATCTAGCAACGGTTTCACGGCCAGCTCAAGAGCCTTTCTTGCCTGTGCTGGATTATTTTCCCCCTTGTAAGCATTTATGGCCTCATATATTGCTCTTTGCACAGATATTGTATCTATCTCTTCTGAAGCTAGTCCGCCATAAATAGCGGCCCTTACTTCCGCTCCTTGTTCTGCATAAAAGTCAAGAATGTCGCCAATATTTGCTTCGTCCATTGTGTCTGTTCGCAAATTCCTTGCTGCTGTCCAAAATGCCGAAGCATCCTCACCCATAAGCATTAGTTCAGACGAAGTTGGAGTGGCCGCACCACCAGTAAGTTCTAATACTTTGCTACTTCTCCAAGCAGATTCAAATGAAGATAGAACTTCATCCATCCCAGCAGAAGCAATAAACGACATGTCGCCAAAAAACTTCTTGAACTCAGAGGCTGTCTTTGTAAGAACGTGCGTTTCAGGCGTAAGAAAATCCCACTCAACATCATAAAATCTTTCAAGTTCTTTCACTATAGCATCAAGTGCACCATCTGGAACGTTATCGAAACTGCGTAAAAAATCTTCTACTGTTTCTATGGTTCCTTTTATTCCTTCAGGAAAATCAAACTCAGCTATGAATTTACTTTTCAGCTCTTCTATTCTTGGAGCGTCTAGTTCTGCTTGAGTTGTTCTTATTTCATGGACTATTCTTATTATTATGCCAACACCGGCCGTCACGCCACCAGCAAGCGCTCCCCACGGCCCGCCAATCATAGCCCCCATTACTGCTCCACCAGCAACCCCACCAAGCACATTATTCAGCGAATCACTTAGGGCCTTCCTTGCTGTCGCGCCCCCTTGCACCTGTCCCATCTTTATAACGGGCTCGACCTCAATATTCATTATTTGTTTAACTGCAAAAGCCCCGGCCAGGCCCGCCCCCAACAACTTCAAGGCACCAAACTTTGAAATAATTTTACCTATTGATTTTTTTAACGATGCTAAAAATCCAACCGTCCCAGCGGCACCGGTAGCCCCTCCAGCAAAAGCCATAGAAACGTTCGGAATAAGTCCGCCAGTTGTATATGTAGACAAGGCTAATGCTTGTTGGGCCTTCGTTAAAGCAACAGTAGCCGCCGTAGCAATCCCCATCGCGGCTGCCGCCTTCGACACCGTTGCCGCTAATGCAGCCCACGCCTTTACGGACAACCACACAGCAACAGCCATAGCCCCGGCAGTTGAAACGACCCCCAATAAAAGATCCCCTCCGAGCATCTTAAATAACGCCAAAACGGGCCGCAACGCGGTTGTAATTCCCTCTATAACCACCATTACGCCCTTCAGTGCTGGCATTAATAGCTCGCCCAGGCTAATAGCAAAATCATTAAGCATTGTAGTAAACTTTTGTATCTGATATGACCATGATTGAGTCTGTTTTTCAAACGCAGCAGTTGCGGCGCCACTAGAATGCGCCATTCTGTCAAGATCTTTTGCGTACTCGCCAGCAGCAGTCGTGGCCAAAGGAAGAACAGCAGTGATGGCACGAACGTTGGTGAACATTTGCTCCATCTCAATGCCGTTTTCTTCAGCGTATTTAGTGATCAGCTTCAGCGCGCCAGCAAACCCTTCTTGCTTGATTAGCACAGCACCTGACTCATATCCAAGAGATTTCAGCGCCATTTTGAGATTTTTAACAGGTTTGATGAATTGCATGAGAGTTTGGCGCAGACTCGTGATTGCCCAGTCAGTTCTAATTCCTTGTCTTGTTAGCGTCGCCACTGCTGCACTCATATCCGAGAATGAGGCACCTACCGGCGCAGCAACTCCGCTCAAACGACCCATTTGGTGCGCCAGCTCTGACATGGTGGTATTGTGGGCAATAATATCTTCCGCGACAAAGTTGTGCAAATCTGGAACAACTAAATCGTATACCTTCTCTTTATGCAGTTCTTCGATCTCAACTATCTTGTCATATCTATAGTGTGTTTTAACGTCAAGTGATTTAGGGAATACAAGACTTTCCCCTCTTCTCTTTCCGCGTACAATATCAGAAACGTACTGTTGGCTAATGCCGAACATCTTTGATATTTCCGTGGCGGTATGTTCACCAGCTGCGTATAGCTCGTGAATGCTAATCACATCATCAGACGATATTTTACAGTTAGCATGATCGCGCCTTTCGGCGAATGGTCTATTAGCAGCCTCTTCAGCAAATTCCCTGTCTATTCCTATAAATTTTACAAATCTACGTATATCAGTGTTCCTAGCACATTCCCATACCCAAAACTCGTTATTGTTCTCTCTTACAAGGCTCTTTATTATTTTTTCAGAGTATCGTCTCTTCCTAACTCTGCCTACAATGCCAAAGCGCAATAATAGATGGCTAACTTGCCTAATAAGGATTTCTGACTTTGAACAAACGCCAAGCTGGTGATTATACCCTCGCCCTTTATCTATCCCCCTGTTCAACCACCCATCACCGTTAAAATACCAATGCAAAAACTCAGCCACTGATTCTTTGTCCCAAGAAAACACTTCATCTGGCACGTATTTTGTCGCAGTAGTGCAGTTGTCTAGCCCAGTTTCGCGCAAGAACTCCATCGCCTTATTCCCGTTATAGTTATTAGAGAAATCGTACACCGGAGTCTTGCCAGGCCTTTTCTCAACATTATTAATAGTGCATCCAAAATATTTAGCAACTTCTTCTAGCTTGTCTTTATATAGAGAGGTTGTTATCCTCGGGCAACCGGCTTCTGGCGCACTCTCAGCAATCCATAAGCCTAAGAACGCTGCTTTATTCTTATCAACATGAACGTTACCAAAGTATGGGATGTTTGTCGGTACTGCTATCTCATCACCGACAGAAAGGTCCATCACCTTTTTCCAGCCGTCTTTTGTAAGATAAGGATGATTAAATGTCGTTTTAATCTCGCGACCCAGTTGTGTCGTAAGTTTTACAACAATCTTTTCACCTTGATATACCCATTCAGCGTTTTTAGGAACAAAACGCTCACCATCAAACGAGACAACCTCTGCGCCATTCTCTAAACCATCGATTCTCTCGTATTTTCCGTTTGACAGAAGAACTCTAGTATCGCCTGTCACACACTTCCCGTAACGGATTGTCTGGAACAAATAATCACTAATTGTAGTAGCCTCGCTAGCAGACATTCTATACGCATTCAATACAGTTGTGAGCATGTCGCCGGTAGAGCCAAGAGATGCAAGTCCAGCGGCTGCGCCTTTGGTGGCTTCTTCTAGAATGCGCATGGCATCTGCATTATAGAAGGTGGCGCTGACGATATGATAAAGCGCTTCTTGTGCCTCGGCAGCGCCTGTTTGATACTGCCTAGCCATTGTCCTTACACTATTGCCTGTAGCGTCCATCTGTTTAGATGACGAATCGAGCAATGTCCATGTGTTTTTCAATTGGCGATCAAATTCAATGAATGCGCTTGTAGTTGCTTTAACAGCAGCGACAACAGCATACAGGACCATAGCAGCTTTTCCAAATGTCTTCATGGACGTTGTCGCTGCGCCCATACCACTAACAAGCTGGCTTGTATTCGCTCCTACAGTTACCCATGCGCTCCCTATATTGCCAGTAACAGCAGATCCAGCCATTGCTCCGAGTGCGGGCATATTATATCACCATAAGATTGTCGCGGATACGACACAAGCTTGTCTCTGGAATTGCTAGTTTGCGGGCAGCACCCTTCCAACTCCCTGCATCCTTATATGCGGAAAGAATAATATCTTTTGTTATATGAATATATTTTGATTCAAACTTTTTTAATGCTAATATTTGTTTTGCAAGATCGTCTTTTCTGTCTAGCGCGATACGCACATTGCTATATAACACAGACACAATATTTTGCGGAAGCCCGAGGCCACAATAATCTATTTGAAATATGTTTTCCTTTTTATATGGCTTTGTACGCGAATTCGTAAACCCCAAAACAAACTCTCTAAACCCATCGACTATCCAAAAACTACCAGCAAGTGCAACTCGTGCCTGTAATTTGCCAGTAGATCGATGGCTTTTAAAAATACGCAAACAACCATCCCCATCTACTACTCCTCTCCAATAATGTCTTAACAGAGATTTTGAAATGCCCGGTGTTGGGCGCACAATGAAAGTTTTATTCGGAACGATCCCAAGCATACTCAGATCTTTTACAACCTTCACCGAGTTTATTCGTATTCTATATTTTGTTATTATTCCATCTTTTCTAATCCCTTTGATTGGGCAATCTGAATTAATAGCAGAGGCAAATTTTCTTAAATGTCCTACGTCGGATGATTTTAATGTAATTTCAAGCGTGCGCTTATAAACCCCGCCATCAGCGGCTATAAATCCCAACCAGTATGCCTTCTCTTCAGAGTCTATAACCCCAAAGAAGTCCTCGTCGAGCGAATACTTCCTATTGCCTCTAGACTCTTTACCAGCCCTTCTCAGAACGCCATAAAATGTACGTGTAGACTTACCGCAAAGAGCAGCAGCTTCTTTCCCAGTAGCTCCATTCTCGTATGCAGTTATCATTAAGGCGCTTTCTTCCGGCGTTACTCTTTTTACGCCCATCTATTCGATACCCCTCTCCCCATTTTTTATCAAACATCCCTCTTATTCGCTTACGTTCTTTCTTTGCGCTATTCTTCTATTCTTACTATTATACCATATATTAGGGGAAAAGTCAAGTGTATTTACATAGAAAAAGGCCTCGGTTTTACCCGAAGCCTAGTGAAAGGAGATGCATCAAGAAAGTAGGGACTACGCTTGTGTCTTATCTAAAGTTGGCTTACGTCTGTTCTTCGTTTTGTAGATTCAATTATGCTGTCGAATTCCTCGGTTGACAAGACACTGCGAGCCTCTTCGATAAAGAATCGCTCAAAGGTAGCTGACTTTTTCTCGCTCTCAGATTTCCGATGCAGGCTAATAGTTCGATCAAGGCGGGCCTTCATTTTGCGCTTAATCTTGAGAGCGTTCTTAGCACGGCAATACCAATCTGGGTCAGCAAATACTCTGGTCTTGTGATATACGGCCTCCGCCGACCTTATTTGTTCTGCAATCTCATCGGCTTCATCCTCTAAACAGTCACGTGTCGCTTGCATCTCTTGCAGGCTTTCTAAACTTGGCGCATTTTTCGTATACACCCTTATTTTATCACTCATGTCTGCCCCCTCTATTTTTCTACTGGAATTACTTCCGTATCAAAGACAATCTCGCCCTTAACCAAGTACTCGTCGATGATTGTTACTGCTTCATCATCTACTATGACAATTTTGTCGTTTTCTTTCTTGTAGCGATATACCTTGATAGTGTTACTATCGTCGCTAGGAGTAGCTATTTTAATTTCAACTAAATAGACTTCTGGAATTGGCTCTCCGTCAATAAATACGCCCTTGTAGTAGTCGTCCTTAACAAGAATTTTAAGGTTCACGTTAATCACCTCCGTTGTCTGTGATTTTATGCTCATCAACATCCAACCTGTCGCCCTTGCTCCAATTCTCCTCTGCCCATAATGGCTGCAAGTTTGTGTAGTGGCACGCCTCCAAAAATTGAGCGCGGTCTGTAAGATCAAATGATGCTAGCGGGCGGATATGGTCAATGTGCCAGCCATCCAAAGCCCAGTTGTCCCAAGACATCCCCGGCTTAAATTGCAATTCAAGATATTCCCTTAGTTCATCTATAGTACATCCAAGATCGTCTATTGCGCCGCCAGCAGCTTGGTCGCTATAAATTGCCGATGTTAGCCTTGAGCGCAGGTTATGCGCTAACCGCCCAGGACCCCTTTGATAGTCGCTCATAAATGCTTTATATTCTGGTGATTGTTGATAAGCTTCTCTGGCTGCCTTGACCTCTGGCCTTTGGCGATATTCTTTCCCGTAGGCAGCCTTTAGATCTTTATGTCTTTGCGATTGCCTATAAGCTATGCGCCCAGGAGATTGATTGTATGCAATGTTGGCTGCTTTAACTTCCGGTCTTTGCCAATATTCTTTTCCATAAGCTGACCTATGTGCCTTCCTGCTCGCAGATTGTTCGTAAGCTCTTATAGTAGCCTTTCCTTTTGGCGATTCTCGATATTTCTTGCGAGACTCCTTGAACTCCTTAGAGTCCTTATATTCCTTCATATACAAACTTCTCGCATCTTTATAACGAGGGGTGTGCCGATACGCTTTCATATACGCCTTTTGCTCTGGCCTTTGGTTGTACTCTTTAGCATAAGCTTTATATTCTGGCGTTGCTCTTCGTGCCTTTTGTTTTTCCTTGCGCTCTGGTGACTGTCCGTATGCTTTTGCATAAGCCTTATATTTAGGATCGCACACAGAGGCAACTGTTGTTCTCCCCCTTCCAATCTCTAAACCAATCGCTTTATATGTCATCCCTTGTTCGCGCATACTCAGAATCTTAACCCTCTCTTCATCAGTTACACGTTTAGCCATATATCTCCCCGCTAAACAACGATATATTTATCTAGCATTTCTGTAAATTCCAGAATTATTATCCCGTATTCGTCTCTCTTTATATTTGTGCATTGAAAATCAGTGTGTGCTTCTCCCTTCCCATCTAAGTTAACTTCAATCCAGCGACCAATACCACCAGTTATCTCAAATACTCCGCCAGCTATTTCTCGCTCTCCAATCAATGCTACATCATCTGCATTATAGTCCAACTCTTCTTTTCGCATGTCGATCACTCTCCCTTGTGCTTCGTATATTAACCATTATACACTATTCCCCAACGTTTGTCAAGCAAGACAAAAGCCCCGCTATAACGAGGCTCCTGTCAAGTAATGATATTATACGTATCATCCTGGAGTGTCAAGTCTCCTAGACGACACCGATATTATACACTATCAACAGCCGTTTGTCAAGGCGCACTAATCTACTTTATACCCCTCTTCCGATTTATATCGTCAGCCATCTTCTGATACATCTCTTTCCTGCTCTTGAACGCTTGTAGCTTTTCTGCCTCTTCCTCATGATATTGCACAGAATGTGGGAACATTATTTCCCAGATTCCTTTCATCTGTTCTTTTTGCTGAGTCCTAAACGACATCATTCCAGAAGCATCTGTCATCGGAAGAGCTTGGCGCGAGTTCTCGATTCCCTCAAGTATCATTACGCCCTGAGCGTTATCAAGAATCTCGCTCCAATACATCTGGCACATATCCTCCTCTTTTATTCCATACCACTTTCCGAAGAATATCTTAATTCCGCCCCAACTTATAGATCTTCCTCCGTATCCCCAACTTTGGCCGTCTTGTCCTTTGGCTCGTTTTTTGTATCACCGTCTTCCTGGAGATCCTTTACTTGCTCAGAAGTTACGCCGTATAGCAAGAAGTTAACAATCTTGATGTATTCCGACTGATTCATACCGTATGACACAATCCAGTCAACGTCGTCCATTTCTACTTCTTCGTCATCTCGTCTTAGAGATAGATAGATCATAACAATCTGCGACTTCTGATCGATCTTCTTAAGCAGATTAATACTTGTCTCTTTCTGATGCTCTGCCAATTCATCTTCGTTCATATCGGCAACTTTCGCACTGTCCGAGCCTGCACTGACGGAAAGCAAGAGATCCCAGATATCAATGGATGTCATGTCCTTGAACTCTCCCCAGTCACCGGATGTTAACAACGGAAATCGAACAACTACCTCTTTGCCATCATCCGTCTTAACAATACCCTCTGCATACTTTACACTGATCTTCTTTCTTAGTTCACTTGCTTTCATATTTTCACTCTCCTTATTAACCTATTATAACATATTTTTGTGTAAAAGTCAAGTGTATTAACAAAGGAGAGGCCCCGATTTCTCAGGGCCGGGAGCAACAAAGAAGAGTAACGTTAGTGATTATACACTATTTTTCGGAGTTTGTCAAGCGTGCTTTGCCTCCCTTAAATCATAATTCCCAAGAGCAAGTGCTCCACAGAATCGATATCCATCTGGCAAAAACGACGAATCAAATTCTTCCTTGTCAGCCTCGCGAATATTTGGATTAACGAAACACGCACCAACGCCAAGAGCCTCACCGATAAGATAGATATTCTGCGCAATCACGCCTGCGTCAAGAAACGGCATAAACCCAACCTCTGCTGGCGATTTATATGCGGCCATATCAGCAAGCAACAACACAACAGCGTTCGCATTTTCTAACCAACCAGATCCACCTACAAGAAGCTTCGACAACAACGATATATCATGTTCCGACCTAATCAATTCTGCCCTAACGGCTTTGCGATTACATGAAGAAGGAGCAAGTTCTGCGGCTTTCATAATACCCTTTAGCCTGTCTGTATCTATATTGTCATCGTTAAACAATCTCTGGCTTCTGCGTTCGTGCATTACCTTAAATAGCGTCATAATCTCTGTGTCTGTGTATTCTGGCTTTTTATCTGTAGCCGTCATATTCTTCTTAGCCTCTTGGTGCTTTACATAGCGTTCTTGGTAAATGTCTGTCATATTTCCTCCCTCTCCATCTATTACATTAATCCATTCTCTTTCCCACTTTTCTTTGTTGTGTTCGCTAATAATGTCTTTCCGGCTTTGAAAACCAAGCCTGTTGCGTAGATCCTCATCTGCAATTAACTGCTTAATTTTGTCAGCCACATCCTGCGCATTAGGCTTACACAACAATCCGTTTACTTTATCTTCTATAAGCGTTGTTCCGCCGTCAATTCCGATACACGCACAACCGCTAGCCATGCTCTCCATCAACGTCAAGCTGTTACCGCGAGATGATATATTAAACACCATACATATTGATGCGTGTGAATAAACTTCATGCATTGTGTCTAAAGGAACGCTTATTGCGCTAAAATTACTATACTTGTCTTCCAGCGTCTTTAGTTTATCAAACTGTGCTCCATCCCCAACCCACGCCACCTCCCAACCAGTATCAGAAAGACGCTCAAGTACTTCCTGCATTAGTCCTGTCCCCTTGAAAACCTCCGCTCTGCCAGGAAATATAATAATTGGCTTCTTATTGGCTGGCTTAAATATATCTGTATCAACATAGTTACCTATGCAAACTATCTTATCTGCAACATCGTCTAACCCAAGTTCTCGAATTGTTTCTCTCGTAAATTCATGGACGACAACATTCTTATAAACCTTGCTCCATATCTTACAAAGTTTTTCTTTCTTATCGTCAGGTAGTTCGCCGACTGGCTTATTGCACCAGAGAACCCCGTGCGTAATTAGCGTTGCGTCGCCGCGAACTTTACCAGCCGCGAAATCAGGAAGATTAATAAACACACGATCAAAGCGCTTCGTGTAATCGTAAAAGTAATCGCACATTCCAGTCCACAATAGTCCGTCGCCTTTGAAATTAGGAATGCCGTGAACGTGCGTTCCATTGTGCATTTTGTCAAATCCTACCGGAGAATACTGATATATATGAACTTCGTATCCAAGATCTAATAGCAATTGCGCAAACTGTAGCGAAAACCGTTCTCCTCCGCCTATTGCTAGTTCGTTTGGGTTTTCCCATAAAAATAGTTGGTTTGTTAAAAGTGCGGCCCTCATTTAATGTTTCCTTTTCGCGTTGAGGCAATAACTTTCTCGTAAACTGCCTCGATATCACCAGCAATCTTAGCGTGTGAATACGTTTTACGTACAAAATCACCAAGAACATTGGCTTCCTTCATTTTCAACGCGCCTCGTAATGCAAAAGTCATTCCTTCGATATCAAATGGATCGCAGTAGAAGACCCCTGGTTCGCTGCCAAAATACTCAGAGACAGAACCACGGTCTGCTACGACGATAGGTTTGTTGAGGGCAGCAGCTTCTAGGTTCACTAATCCCGGAGTTTCGATGAGCGATACTAGAACATGGACGGCACATCTACGCATCATCTTAGCAACAGCTACAGGAGGGCCTGGAGGACAAAATAGAATATTCTTGCCTTTAATCTCTTCCTTGATGTAATCTACGTATGGTATTGACTTTGCCCCCATCAATACTAACTGTAGGTCTGGATCTTCTTCCCACAGTGGTTTCATCGCTTCGACGAGAGATGCTTGGTTTTTCCTAATTTCGACCCTGCCAACGCATAGAATAAATCTATCTGCTAGAATATCCTCAAGGCTATCGTCAAATAGCAATTCCTCGTAGTTAAGGCGGAGCGCCATGTCTGTTTCGTTCGCAACATCAACACCGTTGCTGATAACTGTATATCCAATTTGATCTATTTCATCGTCATAAAGATTTGATGTATCGCCATACAATAATTCTGCTACTCTGTCCATCTCAATTTCAGCGTTTGGCAACAACCAATCAGCCTCTTCCAACATGCTCTTAACGCCTTGTAGATGTGCGCCAAATTGGTCTGATACAAGTTCTGGATTTTTTTTGAACTTTTCCGCGATTTCACGCTGCATCTCATCTGTGGGCCAGTAGACAGGAGAAATCACAACTGGTATTCCTTTTAACTTGCACATTTGCGCTGTTAGAATCGGTGCGCCTTTCCATCCACCTGCATTTACCAGATGACAAACATCATAATCTATGTTCCAGTCAGGAGCTGCTCTAAGTACGTTTACAATTGATACTACGTGCCCCCTTTCCGCTAAAGCCTCGGAATAACCAAGCATTTCGCGTTCCGATCCCATTGACGGAGATTCTATGTCTTGCTCTGTTGATATACACATCAAGATTTCCACGATATATTCACTCTCCATTTATTCATAGTTTAATTATACTGGAAAGATAGTGAAAAGTCAAGTAGAAAAGGGCCTGGTTTTTACCCCAAGCCCTGTATGCGTTAAACTGCTAGATTATCCGCAAATCCTGTACAAAGTATCAGTCCCTTGTATATCCGCACTAAGCGTAGCTACCCCGTCGTGCGAATGCTCTACAGTAAAGTTTGTAGTATACCCAACGCCATAGTGATAGATATCATCACTAACATGGGCGTACAAATCGATTGCGGTTCCATCGTCAATAGAGTCCTCGATATCCTCCTGCGCAGCATCTCCACAGAAGTAGAACCCGCTGAGACTCGCAGTCCAGCCAACAGACCCATTCACATAGCTCTTCCACCGCGTTCCGAATACCGAAGTATCAATCGCGTCGGCTGTTTTGGTAATGGTATACCGGTTGATCTCACCAACCAATGCTCCAGCGGTTCCTGTCGCAGCTGCCATAAAATATCCGTCAGTGCCTTTGTAAACAGTCATTCCTCACCTCCATACCTACTTTCTAGGTATATCCTCTTTCATTAAGTAGTACACGCAATCCCTTCATATCCAAGTTGCGCGTGCCACAGTCCTGTTTCTTCTTCTTGCGTCGCCATCTCTGAGATTAACAAGATTTTCATGTTCTGATACCCGTCCATCGTAAGAGACGCACCGTTAAAAACGGTTTTTATGTAACCTGCTATGGGTCCTGCTTCCGACGCCAAAAAGTCGTTCGCGCTAAAAACGTCAAAATATATGCTAATGGATGTCGCTACTGGTGAACTTGACTGAAATACGTTCGTTGATGGTAGATTTGGGAAACTATACAATATGTACGGAAAAGTCCATCCGGCAATCGGTCTGCCGTGCTTCATCCTTCCGCCAACTTCATCCAACAAATCGCTATCAGCGACAGCCAAATTATAGACTGCCGTTTCTAGCGATGTAGATAAATCTGCCATAATCTACCCCTTACCCATTATTTTGCCGTGCGACTGCGTTAAGCATGTTCGCTACCGCGCCGCGTATCTCTTCCGTCGTTTCTTTGATTATAACATATCCCATGTTGTTTCGCAAGGTAACCATTGTTCCTTGTGGATGTACCTCAAATGGCCCTAATAGATCTATAGGCAAGTTGTACTCGATATACTTTGGTTCTGCGCCCATTACTCCGTGTTCTGTGTCTATTCTGTGTAATACTAGAAACATTCTATCCTCCCAGGTTTTGCATTTTTATTACGTTAAGCGCTCCTGTTAAGAAGTGCCTCCCAGTCATATTTACAGTACCCCACTCGACGTAAGCCGCGTAGGGGAAATTAGATCCATACGCTCCCCACAATCCTGTTGGCGAAACAAACCACTCTATTGAGTCCTGCAAGTGAGCCTTTTCTAGTCCACTTCTAGGACACAAAGCAGTCGCCGCAGCAGCTAATTGTGGAAGCAGTCTATTCAACATAGCCCTAGTGCTTTGTATGCCAAATTGTGTAAACGCATTGGTAATTACTCCAGAACTTAGTGTCTGCGTTCCGGCTCTGTCATAGAAACCTTCCAACTTCCATTGTACAGAATTAGCCATTTTCTATCACCCGCGCCCATATCGTACTTGTTATCCCTGTAATATCTTCTCGTATAATTGTTCCACCGC
>Ga0307928_10002653_pt1 | contig 13742 bp, 17 predicted proteins | sample AceLakmetagen232_FD_201815 | JGI IMG/M metagenome (GOLD analysis project Ga0307928, IMG submission 201815) | Saline water microbial communities from Ace Lake, Antarctica - #232 | ecosystem: Environmental > Aquatic > Non-marine Saline and Alkaline > Saline | place: Antarctica: Ace Lake... | reverse complement strand
TTTTGTATTGCAGATCCCGAAGTCCTTGAGGAAATACCCTGTGTTGAATATTAAAATCATGGCCTACAGGGCTTGGGCGTTTATATTTCTTAGCAACCATAGCTGCAAAGTCTGAGTCATATAACGGATCATCCCAAGCATCGGAATAAGCCAGTGTCACTCCCATGTGTTTTTTCAACAGGGGTTCGTTTATGTTGGAAGCTGTCACATGTTGTTTTATCAGAGGGATTAAGTGTGACCTGGTTTCAGGGTGTTCAGACGCCACTTTTTTAACTCTGGCCAGTAAAGACTCACCCACACAGTTTTGTTTGTCATCGAAATTCATTAGTTTCTCCTAAAGGTCTTGAGCTTCATCCTGTAAATGTTCAGGGAATTCAGTTTTTATAATGTTTTTAAGGATAGAAATACCAGCCCTGTTATTCACCAGGCTCAGTATTGCAATCCCGAAGATTGTTAAGTCCTCGATTCCATAATTGTAATGTTGGTTGATCTTGGTAACAAGATCGTCATTCAGGACATCCTCATCATTCGGTTCATCCCAGACTTTGTTACCACCAGTAGGCCAATTAGCATCATCAAAGGCAGCAGACACATAAGCCCTAACAGTTTCAGGGTGTTTGGTGTACATAGCCTGTAGGAATTTCTTAGCTTGAGGCATTTCAGCCAGAACCAGACGTTTTAAAACCTGTGCCTCAGTTTCTTTTTTCGTTTTACCAGGAAGACCCTTAGCTAATTCACTAGCTAACAGTTTTGCCAGAAGTCTTTCGAGTTTGGATGCTGCACTTAGTTGACGGCTTTTCTTGAGAAGTTCCACAGCTATAGTTGCTGCAATAACAGCACCACCAGTTTTTCTAATTAAGCCAGCATATTTCTTTGACAAACTATGAGTGTTAAGCATCTCCCCATGTTCTACTGGTCCCATTCGTTCGAGTAGCTTGAAGGTTGTGTTGACCAGTTGGGTGTCTCTAGGTTTGAGATCACTAAACATAGCTATAATAAACCCACTAACAAAGGCTTTTGCATAAGGAGCTTTGTCTGCTGTAGGGTCTTGCTGTTGATATTTCAAGAGATATAGGAAGATAGCTCCTACCATCTGTTTTACCAGAGGGGTGTAAGGATCAAAAGGACCAGCTGCAGCCGTTTTCATTATCCAGCGGGATGCTAATTGGTCAGAGGCTTTCTTTTTCTTGCCTCTGCTTCTCCAACCAGGATCAATTTTATCATTCAAGCTGGCACAGAAAGCTCCAGGATTGTCAATCTTCCCTTCCATTTTCTTGATGCAAGCTGTCACTTTATGTTTCTTGTCCCCAGTCAATGATGACCAGAATTTCTTGAGAGAGTCCTGAGTCCAACCTTTTGGCAGTGAATCCCATTTACCAGCATAACGTCCCATATTGTCCTCATTTTCAATCTCAACATCAAGATTCAGAATGACCTTGAATGCTATGTCCACATCAGATGAACCCATTGAAACTCGTAAAAGTTTATCGGAATACCCTGTAATCTCAAATGTATCTAAGGTATAATCAATTTCGTTCTTTACCCAGTTTTCTAAGTCAATACTATCAGACCAGAAATCTTCATCCATGTCTTTCAAGCCATTGTTAAGAGCAGTTTTCAAGAAAACAATGAATAGACTCTGAAACTTCTTATCCCTGGAGAGTAGTTGCAGGAATTGTTCTTGAAACCCTCTTGGATCATTCAGATCAGATTTAACATACCTCATCAGATCCTTAATGAGTTCTCTGTATTTCATCTTAATCGAAACTAATGCTTCCACTTCATCAGGGACATCTACCTGGGTTTCATCAAACTCAGGAGGGTTGAGGCCTTCACCTGACATACCCATTCCAGGGCGGTACCCACCAACCTGTTCCCCGTAAACGGTGGCCTCAGTTTCACTGGTGGTTTTAATAATTGCTTTAAGTTCTTCTTCAAAGAATATAGTTTCAGCACCTTCTCCAATATCCTGAAGGAACTTTCTCCAATTTTTTATGAATGGCTTTAAAGGGTCAAACAGCTTAATAGCAATAAGGTTTGTCCCTGCAATTACCGCTTTTTCTTCTTTATTAGGGTTCATTTACAAACTCCTGATATAAATAATACTCTACTCTATGCTTTCCATAGGATAATCAGTGAGAATTATGGGTACAATAAACAATAGAACACTAACTTGGAGAAATAGATGGATTATGAAGAATTAGTTGTAAATGTAGCAGAAGTGTCAGGACACCCTATTGAAACAATCAAGGATATCCTGTGGGCCGTCCCTGATATCCTCATAGATATGCAAGAAGGTGAGAGAACTTACACACCGCTGGGGTGCTTTTACATGTTCAGGAATAAGAAAACTACTGTTATGATGCCTGATCAATCGAAAGAGGTGCCTATTAAACCTAGACTTATTGTGAAATTAAGAGCTACTGATCGTATGAAAAGACTTATTTGAACCAGCCTGCTTTATGGGCTTTAGAGAAAGCCAAGGCACAAAGTCCGGGGATCAGAAGAAAAGAAAAAGACCAGAGTGCTCCGCCGATGACAATAAGTGCTCCTAATATTTGAATAGCTAACATCACATACCTCCTACTACAACAACCCACAACTCAGAGAAACTAAGCCGTGATTCCTGCTTCCACAGTTAAAAGAGTGGAGGCTACTGAAATTGCAGCAGAAATAACACTCTCTACTACCAATGTTGGGTCAGCTATCATAGGATCAGTTCGTAAATCCCTCACTTGGTTCTGCAGGGCATCCCAACCAATCCACGGGTTATCAGGTAATGATTCAGTAATAAAGGCAGCAGACAAACCTAATCGTTGAGCATGGGTATTGATAGGTTGTAAAAGAGCCTTTTTCAAGACAGGGTGGTTTGTTTTCAGAGCAGCAAGCTGATATGCTCGACCTCCACCAGGAACCACTCCGCCTTTCAGAGCAGCTCTCGTTGAACCAAGAACATCCTCAACTCTTGCCCGACGTTCTTTCAGAGCAATTTCGGTTACACCACCTATTTTCAAAATGGCCATCCCACCAGAGAGTTTAGCAATCCGCTTGAGAATCTTATCCTGATCGAAATCAGAGTCTGTTTCTTGATGCTTGAGTTCCTTGATCCTGGCTTGAGCAAATTCAAACTTGTCAGGGTATGTAGTAACGACCGTTCGATCCCATTTGATATTGGCCTGCCTGAATGACCCGAACCACTCACTATCCCAACTCCTGATGTCATCTATCATAGGATCAACCAGATGAGCTCCGGCCATAGCAGCCACATCTTTCAGGAATTCCTCTTGGTTATTGAAAGCAGGAGCATTGAAAGCACAGCATTGAATCACACCTTTGTTATCATTCAAGGCCATTGTCCTAAGAGAATCTCCATCGATATCACCAGCAAAGATCATCAGAGGGTTCTGAGGCCATTGGCTTGCTACCTCCAGGATATCTTTAATGTCATCATACGTTCTGAGGGTTGATTTAACCACAGCTACAAGAGTACCTTCCATGATTCGTTCAATCTGACCCCTGAGAAAACCCTTGGTACTGAGTAAAACTGTTCCTACAGGACCACATTCAAGCTCTGCTCCATCTTTAAATTCGAGCTTGGACTCAACATGCTGACCATCTTCAATGACGATCATGCCATCTTGACCCACAGCCATACATGCCTCAGACATCAACTTGGCAATTTCATCATCTCCGTTACAGGATATCCTGGCAATCCCCTCAAGTTGTTCTTGATTTTCAACAGGGGAGGACATTTCCCTAATGGTTTTGAGGGTCTCCTGACCGGCAGCCTGGAGCTCTCTAGCCAGTTGGATCGGTGAAACACCAGCTACAATCTGTTTGTGACCTTCTTGAAGGAGTGTAGCAGCTATGAGAGCTACTGTTGTGGTACCATCTCCCACTTGTTCATTGACTTTAAGGCAGGCTTCCTTGAGGATCTGGCAGCCTAGGTTCTCTAATTTGTTCTCCAGGTGGATTTCTTGGGCAACTGTGACTCCATCTTTAGTAGCTAAGAGTCCCACCATTCGGTCGAGTAATGCTGTCCGACCTAATGGACCGTAAGTTGTTGTAATGGTTCTGGCTGTTTTCAGAGCACCTTGTAGGATCTGAGTACGGGCAGTCAAACCGATAGTAATGTCTTTAGGCATTTAAGACCTCCAGACTTTACTTTACCCTATTAAGCCATCGTTTTGCCAGCTTAGTAGCAGGATCACTTTTGTAGGGGTCTTTATCTTGATATGTCTCTGGGGTACAGAGTAACTTTTTCGTGCCTGCTTTAACCAAATGACCTTTGAATTCAATGTTGAATTTAGCTGCCACTCTCTTAACGGCAGCCAGGTTCTCTTTACCATCATCCCACATCTGAATCAGATCTATGGTTTTGCCATACTTCTCCAGATACTTCGTAGTAATCATAGCCTTGTGAACATGAGCATTGTTGGTACGATTCAAGTGAACACCGTCAAATCGAATGCCTGCTTGTTTCAGAAGTTCAGGGATTCGGTATCTGTTAGGGCCGACATCGGATCGGCCTGTAGCCAGAATCGTAATGATCTTGGGGTTTGAAACACTTTTCTTAGCTTGGCTGACGATCTGGCTAACCCACCAAGAGCCATCAGGTTTGTCTGGTACACAAGGACGTGCTAAAGAGTCATTGTGAAGCCACCAGCTTTTCTGAGATCCTTCAGGAACCCACCAATCTGGTTGTTCAGGGCTTTTAAACAGTGTTTTATCAAAATCAAATATGTGAAATTCCATTATTTTTCCATCAGAGGTTCCATCAGTTTTTGATACTGAGGATAGTTAATAACAAAATCCTTTACCCGACGAAGGATTGTCTCGTCAGGAGCTTTCTTTCTACAACACCCTACCAACTGTCTTTTAAACTTGATAAGTTCAGGGTTCTGGTTGATAATACGTCGGAGATCATCTGTTTTCATATTAAACCTTCATTTCTACTAAAGGTTATAATATAATAAATTTACCGATTGTGGCTTAGTTTTTGATTCTCATGGGTTGTTGTAGCAAGGAGAGTGATTATGAAACCTTATGGATGGCCAAGACATGTCGTGAATGAAGGATACCGAACCCCTAATTGGGGTCACAGATGGGTGCCTTCTATGAAACGTCTGGAATTCAAGAAAGCCCGTCTCCGACGACACTGGAAACGTAAAGCCCGTGCCGAAGGAAAAGAGGCTTGTAAAGAAATTTAAAAAAAGAAGTTGACAACCTGAAATAAGTCAGATATGGTCAGTTTCACTTAGGACGCTTTTGTCCAATGGAGATACTATGAGACGCTTACTACCCACATCTAGTAGCTTTACAAGCTCCCAGCTTACAAGCTGGTATTTATATTTGTCTGCACCGGAGGTGACAGGGTAACGTCTAAAACTATCAAACTAACCCTAAAATCCTTCGGAGCATACGAGCACCGAAGGATTTTTTTCGTTTTATGTTCACTGAAAACTAAATACTCCCAAACAGTAATAAACACACAGGATGGCTGGCTTACCCAGCCGGTCATCTTGTTTATTCTGGGATTGTGTCGGAATTGGTAGACGAGCTGTCCTCAGACGGCAGTGCCTTGTGTGTGAGGGTTCGACTCCCTCCAATCCCAATTCAACGAAGATCAAATCACCTCTACGTGGTGTTGAGTATCAACTGGACCATGAATCCAGGCTAAGAGTTTGATCAACTTGGCAGCTTAAACCGTTAAGGTAGGCGGGTCGGTCTGTAAAACCGAAGTCCCTAGGGCTCGAGTGGGTTCAATTCCCTCAGTTGCCACCATTTATTACTAAAGATGCAGCTTGATGTGGAATGTAAGATTGAGCAACGGGTCGGTAAGGGGCCTGGGGATAAAAGGAAGCTGAGGGCCGAAAGGCTACCACGTATGGTTGTCTTACGACTAGAGCGGCAGTAACTTCTCCTACATGGGTAACCAACCCCATCTGCATTTTAATTTTTTGGAAGATTGGCCCAATGGTAAGGCAGCAGGTTGCTAACCTGTCCAGGTGAAATACCCTGTCCGAGTTCGATTCTCGGATCTTCCGCCATTTAATGTCACTGTGCTGGAACTGGTATACAGGCCGGGCTGAGAACTCGGTGCCCTTCGGGGCTTGAGGGTTCGAGTCCCTCCAGTGGCACCATTTTAGGGAGAGATCGTCGGGATCGGTAGCCCGTGCTTGTTTGGAAAACAAGTTGACCGAAAGGTCATGTGGGTTCGAATCCCTCTCTCTCCGCCATTTTTTCAGGTCAAATATAAGTTTCTCGGTATAGTATTAGAACTTGAACTATAAAGTTCCATACAAGGAGAACGTGATATGACCAAGAAAATTGAGAAAAAACCTACATCTAAGAAGAAAACAACGGCTCAAAAGTCGGATAAAAAAGTTACGGTGAAGGTTAAAAAGGCTAAGAAAGCAACTAAGCAACTGAAAAAAGAAGATGAAGAATATCTTAAAGAGATTAAACTACTGGAGGATCATCTACTAACCCTGAAGGCCAAGAAAGCCTCAAAAAAGAAAGAAACTCCAGTTAAGGGATTTACACTTGATGATTTCCCCCCAGTTGAAGAAGTTATTAAAATTGAGGACCTGTTTAAAATAGGAAGTTTTTCACGTCTGAAAGAATCTCTCAGTGATGTGGAGAGGTATCAGATAAGACTTTTGAGATCTGCTAAGGTTAAAATACCCTTTACTGAGGAAGGTGCTGTTAATATTTATGCCGTTAGAGACTTAATGAGTTCTTTCCACTGTCACATGAATCCTGAAGAGGATGGTTGGGATCAAGCTCTAGTAAATATGGCATTTAAAGACGGGACTATCTTCAAACTTAGTTTCCAAAATATCATTAACCTCTTGAAAACAGGTGATGAGATTAAGTTTAACGTAGAACAAAAAGATTTATGGAAATTCATGTCTATGGCTATCCGTAACGAAATCTTGATGAATATGAGTTTAAATGATGTGAAGGTTATCATAAAAGCCTTTAAAAAGACCCCAAACTTTTTCAAAACCAGTAAGGTTCCAAAGGCTATCATGAGATTTAGAGCCCGTAGAGCTAACCTTATTCAAGGTTTGAAGGCAGTTCTAACTCTGGGAGCTATATCATGTCATTGTGATTCACATGATGATTAGAGGGAGGGTATTCCATGACTAAAGCTAAAAAGACAGTAACCGAGAAAAAACTCCAGACATCATTTCAAGATAAAGTTTTACCTTTGAGAGCTGTTATAAAAAAAGGAAAAGCACACAAGAAAGCACTCTCGGCCAGGCTAAAGATTGAAATCGAAAATCTACCTCCGACTGCTAAAAGGAACAGGTTACTTCGGTTAGGCGGACTCCAAGAAGGTTGTGGTAGCCATGAGCCTCTAGTAGTTCCTAAACCTACCGTGCCAGAAGATTCTGAGATGGATTTCGGATTGGGTTTTTTCAATCTAGGTGTTAGAGACGGCACACTGCTGAAACTAATTTTTCACTTTGACCTGTTAGATTTATGGTATGCCCCACAACAGAAAATAGGAAACGCAGTAGAGATCCTATCCAGAAAAATCTGGGAACATCGAAATCATGGAATCATAAAAACCATATCCTCAAAAATTTGGAAACACCGAAAAAACAAATAAATGCTTGGGTAGCTCATATGGTAGAGTGGCTGACTGAAAATCAGCAAGTAGCTGGTTCGATACCGGCCTCAAGCACCATTTTATGGGGGTAGCTCTTGGGTAAGCACGTTGGTCTCCAAAACCGACCGGGGAAAGTTCGATTCTTTCTGCCCCTGCCATAAAATGAAAAACCCGTCAAAGTTGAGCTTGTTTGCAAATGAGCAACAGAGGCCTGACGGGTATGCTATTGAGTATTATAACAAACATCTGATATTACACAAGGACTCATTATGAAAAAATCAAAGTCTTTAGCTGAGTGGAGAAAAACAGATGCAGGTAAGAAAGCATACCAGGCTATGGTTAAAGCTGGAGATGCTGACAGTAAGAGATTGACAAGGAGACCTATTAAACTAGCTGATTGGATTCGTCCTGTAGGTTAATCTTTATTCTGGGATAGCTCAGATGGTAGAGCACACGGTTGAAGCCCGTGGTGTCATCGGTTCAATTCCGATTCCCAGAACCATTTATGGCCAAGGCAAGCTGATTGGTGACAGCCACCTACAGGGAAGTAGGTGAAGGTGTGGTTAAAGTCCAGCATCTTTTGGGGGTTCGAATCCTTCCTTTGTTCTCATTTCTTTATGCTGGTGTGGTGGAACTGGAATACACGCTCGACTTAAAATCGAGTTCCTTCGGGAGTGAGGGTTCGAGTCCCTCCATCAGTAGTCTGACAACGATCAAACCACCTCTACGTGGTGTTAGACATCAACTGAATTATGAATTCAGGCTAAGAGTTTGATCAATGATATTGGTAATTATATCAAGAAATTTTTGAGCTTTCTTAGGTTTGAAATAATTTAAAGTACTGATATCAATAATACACAAACCTATATTTTTTTCAATACAGGCTGCAAACTTTCCTTTTTCATTCTTTTGAGTTCGGTCAAGTTTATCTTGTCCAAAGATAGGTTCATAATGAAAGATGCCGTTGATTTCAAAAGCTAATTTGAGTTCAGGAATATAAATATCCAGTTCCGATAGGATAGTATCTTTCCTATTAAAATGGAACTCAAGGTTTGGGTATAAGGAGACCAACTGTTCTTCAACCCAAACTTCAAATTTTGACCTTCGGATTCCTGTCTGTTTCCTTTGGTTGTAATAAGTAGCTGAACAAGACTGGGAGCAAAAATGATGTTTAACTTTTTTGTAGTGGCCTAAAGCTCTATTGGCAAGTTTACCACATTGTTCACAGTCAAAATCAACACGATGACCTTTATATTGATGTTTAGCCTTGCAAGACAAACTACAACAATCATTGGGTTTGTTTTGAGACTCATTCATCTGAATAATATGTTTCGTTCTATAAAAAGTTTCTCCGCAGTGTTTACATTTAAGTGGGAGTTTGTCTCTGGACTTAGCTTTTTCAAATTCTTCATCAGTAAATAAGGATAACATAATTAACACCTCCTACTTAGGAGATAACAATTTAACAAATATTGGTTTTCAAAACCTATTCGTCAGTACCATAACAAATAATTAATGGGAGCTTGGTGGAATGGCATACACGGCTGGTTTAGGCCTAGTGCTTCGGCGTGAGAGTTCGAATCTCTCAGCTCCTACCATATATTTTGGCTGAGTGTTGGAACTGGTAGACAAGCGGGATTCAAAATCCCGTGCCCTTCGGGGCGTGAGAGTTCAAGTCTCTCCTCAGCTACCAATGTGAATTTATTAAGGTATTTGAGTCTTATTTTACAATAGCTGGTCTATTACCACTATATACTGATAAAGTTGTTCTCTCAAAAGGAGGTATCTAGTGATAACTTGGCAGAAACGTGAAATAGAAATTTTGAAGTTACTTGGACCTTTCTTGAGAAATGGTATCATCACTCATATCCTTAATTCCTTGTTTAATACTGACAGAACGGCACAATCCATTGCAGATAAGAAACGTCGAGTAGGTGTCATAGGCACAAGCCATGACCCTCAAAATGCTATGGAAGCTGTAATTGAAAGCTCCCTTCCTGAGAGTGTTAAAAAACGTGTTCAAAAAGTAATTAAGACTGCAACTCAGCAATCAGAGACTCTGAAAACACCCAAAAAACAATATCAAGTAGAAAATGACCAGAATTATGCAGTTTTAGAACAAGGCTCCAATGTCAAACCAGGCTCCTTGGAAGAAATGGTGAAGATTTTTGACATTGACCTGAGTATTTGGACTGTAGATAGATATGTCGTTAACCGTTGGGATCAAGCACAGAAAACCCCTACAGGCCCCAAAGTGATCCCTCTGTATCAAATCAAAGTCTGGCTTGTACGAACAGACCCTATTGCTTACAAATGGCCTGTAGTTCAACCAATCCGTTGTGATAAATTCACTTTCAAGAAATCAAAGCCTGCAAAGGGTGGGAAGAAACTGCGGAAAGCAATCATAATCCCAGACTCACAAATCACCTATAGACGTGATGCTGCAACTGGATACCTTGACCCGACTCATGACCGTAAAGCATTCGATGTCATCTGCCAGATAGCAGCAGAAGAAAAACCTGACGACATCATCCTTCTGGGTGACATGTTAGATTTACCAGATTGGTCTGATAAGTTTCTCACTACCCGTGACCTAGTTGATACGACCCAACCATCTATCTATGAATTCCATTGGTGGTTAAAACGATTGGTCAATATCACTCCTCATGTTGTGTACCTTGAAGGTAACCATGAAGTGAGGCTTGAGAAAGCCGTTGCCCATAACCTGATGGCAGCTAGTGGATTGAAACCAGCTAACCGACCAACAGGACCCTCTGCAATGAGTGTTCCTAATCTGTTAAGTTTAGAAGACTTAGGTGTTGAGTATATCGGCCCATACCCTCAAGGAGAATACTGGATTAATGATAACTTGAAAGCTCAACATGGTAATACAGTCAGACAGGGTTCTGGTGCTACAGTAACAAGCTGTATAAAAGACCTTTTCGTATCCACCATCTTTGGCCACATACATCGAATAGAACAAGCATCTAAACTCCGATGGGATAAAAAGGCCACCTGCATACAGGCAGTATCTCCAGGAACCATTGCACGGTTAGATCCTGGGATAGTTCCTTCCAACACAGCACGTCAGAATTGGCAGAATGGTTTTGCCGTCGTAGAATACGAACCTGGTGATGGAGCTTTCAACATTGATGTTGTTCCCATCATCGAAGGTAAGTGTATCTACAAGGGTCAGACTTGGACAGGGAAAAGTCCAGCCAAGACAATTGCTGCTGATACTAAATGTCCATTTTTCGTAAAGTAGGGTATAGTAACTGAGGTATGCTGATGTAGCTCAGTTGGTAGAGCAATTCCTCGGTAAGGAATAGGTCACCAGTTCAATTCTGGTCACCAGCTCCATTTTCAATAATGCCTATTTAGCTCAGTTGGCAGAGCATTGGTTTTGTAATCCGAAGGTCGTCGGTTCGATTCCGACAATAGGCTCCATTTTTATTTTTTATTGGCTTAGTTTCTTGAAGTTCTGGGTTGTTGAAGTAAGAAGATATGTTACGCCTGTTTAGCTCAGTTGGCAGAGCATTGGTTTTGTAATCCGAAGGTCGTCGGTTCGACTCCGACAACAGGCTCCATTTTTTTACTTGAGAGGACTCAGAATGTCTGATAAAAGACACCCAAACTTATTCCAACAAGCTGTTATTCTTGCAGTTGCTGCACACAGTGGGCAACTTGACAAGTCTAGTGTGCCTTACATCCTCCATCCAATGGCTGTAGCATCCAGATGTAAAACTGAAGACGAACGGATTGTAGCAGTTCTTCACGACGTAGTAGAAGACACTGAACTTACTCTGGAAAGCCTTATGGAGTTTTTCCCAGCCCCTATTGTTGAAGCAGTAGATGCTATCACACACCGGAAAAATGAACCTTATGATGATTATCTGGACAGAGTTATACTGAACAAGATTGCTCTCCCTGTGAAAATCCAAGATATCCATCATAATCAGGAACGGATGAACTTCCTCGAAGATGAGGAGACGAAGAAAAGACTGATTAAGAAATATGATCATGCAATAGAATTTCTGAGAGAATATGAATAATGCTGACGTGGCTCAACGGTAGAGCACCTGTTTCGTAATCAGGTGGTTGTCGGTTCGATTCCGACCGCCAGCTCCATTTTTTTTTTACTTGAGGAAATATTATGACACATAATGACAAAATTAAAATAGCTAAAGACATCGTGGCCAAGATTGAATGGGATATTAACGACCGTAGTGGAATGGATCTGGGTTCCTTTGATGAGGGGATTCAAGAGGAGATTCGTGAAACCTGGCTGAAACTCGTTATGAAGGCTTTAGGGGAATGATATGAATTTCCAAGCTGTGAGTAGAAACAAACTATCTATGCCTTTAAGACATATGCTGGAATCAGATATCCCAGTAAAGTCACCTGTGTTAGATTATGGGTGTGGTCATGGGAAAGATGTTGAACACTTACAGAATCAAGGGTTTACAGCTATAGGCTACGACCCCCACACAGGAAACTTCAAAACTATTAACCCCCATAGAACCTTCAAGACAATACTTTTAACTTACGTTCTTACGGTTATCCCTGATAAAGCAACTCGAATACAAGCAATCCAAGCAGCTTGGGGGAAACTACGTGAAGATGGCTGGCTTATAATCACAGTAAGAAGTAATAAAGCGGTTGAATCTTCTCGTACCGAACATTGGAAATCCTACAAGAAGGGATATCTGACGAAGAAGGGTACTTACCAAATGGGTTTTGATAATCAAGGTTTGTGGGGTCTGGTAGCTGAAGCTCTTAACCTTACAAGATTCCCCACAATGAAAAGTAAACATCATAGAGATTATGAAATGTTATGTGTTCAAAAAAATGAATTTTCACTAAAAGGATGACCAATGAGACAAATTAAAATAACAAACATTAACTGCATTAAAGCCCTCTTTGAAGGTGATGATGAAGTAGTCAACAGAGCAATCAATGATACTTCTATTTTTAATGGTGTTCTGGGTGGTGATGTTGAAACCCCATGGTGGCTTATCTGCATTACAGGTGGACCAGGCTTCCCTATTGTCACACCTGACAGAATGAAGTTGATAGGTTGTGCTGGTATTCTATGTGTTGCCTTTGATGATGTCCTTCCGACTGTCAAGCTCTGGGAAGATTCCCTACCTGACGGTAGTGATGAACCTGCTTGGCCTGACACTATTGAGTACACCTACAGGATGCCCACTAAACATCACATCCCTGAGATTCTTGACATACTTTCCAGGGTTGGAGAAGATGAACGTCTGGTTGTTAATTGTGAAGCTGGTGTAAGTCGTTCTGCAGCCGTAGCTTACTTTGCTGCTATCCGCTGGGGTTTAGTCCCAGATGAGATCTTTGATAGAAGTATGTACAAGCCGAACAACTTGGTTTCAGCCCTGCTTCGTGCAGCCGTTGGGATGACGCCTTTTGAGGAAAGTTGGGAAATGTTGAAGAAGAACCCTCGACAAAATGATCCTTGGGGAGACGAAACAAAATGAGAACAGCTATTTATGCAGGGTCCTTTGACCCGATTACAAATGGTCATCTGGATATTATCCACAGGGCTATGCAACTGTTCGACAAATTGATTATAGTTGTTGCCCAAAACTCAGCCAAGAAAACAATGTTTACCTTGGAAGAACGACTGAGGATGACTGAGGATAGCTGTGGGGCTATTGCCCACGTTGCTGACATAACATACAACTGTAAGATGGAATTCGACACTCTCCCTGATTCGGAGATGTTGGTGAGTTATGCAGCTCGTAAAAAGGCCAAGGTTATGATTCGTGGCCTTAGACCTGTTCAGGATTTCCCCGGGGAATTTGCTTTGGCCAGTGTCAATCGACGTGTGGATCACAGCATTGAAACCGTTATGTTGATCACCGACCCCTCAGTATCAGAGGTTTCTTCCAGTATGGTTAAGGAACTGGTGGCTTTAGGAGGCCCATATGAACAATTCGTTCCAGAAAATGTGGCAGCTACTTTGCAATCTTGGAAAAAACAAAACGAAACCTAAAAGATTAAAGTCAGAAATTGTAGATTATCTTGATGCCTTTGCTACAGCAACGGATACCCGTTGGGTAGAATCCCCAGACACTGTAAAACTCCTACAGGAGTT
>Ga0307928_10002652_pt1 | contig 13742 bp, 24 predicted proteins | sample AceLakmetagen232_FD_201815 | JGI IMG/M metagenome (GOLD analysis project Ga0307928, IMG submission 201815) | Saline water microbial communities from Ace Lake, Antarctica - #232 | ecosystem: Environmental > Aquatic > Non-marine Saline and Alkaline > Saline | place: Antarctica: Ace Lake... | reverse complement strand
AAGGTTATTCTTGAACAATGTTCTTGTGGAAATATAAGAAGACTTGATGAATATGATGTTGAGGGAACTCATAGAGTAATAATGGGTTTTATACCTGATGAAAAGAAAACAATACAAATAAGAACAGAGTTAAAAAATAAATTCTATCCAATCCAATTTTTAAATAAGTTATATATAACTCAGGATGAAGACGTTGCTTATATAGATATTATTCTCTTTACCTCTTCTTACACTAATAAACAATTAAAACAATTGCTTGAAATAGAGTTAAGTATAAGAAAAGACTTTAAAGAAATTTATCTTAACTTTGCATATTTTAATAAACAAACATATTTTATTAGAAGTCGTAATTCAATTCTACTTTTTGAAAAAAATATATGAAAGATATAACAATATTAAGAAAGGCAATGGATAAGGCTATTAAGAATGGGTGGGATATATTCGGTCTTAAAAAAGCTATACATTCTACTCAAATTTTTAAACAGAGTTATTTTCGTGGTAATTTAGCCATTAGGTTTTATTGTGCGATTGGATGTGTGGAAGTAAATATAGAGAAAATTATTTTTGACCACGACTTTTTAAAGGCTTTTTTTAAAGGTGAAAGCTTTGTTACTCCGAGAGGTTGTGCTTGTCATCCTTCAAATGCTTGGCAATATTATGGACAAATAATGTTATTAGAAGAAGAACCATTAAAATATTTAGAGAAGTTTTTATTTTTAAAAGTTAAACATATAAAAACTAAAAGAATGGATGAACCTACTAAAGAAGAATTAAAAGCTTTAAGAAAAAAATATTTCAAAAAATATGCAAAAGGTTACAAAATTGATAAGTCAATAGCTTCAAAGATTATTAATAAGTTAAAAGGATGGTATGGTATTAAATAAAAAACATGAATAAAGAAATAACAGTTTTTAAAATTAGAATTGATTCAGTTTCTCCAATTTCTATAGGTTTTGAATTGTTTGCAGGAGGAAGACTTAATGATGCTTATGTAAATATTCTTTCCAAAGGAGGTTATGGAGTTAATGATAGAATAAAACTTGTTCCTAATCAATTTTCGGACTTCGCTATTCGTTTAATTGCATATGTTTATACTAAAAAAGATTGGCTAAGCGATGAGGCAATTAAAACATTATGGGGTTTGAAACTAAATATTTTTGACCATGAAGCTCAAAAGCTTTCAAAATCAATTTTCCAACATAGTGATATGCGTTCTAAATTATTTAAGTTAAATTTAATTAAAAAATAATATGGGAAAAGCACTAGAACCCATAAAGACAGGAGAGATTATTCAAGGCGAACCCATAAGCTTAGACCCTTCCTACTTGGCAAAAGCGAAAGGATGGGAAGACTTCGTAAGTCTTTGGATGACCTCTAAAGAAATTGATATTCGTAATCAATGGTTTAAAGGAGATATTGCTAATAGAATTACAACTGTTTATGGTGAAGGAAGTATAAAAAAATTTGCTGAAGAAGTACATGAGTCAAAAGCAATGATTGGACATTATCGGAGAGTTTCTAAGGCTTTTTCACAGATATACAGAGAAATGAATCTTACTTGGAATCATTATTTAGTAGCTTCTTTTACTGATTCTTTTGATAGAAAGGCAAAAGACTTTAAAGGAAATTTAAGATTTAAATGGGTTGAGAAAGCAAATGATGAAGGTTGGTCAAGTCTTAGGCTCGCTGAAGAAATTAAAAGTAGAAAGGCTCAAGTTGGAGTTGATGAAATTTTTCTTGAACGCTACATGGAATATCTTGAAAAGGTAAAAAATATTTTTACCCATCTTGATAAAAAAAAGGTTAAAAAAGAAGATGCACAGAAAATTATTGAGAAGATGACATATGTTCAAAATGAAGTAGCTGAATATTTTAGTGATATAATTTAGAGTTGATTTTAGAAAGAATATTTAGTATAATTAAGAAAGAAAATTAAGATAATATATGGATATTAAAGAACAAAAAAAAATAGTAGATGATTTATTGAAAAAGAAACAACTGAAACCAAACGATACTTTTCAATTTAAGTGTACGGCTTGCGGGAAGTGTTGTTGGAATATTGATGTACTAATAAATTGTTACGATATGATTAGAATAAGAAACGGATTAAAACTTTCTACTAAAGAGATTTTCGAAAAAAACTATATTAATTTTTATTTAGGTCCTTCGTCAGGTCTTCCTGTTGTTACTCTTAATTTTCTTAAAATGGGTGAAAGTAAATTTACTCATTGTCCTTTCTTAAAACCTATAATTAAAACAGATAAGATTTTAAAGAAAATTAAAGAAAAGGCAAAGGGAGATTTAAAAGAAATGAATCGACTTCTTAGTTTTATAAAAACTAATCCAGAAGAATCTCATAAGATTTTAGGTAAATTAGAAATTGATAGTTGGCTTTGTAGTATTCATAAAAATAGACCTATTATTTGTAGATTATATCCTCTTGGAAGAATTCAAAAAATAGATACAAAAACAAAAGAAAAAAAAGAAATGTTTATGCTTCAAGAAGACCAAAAAGGATTTTGTCCAGGCTTTAAAGAAAAAGAAACAACAACTTTAAAGAATTATCTATCTTCTCAAGATTTTTGGCAATATCAAGAGGGAAGTAATTTATTCACAAAGATTGTGAATTTTCTTATTTCAAATGGACTTTATGTTGAAATGGATAAAAATAAAAAATCAAAAGATAAATCTATATTAGATCCAAAATCGATTATTATTTATTTTATAGGCAATCTTCTTCATAATTTTGATTCATTTAATACTTTTTCAAAAGACCCAAGAGTTATTAAGACAATTTATGATGAAAATTCAACTCATGATGATTTTATGTATGTTGAGAATAAAATCTTCAATACAATTAGGGGCTTTGCTAAATTAATGAAAGAAAAACCCTCTGAGAATGAATTTAAAACACTTATTAAAAATTTAACTAATAAAATATGAAAAAAGAGAAAGAAATAAAAACATATATTTGTCCTTTTTGTGAAAAAAAAAGAGAAATCCACGATAGAACAGAAATAAATTATAGAGGGGAATGGCATCATGGATGTCAAGATTGTTTTATGAAATCTATTGACCACCTTGAAGACTTTAATGAAAAAGATTATAAATTCTTAAATTCAAAAGGGGGTGTAAAATATGCCTAAAGAAAAAAAAGAAACTATTGAACAAAAATTAAATAAACCTTTACCTAAAGTTGCTATTAAACAAAGAGAGGGCGGTAGAGGCATGATGTTAGATTATCTTGAGGGTTGGTGGGTAAAACAAAATGCTAATACAATCTTTGGTCTTGGAAATTGGAGTTATGAACCTATCTTTGAAAAAATGGAACACATTACTTTACCCGACTATAGAGATCGTCAAGGAAAAGTAAAAAAGACAGGACTTTATACAATTCCTATGAAGTTAACAGTAAAGATTGATGATAAAGAGGTAGTTAAAAGCGATATTGGAGTAGTTCAATATTATGGGGAAGATGGTCAAGAGATGGCTATTAAAGGTTGTGTTACTGATGCTCTTAAAAGATGTTTCTCTGCTTTCGGAGAACAATTTGGATTATTACTCTATGATAAAGGTGATGATATTCAACCTCGAACTGGAAAAACAAATACTGTATCAAGAGGTTATCCAACTCAACAAGAACTTTTGAAAAAATTCAAAATGGATGTAGCTCAAGTTTCACCCAAATGTCCAAATTGTAAAGCAACCATGAAATTAATACAGAGAAAAGATGGAAGTGGAATTTTTTGGTCTTGTGCTAATTGGAGAAGCAAAGGATGTAAGGGTTACAATGTTGATGATGTGCAGTTAGATGGAAAAATTACTATGAAAAGAAAAGCTCCTGATACTAAGCCTAAAAAAGAAGACGATATTCCTTTCTAATCGGTGTGGGTGGAATTTCTTAAAACTCGGAAATTTCACTCGCAATGACTAGAAATAAAATTTATAATAAAAAGATATGAGATATACAATTACTATAAACCAACTTGCTTTATCAGAAATAGGTTCAAAAATAAGCTTAGAAGAAGCTGTTTTATTAGATTATTTATATTGGCTTTGTAGTAGTCCTTCAGAAGATGTAAGTCAAATGCGAATAGAAAAAAATGAAAAAAATTATACTTGGTTTGACTATGGATTTTATATTAAAGAAACACCTATTTTAAAAGGAAAAACAAAGGCGACAATCACACCTAGAATTAAGAAATTAGAAGAAGAAGGATTTATTGAAACAATACATGCAAAAAATTTTAGGATTTATGTTAGATTGCTTCCCAAAATAGATTCAGTGTTTAGAAAACTAAACGCCAGCGTTAAGAAAACTAAACGCCCAGCGTTTAGAAAACTAAACATAGATAATAGTACTAAGATAGATAATATTACTATAGATAATAATACTTTATGTATAAAAAAAATATTTGATTATTATTGTAAGAAAGCGGGAGTAAAGGAAAAATTAAGTGAAGAAAAAAAGATTAAAACAAAAACAAGATTAAAAGAATTTAAACCTAAAGACCTTAAATTAGCAATTGATAATGCTTATAAGGATGATTTTTATTCGGGTAATAATGATAGAGGTTGGAAAGCAAGTTACTTTTGGATAATGAAAAACTATGAACATGTAGAAAGATTAATAAATTTAGTTCCTAAAAAAGGAGGACAATATGGTGGATATCAAAACCCTAATAAGGCAAAGACAGGAAAATATGCCTACATCGAAGACTAAAACAAAAGAACCTAATCCTACTAAATGTTGGCTTTGTGGTAAGGATATAAGAGCTGTTTGGGATTGGGACCATTGGAATATTCCAATTGTTCATAACGAATGTAAATATTTTATTTATAGAATGGAAAGGGTAGGAATACATAAAAGGTATTGGAAATTGCCACCCGAACTTATAGAAGAAGGAAATAAAAAGGCATTTGAAGCCGTAGATAAATTTATTAAAAATCCTATTAAAGGACTTTATCTTTGGGGAGAAGCGGGAACAGGCAAAACATATTTTTCAGTTAAAATATTTCAAGCTCTGAAAGACGCTCAATTTATAAAAGCCCCTCGCTTTCTTCTTTCATTAAAGAGTAATTTTGAAAATAAAGGTAGTAGTTGGAAGAATGAAGAAAGGATTGATAAATTATCCAAAGCCCCTATTTTAATAATAGATGACCTTGGTGCTGAAAAAGCATCTGATTGGGTTTCGGAAACATTTTATGTCTTAATTGATGAAAGATATAGTCGCATGCTTCCAACAGTTATAACAAGTAATTTTAGTCTAGATGAGTTAACAAGTAGATTAGGAGATAGAATTTGTTCTCGTATTATTGAAATGTGTAAAATAATTAAAATAAAAACAAATGACAAGCGAGAATTTATGAGAAAAAAAACATGAAATATAAAAAAAATAGATTATGGAAAAATTAGGAATTAATCCAAAATTGCTTATTGCTCAAATTGTAAACTTTGTATTATTTTTTATAATTATTAAAAAGTTTATTGCAAAACCATTTATAAAATTTGTAGATAAGCAAAAGCATGAAGAATTAGAAAAAGAAAGAATTTTTAATGATTTAAAAAAGTCAGAAGAAGAACTTGGGAAAAAAGAAATACAAGTAAAAGAAACTATTAGAAAAAGAGAGAATGAAGCTGTGCAAGAAGCCAAAAAACAAGGCGGAATTGTAAAAAACCAAATAATACAAGACGCTAAAGATGATGCTCAAGACATTAGAAAAAAAGCAAAAGAACAAATTGAGCATGAAAGAAAAATACTTGAAGGTAATATAAAAAAGAAAGTAGTTGATTTAAGCGTGTTATTAGTTGAAAAAGTATTAAAAAGGTCATTAGATATTAGTCAAAAAAGAAAAATTACAAAAGATATATTAATTAAATCAAAAGAAAAATATGAAATATAAAAAAACAAATCCAACAAAGGATAAAAGAAAAACAAAATGGATAGACTTTAATAAAAAAAGAGATAGTAATGTTATACAAGATTATTTTATATATTTATGTCTTAAGTTAGTAGGAAAGCGTTATAATCTTACAAGAGAAAGAGTAAGGCAGATTATGGAAAAGAATGGTTATAATCCAAAAGAAGTTAGAAGGGCAATTAAAGACTATTATGAAGCGATAAGAATTGAAAAGCTCTATAAAACTTGTAGTAAATGTGGAAAAAGATTTAAACTTGATATAAGAAGAAAATTTAAAAGAGGAAATGAACTTTGTTCACCTTGTTATATTAAAGCAAGACATAGATTTGATAATTATCGTTCTCAAAAAGAATGGGCTAGAAAAAATAAAGAGAAAGTAAAACAGAATAATCATGAATATTATTTAGCACATAAAGAAAAATTTAAAGCCTATGCAAAAAAATATGCAAAAAAATATGGACAAGAAAATAAAGATAAAATAAATACATATCAAAAGAAATATTATAAAAAAAATAAAGAAAAAATGCGTGCTAAATATAAAAAATATTATAAAAAGAATAGAGAAAAAATGTGTAAAAAAGGTAGAGAGAAATATTTAAAAAAGAAAAAAGAAAGATTAATAAAACATTTAGGAGAAATTTAAAATGGCCTTTGGAAAAGTAGCATATGACCCTTTAGCGGATGCATTGCTTTGTGAATTTCCCGTTATGGGAAAAGATGGAAGTAGAACAATATGTGGTAGATGGTATAGGAATTTATCAAGACATATTCTAAAACATCATAAGATTAGTGTACGACAATATAAACAATTATTGGGTTTAGACTTAACAAAATCACTAATATCAGAAAGAATGAAATCTAAATTACGCAAAGCAGTTTTAAAATATGGAAGTGATAAGAATTTAGATAAAGGAAAAAATACAAGATTTAAAAAAGGTTCTAGTAGAATTCAGTATTATAAAAGAAGCGTACAAACAAAAAGAAGACTATTGAAATCATTAGATAAAGCTCATAAACAAAAAAAGGTTGTTAAAACATTAAAGGTATAGTATAATTTATTACTAATTTGATAATTTAGAAAATATGAAAGAACCATATAAAACTACAAACTTCCACATAGCCTCATGGCTACTTATAAAAGAGAAAAAACTTCTAAGCGTAGATTGGAAAGACAATCGTAGGGCTGAATTTGTTTTTAAGGACTTCAAAGGTAGAGAAGCTTTAGTAAATGATTTCTTTAAGGAAGAAATGTTACAAAAGAAGATATCGGCGGACCAAGAATTAAAAGCTCGGATGTATGCGACTCGTTCACCTGTAACCTATGATAGATAAACTAGATAAAGTAATAAATGAAATAAATAAGACCTATGGTAGTCATACCATAGGAAGAATTGGCGATATGCCAACCATTAAGATGGAAAGAGTATCTACAGGTTCTCCTTATCTTGATTGGACTATTGGTGGTGGGTGGCCATTAGGGCGAACTGTAGAACTTTATGGTGTTTTTTCGTCAGGAAAATCTTTAATTGCTTTAAGAACAATAATAGAGTTTCAAAAGCTAGGTAAGAAAGTAGTATATCTTGATAGTGAAAATGCTTTTGACCCTATATTTGCCAAAACAATAGGTGTAAATACCGATAGTCTTATAATCTCTCAAATATCTGCAGGAGAAGGAGTATTTAATATTATTGATAAGTTATTAGACACAGAAATCTCCTTAATTGTAGTTGATAGCGTTGCTTCTTTATTACCTCAATATGAAGAAGAAAATCCTATGGAAAAGCAAACAATAGGACTTCATGCCAGACTAATGAGTAAAGCAATGAGAAAGATTACAGCTAAAGCATCAAGAAATAAAACATTAATACTTTTTATTAATCAAATAAGAGAAAAGCCTACACGATTTGGTAATCCAAATATAACTACAGGAGGTCGTGCTTTAGGATTTTATGCTTCTTTAAAAATTGAAGTTGCTCGAGGAGATTTAATTCAAGAAGATAAGAAAGTAATAGGACAACAAGTAAAGTTTAAGGTTGCTAAATCTAAAGTTAGTCCACCTTTTAGAGATGGATATTTTATTTTTTATCATCCTAATTTAGAAAGCAAAGATACACAAGTAGTATTTGATGATGCTGATGAATTAGTATCAATGTTATTAATTCAGGGTAAGATTAAACGTAGAGGTGCTTGGTATGACGTTTTAGGACAAAGTTTTCAAGGAAGAGAAGAACTTGAAAATGAAATTAGAAAAGACAATAAATTTAAGAAAAAGTTAATAAATTTACAAAAATAATATGGCAAGAAATCTAAATAAGGCTCTTTTAATCGGAAATGTAACAAAAGATCCTGAACTAAAATATACTCCAAATGGGAGTGCGGTTTGTACGTTTTCAGTTGCTACTAATAGAGAATGGAAAGATTCTTCAGGACAAGAGAAATCTGAAGTAGTATTTCATCGTGTTGTTGCATGGAGTAAATTGGCTGAAATTATTCCACAATTTACAAGAAAAGGAAGCAAGGTTTTTATAGAAGGAAGAATAGTAAATAGAGTTTGGAAAGACAAAGAAGGACTAGACCATTATACTAGTGAAATAGTTGCTAGTGAAGTTATAGCGTTAGATAGCAGAAGAAAAGAACAGAAAGATATTAATAATACACAACCCGAACCCAAACCTGAACCTAAAAAGAAACAAAAAGAAGAAGAAGAACCTGAAAAAATAGATAAACCAGAAGATATTAACGCCGAGGACATTCCTTTTTGATTAAAAGTTAAATAAAAAAATATGAAAAGTATATTAATTGCTAGTGAGAGTAGTACTATACCTATTGAAAATATAAGAATTAGTACCCACTCAGCTATTGTTCAAATTACCGAACCAATTCTTAAACTAGAGTCTAAAATAGTTTTTTTAGGATGGTTCTTTGGTATTTTATTAGTTATAATTGCATTTTTTCTAGCAAGGTATTTTTACAAAGAATATGAAAAAGTGGCAAAAAAAAGAAAATAAAGACAAAGTTCTCTTTAAGGGAAAAACCAAACCACGTAGTGGTGGATTATGGTTTGCACCTGGAGATGTTGATATGGGGCAATTTTTAATCGATTGTAAAACAACAACAAAAAAGAGCTTTTCAATTACGGAAGATATTTGGGATAAGATTTATAAAGAAGCTCTTAAATGTCGTAAATTACCTTGTTTATCTATAGAGTTATCAAATGGAACGGAAATTGTTGTATTAGATAAAAATGATTTTCGTTCCTTTTTTAAAGAAAAATGAAGGATGCCTTAATTAGATATTTTTTAATTATATCGTGCGGATTTTTAATAGCTAACATATTAAGTTTAATTGTTTTAATTGAGTTATTAAAACATTAATAAAGATAAAATTAAATATGAAAGGAGGTGAAATAAAATATGAAAAAACTAATATTAAGTTTAATGCTAGTTGCTTTAGTTGGCATAGTTATCATTAGTGCAACAGTAGCATGGTTTTCTGATAACGAAACTAGCACAGGAAATAATTTCACTGCAGGTACATTAGATCTCAACGTTGATGGTGGTAATACTAATGTTGTTAAGTTTACAGTACTCAACATGAAACCAGGAAATCAGCCAACAAGTAGTTGGACATTGAAAAACGTTGGTACTCTTAATGGCTATCTCGATTTGGAAAGTATTTCAGTAACTAACAACGAGAACAGTTGTATTGAACCAGAAATAAATGCGGGTGATACAACCTGTGGAAATCCAGGCAGTGGAAAGGGAGAACTCCAAGATGTTGTCAATCTTCGTCTTTACATCGACGTGGATAAGGTTGGTGGCTATAGTGGTGGCGACATTATGATTTACAATGGGCCAACTGGAAATATTGCAGGTAATTATGATCAGAATTATTTGATCGAAGCGGGTTCAGATGTCAGATTGGTGGCAGTTTTTGATTGGTGGGAGGATACCGCCGACGATAACAAAGCTCAGGGAGACAGTATGACCGTTAATATGACCTTTGAATTGGGTCAAACGACAGGACAATAAATTTACTTTGGTAAGTTTATAGGTTGCGTAATTAATTTTATGCAACTTATTAAACCTATGAAACAAATAATTAAAACAATCTATTGGATAAAATTTGTTCTTTTAACCTTAATTTTAGGAGCAGTAATACTAGCTTTTTTAGGGTTCTATAAGATATTAGTAATTCAATCAGGTTCAATGACTCCTATAATTAATACAGGAAGTGTTATTTTAGTTAAACCTGAAAAGACTTATCAAACAGGAGATGTTATTACTCTTGATACAGGTAATAAGAGATATCTTACTCATAGGATTTATAACATTGAAGACGATTCTTTAACTACTAAAGGGGATTTTAATAATGATATTGATTCTAAAACATTTTCTTTAAGTTCAATCTATGGAAAAGTATTTTTAACTATTCCTTTATTAGGTTACTTTTTCATATTTGTTAAAACTTTGCCTGGACTAATTATATTTATCATTATTCCTGGTCTAATAATCATATGTTTAGAAATAATCAAATTATTGAAAAAATAGAATGGTTGCTATTACTTATCTTTCTAATATTTGGATTACTTCGATTTCAGACAAGCATAGGAGAAATGAGCAGTATTGTAACTATTTCCTATAATGTTAAAGCTGAAGAAGTAACTAGTCTTGAAGCATCTAAGAATGATAAAACAATCATCTTTACAGTCTATAATGTAAAAGAATTTAATAAGATTAAATATGAATTAACCTATGATAGCAATCAAGGAAAACAAGGAATATTAGGAGAATCAGATTTGTCGGGAGATTTTACTAGAGAAACTATCTTAGGAACTTGTTCAGAGGGTGGATGTATTTATCATACAAATATTGTTAATTTAAAAATAGTTACTATTCTAAAAAATAATAATTTAGAGAAAATATTAACTAAAATTTTATAAATATGAAACAAACTTATGAAAAGCAGAAAGATTAAAATCTTAGAAGTAAATTCTCAAATAGTTGCAGACTTATGTAAAAAAGCAATAATAAATAAGGTTCCTAAAGATTCAGAAGTATTAAGAATTCACTATGATATTCTTACAAATAATTTTGAGATAGTTATTCAAAGTGAAGAATTTCCAGAAGTTAAGGAAGGAAAAGAAATTCCAAGACTACCTAACCCTATTGTTTCTAAAGACATATTTAAATAATCTGCTATAATTAAATTATATGTTTTGCTTAACTTGCTTAACTTTAATTATTTATTTTGGAATTCTTGCTCTATTCCTACCAAAACAAAGAGTCTTTTTATTAGAAGCTATTAAATGCTTTTGGAATAAACTTACATTTAAACATTGTACTGATTACTTTGATGAAATAATTCATAAGAGATTTGTAATGTGGCTTTCTGAAAAAAAACTTAATAGACTCACCTCTTTTTTTGTAAATAAAAAACACTTCGATATAGTTGTAAGTCTACTTGGTCTTGCATTTATGCTAGTCAATATATTATTATTCTATATATTAGTCTATTTTTTAAAAAATCCATGTAGCACTGAAGGAACATGTATTATTAAATAGATAGAGTCTATAAATTATAGATTGAAAGGAGAGTGAATATATATGAAACTATATCAATACGATGACATAAGAAAACTAAATCAAGCTGTTGGTAGCTTTAATCGTAATGGAATACCAGTAGCTAAAGTAGAAATTCTCGCAGTCGCAGATAAGCTTCAATATTTTGTCTTAACTGATTCAAAAGCAGACTACTTACCAAAACCAAAGGTAGAAAGTAAGACAGAAGAAGCGATGAAAAAAACACTTAAGGTAAAAAAAGAGACAAAAGAAGAACCAAAAAAAATAAAAGATTTACCAAAAATAATTGAAGAAAAAAAAGAGGAGAAGAAAGAGGTTGAAAAGAAAGAAGAAGTAACACCAGTAGTACCAAATAAAAGTCCTGGAACAATAATAGAAGGAGATTCAAAAAAAACAACCAAAGCATAAACTTATGAAAGACATTAAATATGTACAATGTAAAAATTGTAGCACAATTCATTATGTAATTGATGAAGATGAGGTTCTTGAATTAAAAAAAGAAGAGGGTAACACTTTTTCTAAACGTAACTTAAAATACTGTTTTAATTGTGGCAAAAAAGATAAATTCATAGAGATATTAAAAGAAGACATAGGGTCTTATTTATCGGGTTCTGAAATTCCAACTATTTGTCTAGAAAAAAAATAAATATTAACTATTGTTGCCAAAATAAGAAAAAAATAGTATAATATAATTAAGCTAGAGATAATATGACTTACTAAAGTATATCTATTATGTCTAGTTTTATATAAAGGATTTAGTTTAACGGAAGAATATTTGTCTCCAAAACAAATGGTAGGTGTTCAATTCATCTAATCCTTGCCAACAGAGTAAGGTGCAAAAGGTCGCATGCTCGGTTTGGATCCGAGAGGTTGTTGGTTCGATTCCAACTACTCTGACTTTTCCCCAGTCAGCTAATGGTAGGCTAACTGACTCTGAATCAGTAAATAGTCGTTCGAATCGACTTCGGGGAACATTACCTCATTAGCTCAATTGGAAAGAGTATGTGTGTTCTAAACATGTGATAAAGGTTCAAGTCCTTTATGAGGTACATTGCCATTTTAGCAACACTGGTGTATGCGTTCCGCTGAAAACGGAAATAGCTCCGTTCGATTCGGAGAGATGGCACATTGGGTCTGTAGCTAAATAGGTACAGCAACTCCCTCTTAAGGAGGAGATTATAGGTTCAAGTCCTATCAGACTCACATGAAAATTGTACTTAAAAGACGTGGTTTTTTTGGCAGACTAATAAATACGCCTAAGTGTTTTTATCAAATTTATAAAATAATAAGAAAGCACAATGGTATATTAAAATCATTAAAAGCAAGTTTTTTAATAAATCGTTCAAATTTAAAACCTCTGTAGTCTAACGGATAAAACACTAGTCTACGGAACTAGGGATAATGGTTCAAATCCATTCAGGGGTACAAAGGGTTCTTAACTCAATTGGCTAGAGTGTCTGCCTTTTAAGCAGAAAGTTCTGAGTTCGAATCTCAGAGAACTCACAAAAGTTCTGTCGTCTAATGGTTTAGGACACGAATCTGATAAATTCGGAGACATTGTTCAATTCAATGCAGAACTACATTTTCTGTTTCGTCTAATGGAAAGACATTATCCTTATAAGATAAGAATGGAGGTTCAATTCCTTCAACAGGAACCAGTTGCTATAGAATAGCGGTAAATTCGATAGATTCTCAATCTATCAACATGAGTTCAAATCTCATTAGCAACACATAGCTCTGATAGTTTATTGGTAGAATAGTAGACCTTCACTCTACAGAGCCGAGATCGTTACTCGGTCAGAGCACTTAGGGGTTGTAGCTTAGTGGCAAAGCAACATCTTGTCAAGATGAAGACCGAGGGTTCAAGTCCCTTCAATCCCGCCAAAAATACAATTGGAAGTGTACTCAAGTTCGGCCAAACGAGTCTCCCTTGCTAAGGGATGAGTCTAAGGACACAGAGGTTCGAATCCTCTCACTTCCGCATAACTCCGATGGTGCAATCGGTAGACACACAAGTCTTAAAAACTTGTTGATGACAGTTCGAATCTGTCTCGGAGTACCATTAGCTTGTAGGTGTAAATAGAAGCATTTAACTAGAGTGTGCGAATAAATCCGCTATTCCTAGGAAAATTTCTATACGAAAGTGTGGGGCGTGCGGCCATAACAACACAAGTGGTTAAATAAAAGTAACACTCGTTCTGTACGACACCTGTAAAGGTAACTGATAGGGACGAGGGG
>Ga0307928_10002651_pt1 | contig 13743 bp, 36 predicted proteins | sample AceLakmetagen232_FD_201815 | JGI IMG/M metagenome (GOLD analysis project Ga0307928, IMG submission 201815) | Saline water microbial communities from Ace Lake, Antarctica - #232 | ecosystem: Environmental > Aquatic > Non-marine Saline and Alkaline > Saline | place: Antarctica: Ace Lake... | reverse complement strand
TCGTTGCCGTTCGTGGTATTGAGTCCTGCTGTCTTTGAGGTCAATCCGGCTATTGTGAGGGGGGTATAATGCACGGTTGGAATGTTACTGACACATTTGCAAAGATCAAGGCGGCTCCGTGGGGAGCCATGGAAGCACAACATCATATCATCACTATTGAGGGTGAGACATTCGATTATTGGGGTTCTATCATACACCCCGAGGTTGAAAGCCTGGCCGAGGTTGTAGACATGATAGTTAGCGATGCTATCATTGGGGAGGAGTCTTTCGGGGAGATGTGCGCCGAGTTGGGCTTTGACGATCCGCAACAAGCTCTCGACTCTTGGGAGGGTTGCAAAGAGACAGCTCGCAAGGTTCGCAAGTTCTATAGTGGCGATCTGTACGACTTGGGGAGGGAATAATGTACGAGGTATGGTATTCTCCTAGTGGAAGCGACCTCCGGCTAGTGGGGCAGACGGTAGAACGAGATCATGCGCTGGTCTTCGCCCGGGGGCTAGTCGAGTATGTTGTGCGAGAGCATACTGACGAGGAAGACGTTACCCATATAAACAACGCCATGACCGGCTACGGTTGCGCCAAAGTTGTTGGGAACCCCTCGTACCACAATGACAGCTTGGCTGCCAGATTGTACGGGAAGGTTGACGATCTGATTGCTGCTCTAACACTTTTCACCGAGGAGGTCTAGCATGCAAAAGATCATCGAAGGGTTGACTGTTACGGATCGGTTTGCGAAGGCTAAGGATTCTCAGTGGGGGGCTTGCAAGCTATCGGCTGCAAAGTTTCGCAAGGTGTACTCTGGGGGCTTGTACGAATTGAGAGAAAGGTTGGACGCATGAAAGCGACTATAGAGGGCTTGGAGGTTGTTGATGTTTTTGCCAAGACGAAAGAGTCTCCCTGGGGGCACCCCAAAGAACTTCACCATATATTTTCCATCGGGGGGCTGGCCTTCGAGTTCTGGATTGGAGAACTCCATAATCGTCAGGATTTAGTGGATGTGTTTGCTCTTATTGTCAGTGAGGCCATTGTGGGCGTGGAGAGCTTTGGCGAGTTCTACGATGACTTTTGTGATACTGAGCCACAAGTACAGCTAGACGCGTGGACCCACAGCAAGGAGACGGCGAGCACTTTACGCGCTGTCTATAGCGGGGACTTTGGCGCACTACTTGAAAGGTTGGGGGGGGGTCTAGCATGAATGAGTATCAAGGCATGGTGTATTACTGGCAGTGTTCCGGGGAGGTAGGCTATAGCTCGGTTGGCATAGTATTCCAAGATGGGGAGCCGTTCTGTGACTTGCCGGGCGCGTCTGTGCGCGAGGGCGACAGGCGAACAAGCAAGAGGGTCAGGGACACCCTTGTCTCTAAGGGCATAAGCTCGCCGGTTGTGGTTTCTAGTTGCCAGATCGAGCTTCACCCCGGCGTGGCTTTTGCTGAATATGGCTGCAGGATGATATGAGTGTCTACGTGTTGCGTGTATGGCGTGATGACAGGCTGGCGTACAAACATTCTTTCGATGGGTTGTCTGTCGCTACTGCTGAGATGTGGGGGCATATCCAGATGATCGAACGACGGTATAACTGTTGCCATGAGACCGTAGGTGACAAGGTTGTTGTAAAGGGGTATTGCTTTGAGGTCACTCAGGAATAAGGAGACAGAATGAACGAGATGCCGTTTCAACCTTTGGAGATTCAACCGGGCATGCAGTCTGTGGCGTTGAGAGATGCGTTCGTGCTTAACGAGGCGAACGGGAGGGTAGTTTCGTATCTTGAGGAACAGTATGAAGGCGAGCTTATGCTTACGCCTGTTACCACAGATGGGATGCTATTGTCGCGAGGGCGAGTGTTCGGGATGGTTACAACGGAATCCTTGGCGGCGGTGTTGATCGGTATGTGCTACGCCCTGCTTGCCCAAGAACCATTCAGCAAGGAGGATTGCAATGTATAAGTCGGTGGGACCGTATCAAAATGGAGGTGTGGCGTGAAGTATAAAGACGTGCAGGTTGGGGATATTGTCCGGGGCAATGGCCAGACGGGGATGGTCCTGGCTAAGATCAGTCGGTGTGTGCTTGTTGAACCCGACAGCGCATATGCTCCGCTGTTTCGTCTCTACCCTGATGACTTGGATGTTCGCCGTAATAATCGGTGGGAGGCTGTAGAATGAGTCTGTCTATGATCGACTTTGGCCAACACTTTGGGGTTCGGGAATGGACGATCTCTGTTACCCTTATGGGGCACCTGTTCAACAACTTGCATGTCCAGGTCTGGGATAGGAGAGAGTATTGCCTTGGTAGGCTCCGAGGTTGGGGTGGTGAGTTCAAGAATATTCTCCGCCTTGGGCGTTTCGCGGTGTTCTTTTATGACTTTCGGAGGGCAGAATGAATAACGGACAATGGCACGAGATTTTCGGCAACTATTGTACTGCTGCCGAGATTATCGCGGAGGCGGGCGACGATCTGGAATCTGGTCTGGCGCGTATCTATGCCGAACTGTACGAAAAGAGCGACGACGAATACGAACCGCTGGACTGGGACACCTGCCGTCGGCTTGCACGAGACTTGGAACGAGAGGAAGCAGAATGATGTACGAGGTGCTTTGCAATAATAGGTTGGCTGGCACATTCCCTACAAAAGAATCTGCCGAGGCAACAACCCTAGCTATAGCGGATACTTTGGCTATACTCGGCGCTCCGTCATTTACCAGAGTGCCGGGGTCGGGATGGTGGGTTCAACTTCTATCTGGGCAGACGGTCGAGTTGACTGTAAAGGAGGCGTGACATGGTCCGTATAGGTTGGAGGGACTACACTGTATCGGGCTGTACAATGTCGTGGTATACCCGGGGCGTGACCAAGCACAAGGTCTATCCTACTCCAAAAGCTGCAGGTGAGGCTGTTGCTGATCTGGCCATGAAGTATGAGGCGATGACTGCGGATTTTGCCAAGTTCCTGTTGCCGGTGTTTGGAGAGGATACCAACGAGTATGTCCGTACTCTACTGGGAAAGGTGGAGATAGCATGAACATTGTCGAGTTTGCCGATTATCTGGTTGGAGCTGAACATATCTACAAGTACGAGGGGATGCTTTACGTGTGGCGTGGGGCTGGTACTGTCTTGCCGTTCTTCTTGACTCCCGATTCTGTCTATCCCTTCCCTACTTTTTCAACTGAGGGGAACCTGCCTGCCGTTAAGGTTGCCATTGCCAACAATATTATACTCGGGATCGGCGTAGCGTCTGACTATTTCTATGTTAGGGGGTTGCGCAAGCTCTATGATGATCTGGCGCTTTACCTGCCTATGACTGATCTGGTAGCATTGTATCGCACTACTCTGAGAACTCTGTTACAATTCCCCGATGTTTGGGTTGTTACCGACACTGGCGACATTAAGGAGGCATGACATGGGTTGCGACATTCATATGTGGGCTGAGGTCTATACTGATCGGTGGGAGATCGTAGGAGATGTGTTTGATAATCTCTCTGGTTGGGGTGCGTCCAAGACTCACGAACCTTGGCAAGGACGAAGCTATGATCTGTTCGCTATTCTGGCCGATGTGAGAAATGGCGAGGGCTTTGCTGGTTGTGATACCGGTAATAGACTCACCCCTATCTCTGACCCCAGGGGAGAGCCGGATGATGCCAGCGAGGAATATATGGAGCACGTCATAGAGTACGGTTGCAACGGGCACTCTCATTCTTGGCTTACCATAGCAGAGCTCAAAGCGTTTGATTGGCAACAAACCGCTACCCATAGAGGGTGGGTTGACGCCGAACAGTACAGGTCGTTTCTGGTCAATGGAATCCCTGACGGGTGGGCTGGTGACGTGTGGGGGCCGGAAAAGGTCTCTAACGCCGAGATTCTACTAACCCCTTCCCACGCATATACCAAAGTCGAGTGGTCAAATACATATGCTGAATGCGTTCCCGACTTTGTGAATCATACTATCCCGGCACTCGAGAGCTTGGGCGATTCGCGTATTGTGTTCTTCTTTGACAACTAGGGGGCAACATGAAGCAGTTCAAGGGACCGCGAACTTGGGCCGAAGTCGAGCGAATTGGCAAGGAAAAGGGGTGGGAATGGTTTGAGCAACGGCAACGCCAGTACATCCGCAAGTATTTCCCAGAGATCGGAGGCGTAGAAGTTTGCCTGCGTTCCTTTGGCAAGTTCCTGGCCTATGATATGTGGGGCAAGTTTCTGGCCACTGAAGAGTCCGAGGACTTGGATGGTACCCCATGGTACGATGAACTTCTTGGGATACTCTATGAGGAGGCAACATGAGAACTTGGTGCTTTGCGAAAGAGTTCTTCAACCCGGCGCGCAAGAAGGCTTTCAAGCGCACTATACAACTTTCCCAAGACGATGCACGCGCTCTCTTTACCAATGCTGTCGGCAAAGCTATTGAGGATGGGTATGTCATTACTGACTGTTCCCGTGACTCGAGCTGGGAAACAACAGACGAGGCATTCTATGTCTGCCTGCACAAAGAGGACGTACCTGCCCTACTGATTTGGGTGAACACCGTGTGTAACCAAACCGTAACCGAGCTATAGGAGGCAAACGTGTACAATAGAGGAGACCGGATTTGCGATACGTCAGAGTTCAAGAGGGCTACAGAATACGTTTCTCGAGGCAAGCTGTTCTCTGCTCACCCCGTATCACTTGGGGAATTGCATGATCTGATTGTTCTGCAGGATGATGGGTCTGTCGTTAGAACTCGGCGGGTTTGCCTAAAAGGAGGCGCTATGTTCTGGTCTAACGTGGATTTGATCCGATGAATCTCTGGGAAACAGCTCGGTCGTTTCTCCCTGAGAAACACGTTGATGAACCCTACCCTTGGTGGTGGTGTGTCGCTTACGTTATCATCCTCGTTGGGGGGATGGTGCTAGTTGGTTTTGTGGAAGGTGTAGCATGAGAATACAACTTGACGAGAATGAATCACTGCCTACGTGTTGGGACGAAGTAGAGGAAGGGGATTGCGTCCGGGATGCACAGTTGACAATGGTGGTAGGCTTTGTGATTGGGGGGCACGACCCCCTTGTGGCGAGTCTCCACAAGAAGGGAAGGACGCTCATGTTCCGGGACGGTTCTCAATTCTATGGCTGGAGCGGCCAAAGATCGGAGTGGATGGGATGAATCGAAAAGAGCTGGTGCGTATCCTGAATAACGTCAAGTCGGACTCTGTGCGCTTTATGCCCCAGGGTGTCTTTGGAGACGGCCTGTACCAAGACTTGGAAACGGGGGTGGGTGTCTCTGTATCTACCAAGGTTCTGAAACGATGGTTGAAAGCATCAAAGTCGGAAGATGTCTCTCTGTCTACCAGTGGGGAGTTGTCTAGTTGCGAGGGCCAGGTTCAGCTTCAAGTGGTCGATCCTCTCGCTGTGCCAGAGATGCCTACGCCTGAGATGTTTCCCTTGGACTTTGACATCAGCAGACTTCTGTGGGCCGTATACGCGCAAACCGATCGACCTGCATGGCGAACCGTTATTATCTCCAATGGGTATGCTCTTGCCAGCAATGGGTATCTGGCTTGCCGGGTTCCTACTCAGTGCCCCGATGTGACAATCCCTCTTGACACCGCGACAAGAATGGCAAAGATGCACGCAACCTCGGTAGGTAGTGACGGAGACACTATCCTTGTGAAAGGTGACGGATGGGTTTCATTGGCTGATACGTTCGCGCCCCCATCCCAAGACGTGTGGGGACTTTCTATAAAGCAGGCGCCGAACAGAACAGCCTCTCTTTGCGCAAAGTCCGTACTGCAGGCTGTCAGGATGGCGAAGATCACGAACACCGAGTATGTTGATCTTGTCGTTGGCGAAACCGTAGAATTGCGGAACCAAGACTGCACAGTAGGAGCAGGGGGATCGCCAATCATCGCAAACACCACAAGGTTTTCTCCTTCCTATCTCGAGAAGGTCATCAAGGCTACTGGGGACTGCACCTACTCAACACAACTCCCCCGACAGGCAGCCTTGTTTGAGTCGGACATTGCCGTCGTCCTTATGCCGGTTTTCACGGCGTCGTGAAAAGGAGGTTTTATGTACATCAAAGCATTTGTAAACGCGTGGAATGAGCTCCACGACAAGCCACTCAACGCAAGGGAGGTGAGACAACTCTGCGCTAAGGGAATGCTGCCTGGGGCTGAAAAAGTCCCCTTCCGCACCCCTAACGGCAAAGTCATCCGCCATCAATGGAATATACCGCCAGAATTGCTACATAGACCATTGACAATAGACTTGAGGCGTGATAATGTAAGTACCAAGGAGTTGGTAGACTTCCTGAGAGGAAATTCGTCTATACGAGCTTTCGCAGATACCGTTGGGGTTAGCAGTGCTACCTTACTACACGTATGCGAGGGTGAGTCGCCACCAACACTAGACCTGTTCCGAGCACTAACGAGACGATTCCCAGAACATAGAGAGCTGATCTCTAGGATAGCACTCAAATGAGAATCATGCTTGGCATGTGGATCGTCTTGGTTGGGTGTTTCTTCTGTGCTATCTGGTTGTGGGTACTCGGGATTCCTCTCTGGATGGTGGGGTTGGCGCTAATCTGTATCGAGGAAGAGGAGAAGTGATGCAATTTACCAAAGCAACAAAGAGTTCTGTCAAGCTACGGCTCGCATTGTTTGGCCCTAGTGGTTCAGGGAAGACCTACACCAGCCTCAGAATGGCGACTGGACTAGGAGGCAAGATCGCTGTAATTGACACCGAGAGAGGGAGTGCATCCAAGTACGCTGACCGCTTTACGTTCGATGTCCTAGAACTGCCTACCAGGACAGTGGACACCTACGTCGAGGCCATTGCTGCTGCTGAAACTGCAGGGTACGAGGTTTTGATCATCGACAGCCTGAGCCACGCATGGCAAGAGCTTTTGGTAGAAATTGATCGGCTCGCCAAGGCCAAGTATCGCGGGAACTCATGGTCTGCATGGTCGGAAGGCACCCCGAAACAACGCCTACTTGTTGACGCCATTCTAGGATTCGATGGGCATGTGCTTGGTACCATGCGCTCCAAGACTGAGTGGACGACCGAGACGGAAAACGGCAAGAATAGACCTGTCCGTGTTGGGCTTGCACCAGAGCAGGGCAAGGGCATTGAGTACGAGTTTGACATGCTGATCGAACTAAGTACAGACCATATTGCCAATGTCATCAAGGACCGCACTGGCAAGTTCCAAGACCGCCTGATCGACAAACCTGGCGAGGCATTTGGCGAAGAGCTGGCCGCATGGTTGTCCGATGGCGTCGAGCCAGAGAAGACCACAACACCAAAAGAGGAGCCCGACAAGAGAGGGTGGGATAACTGGGGAGATGAGGCACAAAACGGATTCAAGACAGCCACCAAGGGGTATGGTATCACCGCCGCTATTCTCCATGCAGCGCTTGGGATCGACACTATGAGCAAGTTCCCAGGTACTACGAATCACGGGGCTATCTGTCTGCATATCGCGGACTATGCTATTCGCCAGTGCAACCTGTCTACCGCCGATCTCCGCGATGCTTTGAGCTTGAAGGAGGGTGAAACGCTCACAAGTGTGGTGTGTGGAAGAAGTGCGCTGACCGAGAATGGGGCCAAGGGGTTGATCACGGCCTATCTACCAGAGTAGGAGGGGGAACATGCACTGGGTCGTAAGAGGGGCAGCTAACACTGTACACTTTGGTTACGAAGTACAAAGTTTTGTGTCACAACGGCCGTGGTCAATGGCTCACTTGACGTTGGGCGAGCATCAGGCGTATGGCTTTGCGAGATGTGACGACAAGGACTCATTTTCTGAAGAGATCGGGAGGGCCAGAGCTTTTACCAGAGCCGAGCTAGAACTTATCTACCTGTTGCTGGAAGATCTTTACCCGTGCGTGAAGAAACAGGAGCATGTCTATTGCTACAGCGCCGACCTTCTTGATGCCGTAGAGCAGACATTCGGCAAATGGCTCCCGCCTGAACCATCGACCAAACGGGGGATGGACATATTCACCCATTCATTCTCGAAAGGAATCGCGGATCTAAAGCACTCGTTCCAACGATTGAGTCTGGCAATTCAAGGGGAGGAATAATGTATCAGAAAATCACGATTATCGGGCGGCTCGGTCGGGATCCCGAGATGCGTTTTCTCAACAACGGCACTGCGGTCACGTCTCTGAATGTCGCCACTGACCAGTCTTGGAAGAATAAGGATACTGGCCAGCGAGAGAAGCGAACCGTCTGGTTCAAGGTGTCTGTGTGGGGATCTCAGGCTGAGCCGTGCAATCAGTATCTGGCTAAGGGCCGTATGGTTCTTGTTGAAGGGGAAATGAAGGAACCCCGCGTCTATCAGACCAAGACCGGCGAGAACCGCTGTGACCTAGAAGTAAAGGCCCGTCAGGTTGTCTTCCTTGGTGGGAACACGGAAACAAAGCCAGCAGAAGAACCAATCGACGAGATTGACGACGAAGAGATCCCATTCTAGGAATACGTGCCCACGGTGTAATGCCGTGGGCTTCTTCTAGCAAGGAGGACTATGACACCCTCATAACAAAGGATGACGATGGATAATCTTATAACTGTCAACGGGACCACGGGAGAGATAGTTGACTCGTCTCTCCTCGTCCCCGTATCCCCCTTCGAGATGGTGGAGTGTGGGCTTGTCGCAAACAGGCACCCGACTCAACAAGAGGCCGAGGTCTTCGGCACTCAGTTGTTCCACGTCAAGAAACATATCCCTTGGTTCATTGGGGACTATTGCAACTTGGTCGATAACTACCTGGACGAAAGTGTCTACGTTCAACTGATAGACTTGTGCGATATTGACTACCGAACACTCCAGAACTGGAAGTCGGTCGCCGCAAGAGTCCCCCTAGATAGAAGGCGCGAGGGCTTGTACTGGTCTCACCATGAGGCGGTGGCAAGTCTCCCCGAAGATGACCAAACGTATTGGCTTGACTTTGCCGAGACGCACAGCACTACAGTAGGGGATCTCCGCTTAATGTTGCGTCCACCCAAAGAACTCGCGGAAGAAAGTTCTGTCGAGACCCAGCAGTCCGGGCGGTGGCTGGACAAAAAGACTGTTGAGCAGCTTGGCCTTCTCATAGATGAAATCCGCGACACTATCGTTATGCCTGACTTGAACAGACACGACGCGATTATTCTGGTAGACCGTGTCTACACCATCCTTATAGGAGACGAATATGACGAAGATCCTGTGTGAGTACACCCCCTGTTTCAAACCTCTACTCAGTCGTTACGATGTAACCTACGCTGCAGTGTACGGAGCCGTATGGCGATATTGCCAAGGCAACAAGCATATGTGTACCGCGACCATCGCCCGTATCGCTGAACGAGCTGGGGTGTCAGGCGCAGTCACAACATCTCGCCTCAACGTACTTGAAGATGATGGCTGGATCGAAAGCCAGTTAGTGTGTACCCATGTCGGGTGGCGGCGAGTCATGCACATTATCCGCAACGCCTCTATTCTGGTTGAAGAAGAGGAAGTCAAGACCGACGATCTTGTGTGGCAACATCCTAACGCTATGGAGACACCATCCCCAGAACAGGGAGACACCCCTCTGAGAGTAGTCACTCCCCCCTCTGAGAGTACCGAGTCACCTCTCTCTAAGCCGAAGAAAGAAAGAACTGAAGAGAGAAGAGAAGAGAGAACTAAGAAAGATATATTCGGCGCGCCCTGCGCTCCGAGTAACGAGGTCGTTGACCATTATATGCACGCATGGAAGCGCAAGAAGCCACTAAACACCATCCAGTTAGAGACGCTTGCGAAACTGGAGGAAGAATATGGTGCGCAATCTGTAATATGGGCCATAGATTGGGCTGCTAACCGGAATATAAACAATCTCAACAGCATTGCAGGTGCCTTGAAGACTCGTTCCAAGAAAGAGAAGAAAGAATTGAAGGCTGTGGCCGACAACCCCTTCCTGAACGCCATAGATCCACTCGAGGATTACAATGCCTGACCCCAACTGCCCCTATTGCCATGGTTACGGGTGGGTCAAGCGAACGGTCCCTGTGTCTGACCCTAGTTTTGGGAAGGCGTTCCCCTGCCGATGCACTGTCAAGGAGAGAGCTGCGCGTCGGTCAAAACGGCTGCAGGCACTATCGGGAACCGAGCAAACCGGCTACATGACGTTCGATTCATTCCGGGCAGATAAATGTGTCGGGGACCAGAAGAGAATGGCGTCCTTGAAGACGATGCTCCAGGGTTGGGCCGTATCCCCAAAGGGATGGGTGGTGTTAGAGGGGCCCTATGGTACGGGCAAAACGCACCTGGCCTATGCCGTGGCCAATAGGATGCTAGAGTTGGGGAAGGCCGTACATATCGCCAGCATGCCAGAATTGCTAAAAACATTGCGTGAAGGGATAGGGGATAAGAAGGTCGATGCCAACAAAAGGTTGACATTGATGGAAGAGTGCGATACGCTGATTGTGGATGACCTAGGAACAGAAAATCAGACGGGGTGGGCAATAGAGCAGATATTCCTAATCTTCAATCATAGATACACAAACAGAATGCCCATGCTGATCACCACAAACGAATCGCTTACTGCGAAGGATTGCAAAATAGACCCGAGGATCAAAAGCCGTTTGTCAGAGGGAGCTAAGGCAAAAGGAGGGTTCTGTAGATACATCAAACTAAACTGTGCTGACTATCGACCATTCAAGGGGGGGAAATGATCCTCATACCAACAGACAGTATCGAAAAGATGACATATCGGGATGGATGGCGAATAGAACTGGTTTGTGGGGAAGAGATACTAGCAACATTCTTTGTAGCCGAAAGCACGCTTGTTTACTGTGATGGCGAGATGCCGGAATGTGAGAATTGCGGAATAGAGTGCCCTATTAGGGAGGCCGAGGTTGGAACATAACGCGGCGGCGGTAGCTCGGATGGGTTGCATCAATACGCCTGAGAGATTGACGTTGGTGTTGACGGTTCTGGGATTGGGGAAAGCCAGCTTTGGAGACTTTCACCGCGCAATGCCGGACGAAACCTCTCACAAGCTGAGACACGACATGGACACACTGGAGAGGTTGGAGCTGGTAGAGAAACGGCATGACGGTCGGAAGGTCTATTGGATTGCGAATCCAAAGAGTGTCAACGATGTGGCAGCCGTTATGAGAGACTTCTTAGCACTATGCTAGGCAAGCCGTATCTCTACAGAACGCATTGGTGCATTCAGACAGGGTGGTCTCCGGGTAAGATCTACGCAGTGGATGTTGACACGGGAGAGAAGATCGTTGGTGACGAGAACGAGTTCATCGCTATAAGGGGGGTAGATGTTTGGTCAGATGGACGGCAACCAGGCCGATTTGACCCGCGACCTGAACCTGTTGGGGTGGACAACGATTGATACCCATAACGTAGGCCCGAACGCGATAGGCGGGTTCCCAGACCTGATAGCCTACGACAGAGACTTCAATGTCCTGTTCATAGAAATCAAGATGCCGGGAGGAGGGCTTACCAAGGCAGAGAAACGATTCCATCAGAAATATGAGGGGTTGGTTCACATTGTAGAAAACACCGACCAGATATTAGAGCTCATAGGGAGTACATCATGGACGGAGTAGACCGTATGGAAACAGAGATAGGCGCTCAGGATATAGTGGATGACTTGTCAGATAAGGAACGGTCTGCATACGACATTCTTTGTGAGTGGCGATGGCCTCGATATCCTGACGAAGTGATCCGTTGCGCACAGATAGCACAGGAAGTGGCAAAACTCTGACATGGAGAAACACGGGTATATCACTGCCTGCCTTCGGGATATGTTCGCAACAGAGGGGTATCTGTTCTCGGGGACCGCCTTCACTGATGGGGTGAGAGATGTCTATTCCGCCAAGTTGGGTGGTGCCGAGGTAAAAGTGAGCACCCGGAAAGATGGGGATACAGAGTCGCGTGCCGAGCACTTGTTCAGCACAATGTGGGATGTCTATGGCGCTGACCTCAAAGCGATAAAGTGGACGCCCCCGAAGCGCATCGAAGCCCGAGTGAAAAAGACAGACAGCAAGCGGTGGAGAGCGCTGGGCGATGATGTACCGGCAGATACCGAGTTGAAGTTCAGGTCTAAGGTTTTCAAGGTGAGAGCTGACAAGTACGGTCCTGCACTGGAAGAGTGGGAAAAGGGGACGACTGCTAGATACCTGACCCTCTCTCTGCCAGAGGGGACAAGACTGCTGGTAACACACAAGAACGCTACGTGGTACGCCTATCTCCCTAGAGATCATTACCCCAAGACCTGTGAATACCTCAGCGCGCACGATCTCGCTGCAGTCTGGTCATTCGAGACAGTAACCGACCTGGCAAACTTTGCTATCAGCGAACAGAAATATGTTAGCGATAATCAACCTAAGACTAACCCAGTTGAGACGTGACGGTAGTACAATGGAGGCAACATGATCGTAACAGACATCGCAACAGGCAAGAAGGTTGTTCTGACTATTGGGCGGGTGATAGACTATGTGAACAAGCATGGCGACAAGCCGATCATGGACAAGCGACTGCATGAAGTTGTTGTTCTGAGGCTGGCAACCTACAGGAATGTCCGCGTTACAGAGAATGTCTACAAGGAGATCGTAAAGTGGGCGACAGCATGAGCATGACGCCGGACAGCAATCTCGTGGCAACTGATCTGGACGAGTTTCGTGCTGAGGTCGAGGCTCGCATGGTGGTTGACGAAGAGTGGGACAAACATGGCGTTGCTTACTGCATACATCTGTCTAACGACGCCCCTTGTGCGGCTTACGTTTATCATTGGCCGCCTCGTGATGCTGACATAAGGGAGGTAAGAGATATGCTTGTCCGCTATGGCATTATCGAGAAGACTACAACATACAGGTGGGTGAAAGCATGAGCAGGACGCCAGAAGAACGGAGCACAACGGCCCTTCTGTGCTGCATGATTGCTGATGTATGCAAGTGGGAGACGGTTGAAGATCGTTGCGACAGGTTCGGCCGCCCGCAATATTGTATGCGTCCGAGCGAAAGCCTGTTGCATCAGAAAGTAATCGGCTGGCTAGAAGAAGACGGACTGGTGCGGCAGGTAAAAGAAGGACTTTATTGCTGGACAGAAAAGTGGCGGGTTATGAGTGACGAATGGCACGAGCAAAGATGACCTCAATCCTGCTGGCTATCGCAATATTCTCAACGCGGTACGAAGTAGACCCTGCATTCATGTGCGAGGTAATGAGACGAGAGAGTGCGTATAATCAGTTCGCTATCGGTGACGTTGGCTGTCCGACCGGCCCTTCCCTCGGATATTGGCAATTCCAGAAGGGCACATTCGATTGGGCACACAGGCAAGTGTACAGGTGCCCAGCGACACCAGGTTCACAATTTGACGTGATGATTTCGACAGAGTGTGCGGCATGGCTAATGAGCCAAGGTTATCCGCATTGGTGGACAGCAGGACGCGAGATGATGGAGGAAGGGTGGGAACCGTGAGAGGGATAAAGCTAACGCGCGGGAAAGTTACGATAGTTGACGATGATGATTATGCGTGGTTGATGCAGTGGAAATGGTGTGTTACTGATACCGGGTACGCCAAAAGAGGGGGCAGAAAGGACGATGAGTACCGGCATGGCAGAACAATCTATCTACACCGAGAACTTTTGGATCCCCCCGACAATATGCAATGCGATCACATCAACGGTGACCGGCTGGATAATCGCCGCGATAACCTGAGGGTACTGACACAAAGAGAGAATCTTCAACACAAAGTAAATCAGCGCCCACAGCACGGCAGTTATAAAGGGGCATATCTCAGGAATGGT
>Ga0307928_10002648_pt1 | contig 13746 bp, 4 predicted proteins | sample AceLakmetagen232_FD_201815 | JGI IMG/M metagenome (GOLD analysis project Ga0307928, IMG submission 201815) | Saline water microbial communities from Ace Lake, Antarctica - #232 | ecosystem: Environmental > Aquatic > Non-marine Saline and Alkaline > Saline | place: Antarctica: Ace Lake... | reverse complement strand
ATATAAATGTAATTGTGGTAATGTTTCAAAAATAAGATTAGGTAGTTTTACATCTGGGACTCGTTGTCAAAAATGTGCAGGAAATAAAAAATATATATATCAGGAAGTAAAAGAAATATTTGAAAAAGAAAACTGTGTCTTATTAGATAAAAAATATCTAAATAATATTACTCCTTTAAATTATGTATGTTCATGTGGAAATAAATCTAAAATTAGATTGTATAGTTTTTTAAAAGGTACTCGTTGTAAGAAGTGTGGTAGGGAAAAAAATATAAAAGCTAATAGAAAATATACATATGAAAACGTTAAGAAAATATTTGAAAATGCGAATTGCAAATTGCTTTCGAAAAATTATATTAACACAACGATTCCTATATTATACCAATGTAAATGTGGGAATATTTCAAAAATCAGATTAAGCCATTTTTTAAATGGAGTAAGATGTAAAGAATGTGGAGTGAAAAGAAATTCAGGTAAAAATCATTATCTTTATAAAGCCGATTTAACTGATGAAGAAAGAATTATGAGAAGATGGGATAAAAAGAATTTTCACTGGAGGAAAGCCGTATATGAAAGAGATAATTATACATGTCAGTTTTGTGGAGAAAAAGAAGGTAGATTAAATGCTCATCATATTGAGTCTTTTAATAGTAATAAAGAACTTAGGTTAGAACTAACGAATGGAATTACGTTGTGTAAAAAACATCATAATAAATTTCATTCTATTTACGGCAGAGGAGATAATACTAGAAAACAGTTAGTTGATTTTTTTTGTTTATATAACAGTCAATTAAAGTTAATAAATATCTAAAGGATTTTTATTAATTTTTTGGTAATCTAATAAATATTCCTATCATTTTTTATTTAAGATAAATATGGATCCAATCGAAAAACAAGTAAGAATTTATCTTGAAGCATATGGCGTTGAAAATGTTGATACAGCTATAAAAAAAATTAAGAAGAATACAAATCTTCTTAATAGTTCTGTATCTGAATTAATAGCAACATATGGTTCTCTTGATAAAGCTATAAAAACAGTTATTGACGAGGAAATTTTATTAACAAGTAAAGGAATTCAGGGTTCTCTAAAACATCAAAGAGCAATTCAAAAACTTAATCATGAATTATATAGATATGGAGGGACATTAAGAACAATTGTTTCTGGACTTAAGTCTCTTCTTATTCCTGCTTGGGGTATGGCGGTTCATGAAACATTGAGTTATGAAAAAGCACTTCTTGCTGTATCAGCAAGAGTTAACAGATTAGGAATAGGTATACTTAGGTTGCAATCCAGGATGTACACATTAGCGTCTGCTACGAAATTGACTAGAAAAGAAACTTTAAATCTTTTTAATATTTTTGAAAGAGGTATGAAGTTTGTTAGTTTGGAAGATTTTTTTTCTATACTAGAAAAAATACGAGTAATAACTGGAGCAAATGCTCAAGAGATGGCAAGATATATTTCTAGCATTTCTTCTATTAGCAAGAAGTTTCCGGGACTTGCTAGGCAAATAATGAGGGGAACTAAAGTAGATAAAGAGTCAATTAAATTAAAAATTCGTGCTCTTTATTTGGTTAACGAAATAGGAGATGAAGAATATCGTAGTATAATGGCATTAATAAGAGGGAACAGACAACTTACTCCTTTAGAACAAGAAAGACAAAAAAGAATAGATGAACACATTAAAGCAATGCAGGAATTCAAGAGACAAGTTGAAAGAGTTGCTTTTGCTTTTGGTAATGAACTTTTGCCTATTTTAGAAGAATTGGCAGGTTGGATGAAAAAAATTCGTGAATTTATGAAAGAAATCGGAATAGAAGGAAAAACATTGGCAAGATTATTTGGACTATTTATAGGTTATAAGCTAGGAAAAGGATTGATAACAGGAACGGCGGGTCTTCTTAGTTTAGGTAAGACAGCAGCAGTTGCTGGAGGAGGTGGAGCAGGTATTAGTACAGGAGGAACGATTGCAAGTTTAGTTGGTTTAAAATATCTTATGGGAAAAGGAGGAACAGCTAGAGCAAGTCAATTAGTTGCTCCTGCTGTTGCAGAAACTAGACTTATAGATACGGCATTCGGAGCTACTCCCGTTGCTGTTGGGGGAGCGGCAGGAGCAGCTAAATTAGGCAAACTAGCTACTCTCAGAGCAGGTGCGTTTACGGCAGCTAAAACAGCAGCGCCTGCTGCTATTATTGCTATGATCCTTGCTATATTCGAACGTATAGCCGCGAATCAAGAAAGGAGTTTAATAAAACAAGAACAATATAGCAAAAGTGGAAAAGCGGGATTAGCCAAAATTGCTCTTGGAGTAGGGAAATGGACAGCAATAGGAGCTGCAATTGGAGCTTATCTTGGAGCGCCGACAGGAGTTGGCGCCCCATTTGGAGCTGGAATCGGGTTAATAGGAGGTTTTTTTGGAGGAGTTTTTGCAAATCTTTATGGAGAAGCAGCTCAAAAAGCAGCTGAGAGTTTAGCACGTTATGAGACTGGTAAACCTAGTAATATAGAAGCTGCAGGTTCAGCAAAATATAGTCTTTATTTGAAAGAACAAGAAAAAAAACTAAAAGAAATAAAAGAATTACAAAAAGGTGTGGGAAAAATGCCAGTTACTTTGGGAAGTTATAAAAAACTACAAGAAGAAGAAGAAGAAGCTTTGAAAAAACTTAAATTAATAAGAAAAGAGTTTGAAGATCTTATGGGAGAAAAGACGTTTAAGAAAGAAAAGGAATGGTTTTCTGAGGAAGATATAGCTAAAATGGAAAAAAAAGAGAAAAGATTAAAAGAAGCCGTAGAATTAATGAAAATTGGAGAAATTGATCAAGAAAAAATCGCTAGTACACAAAAACAAATTGAAATAAAAGAAAAAGCAATTAAAGAAGCAAAAGAGTTAAGAAAAGAAGAAGAAGGTAAGAATGAAAAATTAGTAGAGGCAAACCGATTATATGAAGAGGCAAGCGTTAAAGCTGAGCACCTTAGAGGAATCATAAGTTTGACTCCCGTTTTAATAGGGAAATTAAATGAACAAGTTGAAAAACAAAAGAATTTACTTGGCGCTATTATTGGAAGACAACAAACTTCTGGAAAAATCGAAAAAGAAGAAGTACTTGGAGCCATTGAATCAGCTGTTTTAGCAGTAGAAGAAAGGACTAAAAGAGAAAAAGAATATGTTGATATTTTGGGTTATGATATAGAAAGAGTAAAAGAAATAACAAAAGAGCAAGGTAAAAATATAAATATAAGATTGAAAGATGTAAAAAGTAGCAAGGATCTTACTAAATATAGTCAGGCAACTTTAGAGGTTTTAGAACATATGGGTTTTGAGCATTTAAGTTTAAATACTCTTATGCTTGCTCGAAAAATAATACTTGGTCGTCTTCATAATAAGTCAAAAGAGATAGCAGACATATGGTCTCAGGCAGGAGATGAATGGTTGAAGTATATTGATTATCAGGGGAATATAACTGATCTTATTGAACAAGAAATTAATTTGTCTAATAACTTAGCTATTGGAGTTGGGGCTGCGGCATCTTTGCGTTTGGAACTTTTTCAGCAATATGGAAAAAAGATTTATTATATGAAAGAAGAACTGGCAGGAGTAAATGCAGCGATAGCAAAATCCAGTGTAGGAGGCGAAAAATATTTTCAACTTTTAATAAAACAAGCTGGACTGCAAAAAAATATTCTTAGTGTACAGGTTCAACAAGCAGGACAAGTAAAGGCCCTTCGTGATGGGTGGATTGGAGCCATTAATCAACTCAATACTGGAGCAAATCGTTTTACGAAAATTGTTGTAGGCGGGGAAAAGAATATTGCTGAAATGTTAAGATTAGCTGGAGAGGTTGGTGCGGTATTATCAGGACCTAGCGGAGCTTTAAGGAGTATTGTAGGTCGTCCCGTTGGTTATAAAACGCCAGAACGTTTTGGACTTGGCGGTGGAATAGTAGGGAAAAAACAGGAATTCGCTTATCCTATTCCAAGATTAAAAGGTATAATGCAAGACTTGGGAGTAAGAAGTATGAGAGATGTTGAAATGGGATTAAGAGAACAATTTGGTTCGTTCCTAAAATCTATGGGAGATATTGCTACAGGAGGAGGCAGGAAAGCGCCTCTAGCTTTAGGAGTTGCCGCTCATCCTTTTCATATGGGACCTATTCTTGAAAAAGGAGCAAGAACATACGAAATGGCAGGAGAAATAGAAAAAGAAAAAACAAAATATACAGGACCTGTAGAAGCAGGAAGTATGGAAGCATTTGCTCATGAATCTTTACAACTTCAGACAGGAGAGATTAAAAGTGGCGCTGAAAACGTTACAGTTAATTTCTTCCCTGGTTCTGGTATTCCAAGACCAAAAGAATTTTGGGGAAAAGTTAATAATGTAATTGGAGATCTTCTTCAAGAACATATGGAAGAGTGGAGAGATGATGTAGCCGGAGAAGGAGCAAGACAAGCTGTGACAGGTCTTACTGGTCGCCGCCGTACTGATTTACTAAAATAATAATCATCGTTTTTCAAAATATAAAATGGCAATTCTTCAAACTATAGGATCTATCTGTTATAACAATGCTGATTTAATTCGTGATGGATATATCTATCAAACCATCGCAAGAGAATATCTCCTAGAAAATGAAAGTGATACTGAAATAAACAAATGGGAAAGAAAAATAAAAACCCCAAAAGAAGGAATAAGATATACAGTAGAAAGAGATGAATATGATAAACTAATAAAAATTCGAGAAACAAAAAAACTACTTCCAGCCAATAAGATAAAAATTGAAATAAAATTTAGCAAAACAATGGCAAATGTTATTTGGCATCCTGTGGAACCAGGGGCTATATCTATTCCGTCTATCGGAGGGTCTATTATAGGTCCGATGTTCGGAGGTATTGCTATGGGGGGTATTACCTCTAGTACTACAAATCTTACTTTTCATATTTGTGACACTAGAACTATAATAAATTATCCCATAAAAGTTACAGAGAAAATAAAAGAAACTGGAATTATAGAATTAAAAGATTATCCTTTGTCTATTTTTGCTATAATTAGAGAATGGACAGATTCTGAGAGTAAAGATGTACTTTCGGGAGGACTTCAATTTACAGATGAACAATTAGAAGTTATTGGAAAATTTAATGCAGGTTCTTACCTAGGAATAGGAAGAGCCGATATTCAGGGAGCTACCGACAGTAAAGGTAGATTCGGAGGAAGAGCTACTGCTGAAGTTAAGGTAGAAGAGGTAATAAAAGATAATCAAGAAGATATTTTTATAGAAATATTGAGAGATAGAAGAAAACTAAAATTTAGAGGAGACAATCTTGACGCTTCTGGAGTAAGGTATTATCCTTTTGTTGCTAAAAATCAAGATGATGCCACTGATAAAATTATTAGTATAGATTCTACAAATATTGAAATTGGAGAAACGTTGTATGGTACTTTTTGTGTATCTTCTAAAGATAGATTTAGGCAGTGTATTCGTCATATTGGGAAAATAGGACAAGGTAATGCTTTTGGAGTTCCATCTTGGACCATGCAAATAGGAAGTGAACTTGATGTTTTTGATTATCAAGTTCTTAAATGGAAAGTTCCTTCTTGGATTCCTGAGGAAGATGCTTTAGATGAACAATATAAATTAAATTTAACTCAGTATTTCTTAGAAGAGACAAATTATGAAGTGATTGAGGGTTGGAGATTATCAGATATAAATACAGAAAAAATAGAATTTTTCTGGGCAGCTGATTATAGAGGCATTTTATTATTTTATAAGCCTTACCATAATAATTCTATAGTTCTTTTTCCTAGGTCTTCTATAAGAGATCAGGATTGGTTCACACAATATTTAAAAGATTTAAGTTTTACAAAACCAACTGCCGCTAACGGAGAATATACTTCGGAAGATTTAGAAGTTAAATTAGATGATAAAATACGAATAGATAGAGAACCTGGTTTTTTAATAGATATAAACGACATTAATAATAGTTTGTTCTTTGATAGAGAAAAAGTTGGTTATTATCGTCCTTTTGCTTTGGCATTAAAAAAAATATCTAAATATAACAAAGATATTGAGAATACAGGAATTGGTTTATTAAATCTGGATTTTATTTTTTCTCAGTTAAGTACAGGTACGGGCATTTATACTTCTTTATCTCACAAAATGGGAGTAATTTTTCAATATTTGGAAGATGGACGATTAGATTTTGCAACTATATCTAATTATTATTCAGATAAATTATCTTCAATGGATTTATCTTATTCTGTTTTTCAAGAATGTCGAGCGAGGCCATTAAAAACTAGTGCTTGTGAAGAAGAATATAAATATCGTTTATATTATAATTGCGATATTTATAATCCAGGAGAAAAAGGAGAAAATTTCTATTCAAGAGGATATATAGAAAATGAACTTTTTGGATGGAGGCCAGAGGGAGGAAGTATCGAATCTTATTGGTTATTATCTACTCCATATTTTTGTGATAATTTTACTACTAATTCAAGAATTTATATAGAAGATATGGGGGGAGATTCTTTAAATAATTTTAGTATGATTTATGTAGATACTGGACTTGCGATTGCTCCTTCTACAATTTCTCTTGATTATAATTTATTTTCAAAAAATGCTATTCTTGTTTTTACAGAAAGTACGGTACATAATTGCACTTGTTTTCATAAACTTAATGATGGATTTTTTGAGATAGGATTACAAGAGGTTAAGGAAGATTATACTAAAACTCCCATAAAAGAAGATTTTGAACATAATAAATATAGAATTATTGGTTATAATAATATTTTAGGAGATAGTCCTAGTTATAGTAATGGAGAACCTGTGTCTAATGATTTTTCTGTTGTTTCTCATGATTTAATTACAGATTTTTATAATGAAGTTGATCTTTTTGATTCTGATTACGGCTTAGATTTTAGCGATGTTGTTCCTAAAATAGAACTTCCAGAAGGGTCTTTTATTAAAGATATGACAGTAAAATATGAGATTCCTTCGAAGGTAACTAGTTCAAGTGAACGCGAAGTTTCTTTATATTTTAGAGATTCTAATACAGCTATAAATAATTTTTCTTTTTTTGGTGGTTTAAGTATACAAGATTCACGGAAACTTTTTTGTGCTTTTTATAGTAAAGGTCCTGTAGAATTTCAAGGAGAATATTGGAAAGAAATTGAAATTACTGATATAAAAGCTACTATTGTTGATTCTCGTTTAGATAATTATAAAATTTTTTCTTCTCAAAATGCCATAGTAAATCAAGAAACAGGGAAAATATTAATTTTTTATGCTGATGAAGAAAGTTCAAATATTTCTGTTGCTCTTTCTTTAGATGAAGGAAAAAGTTGGATAAAATATACCGATATAATAAAACTTACTTCTAGTGAAAAAGCAAGTTTGCCTTTTGCAATTAAAGCTGGTTTTGTTCCAGAAATTCATTTATTTTATATATTGAATGATTCTTTTTTAATGTATAAAAAAATAGATAGTCGTTGGTTTGATAAAGAAGATGCTTTTATTAAATATAATCCTCCTGGTTCGTATAATGTAGATTCTGATGATTCATCTCTTGTCGAATATACTTATATGGGAAAAGTCTTAAGACAAGAACCCAGTTATTTTGTAATCGGAAATTCCGAAGAAGATTATTTTCAAGAACAAATACAAATAACCGAGCAAATTTTAGAATCTAATAAAGAAAAAAAAATAGAAGATCGGCAACCTATAAGATTTAATTTTATTGGATATCTTGATCAAATGCAGAACTCATATAGTGGAGAATCATATGCTGTTCATATAGATAATTCAGGAATAACAAGATTATTTTATTTGGATAGGGGCAGATTATATATAAGGAGAAGTGTAGATTTTAGGAATTGGGAATATGATATTCAGGGAGTAAATATACATAAAGATTTTATCATAGATAAACAAAATCAAGGAGAAACTATAGAGATTAAGAATATACAAGTAATTCGGAATTATGGAAATACAAGTATAGTTTCTCTTTTGTATTTTCATAATGGTATGCTTTTTCTCAGAAATCTTCAAAGTAATATGCTTTTTTCTCAATGGGAAAATGGATATAAAGATGAATCTGCTCTTTTATCTTATTTAGATATAAAGGAAGATAGTGGTAATAAACCAATATTTCTTATAGGAAATATTCCTACTGATATAAAAGAAAAAAAGAAAGAAGAAATAGATAATAATATTAATGGAAAAGAATCAGAATTAGCTATTATAATTCCTTATGATAAGGAGATGATTGATAGATTTAATGATGATTTTATATTGGATACAAATACTCAAGCTTATGGTTATACAACAAGAATTGGTTTAACTCGAGTTTTTTACAAAGATATTTTTGGAAATTTAAATGGTTTGATAATAAATGGTTTATACTATGTTACTCCAGAAATTTTCTTTGTTCCTTCTGATTAGAAATGACTGAATTTAGATTTAGAATTACTGATATTCCTTGGAATAAGCAAATTGGAGCCGGATTTCCTGGTCCTGCTCAGAATGCCGGTATTGCTCAATTACGTTGTTATATAAATGCTTGTTGTCCTTTTGTTCAAGTTCCAGAAGAAGAAGATGTTATTATTTTTAATAGTAGAACCCTATCGGATGCTATTTTAAAATATTTTCCTGAAGATTTTACTAGTATTTTAACAACTACTCCAAGAACAGAAGGTATACATTTTAGACCAAAATATGTTTATAGAAATATTTATTTATATGAAGTTGATACCTATAAGACAATTACTAAACCTGGTTTTGACCCCTTTGAGATGGTAATTCCAGGAGATGAAATATCAGAAGGAAGAAATGGTGTTATTCATGTAAATGATACAAAATACAAAATGGAACAATCTTGGAAGATGACAGAAAGTGTTTTTGATAAATATGCAAGAGAAAGAGCTGAAGATAATAATATATCGCCAGAAAATTTTTATAATGTTAGTTGGACATATTCAAATGAGGAAATAGAATCTCAAGCTACTGAACAAGATATTCTGAATGATTATACTGATGAAGTGTATACTGAATATTTAAATAAGAAAAATTCTAATTTAATTGCTTATACTCAAATTTTAAGACAAACTAGTTCTTTAAATATAAATGATGATGGTGTCCATTGGAAACTTATAAAAAAAACTCCGTTATTTAAAGGAGAAGATTTCTTTTTTGAATTTTATAGATATCCTGAAGCAACTTCAGTTACCACTAAAAATAAAAAAGATAATATTGGAGAACCTATTAATTTTGGAATAGAAGCTTATTACCCCCTTGACGTTAATAACGAAGAAAGATTAGCGGACTTACGAGATAAACAACTTGACGGAAAAGCATTAAAACTTTTGGATTTGTCAGATCAAGCTTATTATGTTATAGAAATAACAAATAATAAAGATACAACTCATTCTCTTGGAAATTATTTTATTTTTATATGTGAAAGAACTAGTCCTGTATTTTTTAAAATGATAGGAAGCGGTAAAACTGGTAAAGTTATTAAGTTAAGCGAATTCAAAGATATTTTTGGAAAAATGCTTATCGAAGCAAAGAAATTTAGAATGACAGTAAGAAATCATCTTGGTAAACTTGTTATTCAATTTGATGGTCCTACTATTAATGTGGGTCCGTGGATAATTAGTATGACGGAAGTCTATGATAAGAGTTTAGATCAACCAGGACAAGTAACTCAAGAAGAAGTAGATACTCCCTTGATTATTTCTGGTGCAACTTTATCACTTTGGGGGGGGAATATGTTATGTGGTTTTACTTTTGGTCCTTTACAGTATGTTCGAGAAACTTATTCTTTTACTTATCCTCCTTCGGAATTACCTGGTTCTACTTCGACTGTTTTTTTAGAAGCAGGAATGGCTCCTCCGGTTCCTAAATTTTTTGAATTACCAATAGGACCCGGAGTTAAACATAGTTTTAAATTAACGAGTACTGATGAGGAGATAGAAGATATATTAGAATATATGACAAGCGCAAAACAAACAAAATATGGAGAAAAATTGTTTACCCAAGATGCTCAATATTACCAAGAATTTGAGGCAGAATATGATCGACTTGTTGGATCAGGTAGAGAAAATCGAGTCAAAGATGGTTGGTTTTTTTTCAGAGAACCCATAAGGGGAATAGGTTATAAAACGATTTCTCCGGCGACAGGAAAAGTAGAAACATCAAGTTCTTTTATAGCAGTTCAGAAAAATAGTATTGTAAATCAATTTGAAGATAGAATACAGTTTTTTACAGTTTTAATTAGAATGGCAACAGGAATTCATATTTTTAGATATAGTCATGGACGAACAAAAAAATGGCAATTATCTGATTGTGTTACTCCTATCCTTACATCTATTCGTTTACTTTCTAGTGTAGGAACAAAACCTAGATGGGATGATGGAACCACTATTAATTCAGGAATAAATCCTATTCCTGTTCCAAGTAAGTATATGGTAGAAGTTACTGATCATGTTATGAATTATAGTGAATCTTGGACGGCAACCGACTTTACAGAATTGGAACATACTGGAACTATAAAATTTTTAATTAATAAAAATATACAAATGCAAACTAATGTTTCTGATCTATTATTATCTATTCGGAACAAGACTTTTTATATTGATATTTGGGCAGGATATGAAAATTGTAATTATACTAAGATACCGGGTTTTTATAAGTTAATGACTGGACTATGTTATGGGGGAGAAACAGAATATCTTTATGGTAGAAGATTTATGACCTGTAAAATATTTGATTATACTAAAATACTTAAAGATCAATTAATGTTTAATTGTCCTTTTTATGATGGAGTAAAAGATTGTAATGCTGTTCATAATATATTGTCTTTTGCTGGTTTTCGTTCTTCGGGACGTTTTGATCCTGGTTTTCTTTTGAAACAAGCTAGTGATAACCAATCTTATATCGATATGGGAATTCATAGACATTTAGATGGTCGTATATATAAACTTGAACCTTATGCCTTGCCAAGTCAATATAAAAGATTGGAACAACCTGCTTTTAAATATGCTGATGGAACTTCTTTTTATGAAATAATAAAAAAAATAGCAGAAAGGGCTGGAAAGTTATTTTATTTTGATCAATATGGAATATGTCACTATGAAGATTTTTTAGATATGATAAAAAGAGTAGCGTTGGGAGAAGAAAGATTTGATTTATTATTTTCTTTTACAAGCAATCCAGATTTATATCCCGGACAATTAATTTTTAATAAAGCTGAATTTGGTTATGATGTTGATAGTGTTCATAATCACATAAAAATTTTCAGTAATACTCCTAGTATGGAATTATTATTACAAGATAGGATGAATTGGAGTTCTTTTGACGAACCCGATAGCGAAGGTTTTATAGGATATAAAAAAACATTTTATCAACAAGAACCAGTTTTCGGCTCAGAAGAAGCGGTTAAAAGAATAAGCTATTTTTACACTTTGTTTTTTAGACCTCCTTGTATTTATAAATTTGAAACATATGGGCTTCCTCTAAGAGCTGGAGATTTTATTTCGGTAGATGGACAATCTGTTAGAACAACTCATGTGGAACATACTCTGGATCCTGAAACGAATAAATGGTGGATGACAGTGGAATCAGAGAGATTTCAACCAATAGGAAGAACATTAGATTAAAGGAGAAAGGTTTATGAGAAATAAATATGACAATATAATAGATAATTTTAGTAATAGACTAGATAATAAAATACAAAGAAGAATAGATAAATCAAATTATAGTTTTTATAATAGTTCAGAGAGAGATGTAACAAGAATAAGAGATGGACTTTTAGAATCTGGAGCATTTCAGTTAAAAAATACGGATTCTACTGATTATGCTATGTTCGGTTTTACTTCTAGTTATATTGTAGGGAAGTAATTTAAAAGTTTAATTAAAATACTAATTAATTTTTAAAGATAGACAATTATGGGATTAACTGATTATTATCATATGGCTTTTTTTGATTTTGGAGATAGTCTAGATACTACTTTAAATGTCAAAAAAGAAATAGATCGTTTTGTTATTATAGATAAACAAATATACGGTCTTTATAATGTTTTTGGAAATGGAGTAATTGAAGGATGGGAAGTTCAGGATAATGGTTATACCAGTCAGAATGGTATTTCTATTTCTATTTCTCCTGGTATAGGTATTGTAAAATATATGGTAGCTGAAACTTCTTTAACTGAATATTTAAATAATTTGCCAGTAGATACCGTTGTCGATATTTTTGCTGTTCTTAAAGGTTCTACAGTAAGAGATAGAGGGATTGATTTTGTTGCTTCTACCGTTGATTTAAGTAGTACTTTTGCAGTAAAATTAGCAAGGGTATTAACAGGTACAAGTAATGTAGTTTCAATAGATAATACAGTAAAACAACTTGTAGGATTTAAAGCAATTATTCAAGATGAAATAAATAAGCATAAACATAGAGGGATTCCTTCTAAAATAGATTTAAAAGAAGAAGTTAAAAATCAACTGCCTGGAGCGAGAATTGAGGGAATAGATGCTTCAAAAATAATTACTGGATTGTTTGATAAAGAAAGAATTCCCATTCTTGATCATAATGATTTGGAGAATAATGGTTTACTAACTCATGCAGCTTTAGATTCTTTTGTAAATGCTTTATCTCAAAACAATAAAGAACTTTTGGGAGAAATAGCAAGTACTAATTTGCTAAAAGCAGTTATTTTTCTTAAATATCTTTATCCTGATGTTGATGAACAGTTTATTAATGAATTAATATTTATTCCAGGTATTTCTTTGAATAGTTTTATAGATTTTGATACGACAACTGCTTATATAAATTTAGAGCAACATTGTGTTAGTGGTTATCCTGCCAAGACAGGATTATTTACTTCTGTTTATTGGCAAGAACAAAATTCATTAAGTAAATATTATATTCGGAATAATATTATTGTATCTGGAGGAAAAGCTAGTTTAATAAGAAAAGATCCCCGAATAAAAATTATAGAAGATTTTTCAGGAACTGGAAGAGGAAAAGAATTACCATTTGAAAGAAATATTGAAAAAACATCAGAAGAGATAAAAGCCGTTGCTGCAATGGCAGATACAGATAAAATGGAAGGAGCTGCTAGTGGGGCGTTTAGTGCTACTGCTACTCATTTGGTTACTTATAAAAAAGACTTAACTACAGTTTCTGATGGTAATTCTGTTGGAATGAACTGGGCAGAAGATTATGATGAATTAATTATTTGGGTTAAAACTATTATTCCTGAGCATGATACTGTTTATTATTATTTTGTTAATGGTTCTATTAATCCCGGAGAGACTGGATTTGATAGTAAAAATCAGATTGGTCCATTTGTCTTATTATTAAAAAATTATATTACTAGTAATGTCGATGCCACTAAAAATAATTTTGAAGAAATAGTAATTAATCTTGCTGAATTAAGGGATGCCGGGAAAAGTATGGACAATATAACTAAATTCGTTATTTACACTACGGATTTGAGTTCAACTTTTATTTTTTACTTAGATAATATTCATATTCGCAGGACAAATTTATATTATCCAAGTGGAACAATAAGGTATAGATATTCTACTCAAGCGGATGTGATTTTTCACTCTATTTTTTTTAAGGGGGATTACTCAGATAAAACAAAAATTCAAGTCAGAACAAAAATAGCAGGTTCTAAAGATTTATTATCCAGAACTCCTTATACTCTTCCTTTAGCTTCTGGACAAGTTTTTGCTACAAAAGGGACAAATATAGAA
>Ga0307928_10002647_pt1 | contig 13760 bp, 12 predicted proteins | sample AceLakmetagen232_FD_201815 | JGI IMG/M metagenome (GOLD analysis project Ga0307928, IMG submission 201815) | Saline water microbial communities from Ace Lake, Antarctica - #232 | ecosystem: Environmental > Aquatic > Non-marine Saline and Alkaline > Saline | place: Antarctica: Ace Lake... | reverse complement strand
ACTAATTCAGACTAACTAAATTTTACGGCTATTATTTTTTCCTCCCTAAATACGTGGGGAATATCAGATAATATTGTATAATTTCCCTATGCCCCCAGCATTTTATACAACTCTATATTCCTTTTATGATCATAACGGACCATTAATATTCTTTGGCGGAATATCTTTTCTATGTTTGCTACTCTCACTTAAACATCCCGGAAGATTTTACTTGCTACTATTCATAGGTTTTTTAATTCTTACTTTTAACTTTGAATATGATAAGCACCTTTTTTCCAAAATAAAAACAGACATGCTAGATTTAGCATTTCCTCTTGGCGAAAGATTCAGAAAATATAGTCTCCTGAGGAATTTTCTGGAATTTCTATTGCCAATATTTATGAGTTTTTCTGGATGGAGTATTATCGCACTTGCTTTTATTTTCAAAAATAAAGATCAGCCAAAAACCCCCTCATAAACCAAACTCTGAATAAACGTCTAATTCATTTTGGATAGATCCTGACAAAGAATCCATGATTTTTCTTCCCGAGATTAACATAAATATCAATGGAATGAGTGTAAGTATAAGTGAAATATATGCTACCCTTTTATTTTCCTGTTTTTCATCCGTAAAGTATTTGAAGAACCAAAATAATCCAAGAGGGGAGAGAACAAAACTGATTAAATATATCTTTATTTTTTGGCCGGAAGATAATGGTTGATTCTTCAAACCTATTTTATAACCACGGTGCGGACAGAAATTTACACCGCTATCTATTTCTCCTTTACAATTTGGGCAAGTAACAGTCACAAAACAACTATAGCCCTAATTTGTGTAACTTCCAATCCAATTGGGAGGTCACTTAACATAAGAATCGTGTTCTTCTAGGCAATGGCCTCATTGTGCAAAAATATCGAACAAAAGGCAAACTAGATGCGCGTCTAACTACAATTTATACTCTAACCCCTTTCATAGAATATCTACGAGTTTTCCTTGAATCACGCTATAATGGCAATATGGCACTCAGGAAATCACAACTATATAGCTCAATTTGGCAAGCTTGTGATGAGTTGCGCGGCGGAATGGACGCGTCGCAATATAAGGATTATGTTCTCGTACTTCTCTTTGTCCGCTATGTATCAGATAAATACTCAGGTAAATCAGATTCTATTGTAGATATTCCAAAAGGCGGTAGTTTTACTGATTTCGTTGCGCTCAAGGGTAAGAAAAATATAGGTGAGGGTATTAATAGCGTTTTAGACGTATTAGCAGAAGCCAATGGTTTAAGTGGTGTTATTAACTCAGTTGATTTTGACGATGAGGAAAAACTTGGAAAAGGTAAAGAAAAACAGGAGCGACTATCCAAACTAGTTGCTATATTTGAAAATCCAGATTTAGATTTTAGTAAGAATAAAGCAGATGGAGACGATCTTTTGGGTGATGCCTACGAATACCTTATAAAACACTTTGCTGTTCAATCAGGTAAAAGTAAAGGATCATTTTACACTCCAGCAGAAGTATCGCGCATTATGGCTAAGGTAATTGGTGCAGAACACGCCAAAGATAGAACTCAAACAGTTTATGATCCAACCTGCGGATCTGGCTCCTTACTTTTGAAAGTAGCAGCAGAAGCAAAACCCATTGATATCTCGATCTACGGACAAGAAAAAGATACTCCTACGGCAACTCTAGCAATTCTTAACATGTGGCTTCATAATGAACCTACAGCGGTAATTAAAAAAGGTCAAAGCACTCTTTCTGATCCTTTATTTACTGAGAGTAGTGCCTTGAAAACTTTTGATTATGTAGTAGCCAATCCTCCATTTTCGTACAAAACTTGGCGAACTGGATTTAATCCAGAAAACGATCCTTATAACCGATTTGATGGGTTTGGCGTACCTCCTAATAAAAATGGAGATTACGCTTTTTTGCTCCATATTCTCAAATCACTTAAAAGCACTGGTAAGGGGGCTGTCGTTTTGCCTCACGGCGTTCTTTTTCGAGGCAATACAGAGTTAGATATTAGAACAAATCTAATTAAGCGCGGATATATTAAAGGCATTATTGGACTTCCCGCAAATTTATTTTATGGAACCGGGATACCTGCATGTATAGTAATCGTAAATAAAGAAAAATCTCAAGACAGAGATGGTATTTTTATGATTGATGCCTCCAAGGGGTTTATCAAAGATGGTAATAAAAACAGATTAAGAGAACAGGATATCCGTAAAATTATTGACGTTTGGGATAAGCAGCAAGAAGTAGAAAAGTTTAGCCATTTTGCTGCTAATAAGGAGATAGAAAAAAATGAGTATAACCTGAACCTCCCTCGTTATATTGACACAAGTGAGCCAGAAGACATTCAAAATATAGAAGCCCATTTAAAAGGTGGTATCCCCAAGCATGATATTGATTTGCTTGAAAACTATTGGGCTATTTGTCCTTCCCTCAGAAAATCATTATTTAAAAACTCTTCTCGATCTGGTTACTTTGATATGGCAGTTTTTTCAGAAGAGATTAGACCAACCATTCTTGAGCATAATGAGTTTTTAGAATTCAGGAAAAGCGTCCAAGCCACTTTAACTAATTGGCGTAAATCGAAGATTACTTATCTCAAAAATTTAGACAAAAATACCCCGCCCAAATCAGTTATCAAACAACTTGCTGATAGTCTTCTTGAAATTTATAAAGGTATTAAATTGATTGATAAATATGATATTTATCAGCATCTTATGCTCTATTGGGAAGAAATCATGCAGGACGATATTTATATAGTTACAGCAGATGGGTGGGAAACTGGCAATGAAGTTATCCGTCTCCAAAAGGAAAATAAAAAGAAGGTAAAAAAAGATATTGCCGGCTTGGTGGGACTCGAGGGACATTTGATTCCAATATCTCTAATAATCAAAACTTACTTAAAAGATGAGCAATCAAAATTGGATAAGCTCAAGGCCGAGTTAGACCAAATTACCTCCAAGATGGACGAGCTTAAAGAAGAGCACGGCGGAGATGAAGGTTTATTGACGGATGTAATCAACGAAAAAGGAAATATTACCAAAGGAGAGCTAAATAAAAGACTCAAAGAAGCCAAAGGTGAAGTTGGCTCAGAAGAGGAATTGGAAGTATTACAGGAATACGCAGATCTAATAGCAAAAGAAACAGAAACTAAAAAGAATATAAAAGAGGTTGAAAAAGATTTAGAGCAAAAGATACTAGCTAAATATCCAACACTCAGTATAGAAGATGTCAAAACCCTTGTTGTTGATCGCAAGTGGGCGGATGCACTAGAAGATAGTGTTATGAGCGAAGTTGATCGCCTATCACAAACACTAGCAGGAAGAGTGAAAGAGTTGGCAGCGCGATATGAAGAGACACTTCCGGAAATAACTAAGAGAACAGAAGAGTTAACTAAAAAGGTGAATGAGCATCTAATAAAAATGGGGTTTAAGGCTTAATATGTATCTACTTTACATAGACGAATCTGTAGACAATAAAAACAAAGTGGAGGGTTTGGGCGGAGTTCTAATAACGGATCGTAAGTGTCGAAAATTTTACTCAGACTTCAAAAAATTATTAACAAAATTAGGAATAGAAAAGTTTGAGATTCATGCAGATCATATTTGGAATCACAGAGGCGATTATAAAAATTTCTCTATGAATGATAGAGCAAATATCAGCTTAGAAATTGCTAGGTTTTTGAGTGATTCGGGAATAGCCAGGTTTATATATATGCAAAACAGCATAAATGGGAAAAATAAGAATGAAGTATACATTGCATCTTTAGAAAAGATTATTGATAAGGCAGTAAAATATGTAAAGCAAAATAGTGGCAAATCTAATAAACAAATAATGTTAATTTACGATAAACGGGATGACATTAAGGGAGATATTCTTGAAGAATTACTAAAACAACACCAAAGAATTATTGACAAACACAAATCATCATTTTTCTTTTTGGATTGCGGTTACGAGGGGATAAGTCAATACAGCAGGTTGTTGCAGTCTGCTGATTTTATTGCCTACTGGTGCAGACTTTTGCAAGTTAGCTGGCCAAACCCGTCACTATTCAGAGATGCTGACAATGTGAAAAAAACTAAGTTAGTGAAAAAAATTGAAAAATTATGGAAAAACAAATTATTACTTATTAAATAACCATGAATAACGTGGTGCAAAAAATACCAAAAGGATATAAGCAAACAGAAGTAGGAGTTATTCCAGAAGATTGGGAGGCTGTTCAATTGGGAAGAACAGCTAAAGTTACAATGGGTCAATCTCCCAGCTCATCATTTTACAACCTAAAAGGTATTGGACTCCCCCTTATTCAAGGAAATGCTGATATAAAGAACAGAAAAACAATTGTCAGAGTATTCACTTCACAAATAACCAAGAAAGGAAATCACGGAGATGCTGTTATGACTGTTAGGGCACCTGTAGGAGAGGTCGCTCTGGCGCGGTTTGATTGTTGTTTAGGAAGGGGAGTTTGTGGTATTTCATATAAAAATGCTTATCTATATCATTATTTAGTTTATCTTGAAAATTATTGGAGTAATCTATCTAAAGGCTCAACCTTTGATTCTGTAAATTCAAAAGAAGTAAATGAACTATTAATTTCTCTTCCCATAAAAGAAACTGAACAAATCACCATTGCCAATGTTCTTTCTGACACAGATGGGTTGATAGAAAAGCTAGAACAACTGATTGCCAAAAAGAAAGCCATCAAACAAGGCGCGATGCAGGAGCTACTTACTGGCAAACGCAGGTTGACAGGTTTTGATGGTGAATGGGGCCACAAATTACTCGGAAACATTTGCGAAAATATTAAAACAGGAAAATTAGATGCTAATGCTATGAAACCTGGTGGCGAGTATCGGTTTTATACTTGTGCAAAAGAATATTATTACATTGACAAATTTGCTTTCGATACCGAAGCCTTACTTATTTCGGGTAATGGAGCAAATGTGGGATACATTCATTATTACAAAGGTAAATTTAATGCATATCAACGCACATATATATTGTATGATTTTTCAGAGGATATAGCATTCGTAAAATTAGTTCTAGATAGTAACTTGCAGGAAAGAATAAGAGTAGAAGTAAACGCAGGAAACACTCCCTACATAACCATGGGGACACTGACAGAGATGAAGCTTTTTACGCCTCCCACTAAAGAAGAGCAATCTGTAATTGCTCATGTTTTATTAGATACGGATTCAGAAATTGAAAAACTAAAAAAAGAGCTTTTTAAGTATCGTCAAATTAAAATCGGCATGATGCAACAATTATTAACAGGAAAGATTAGATTGGTAAATTAAATTATGACAAATCAATCACCAAAAGTTGGACAATTAGAAAGAAAAACTCAAAATCGTATTGTGAAATTATTCCAAGACAAATTGGACTACAAGTATCTTGGAAACAGGAAAGATCGTGAGAACAATAGCAATATCGAAGAGGATTTGTTACACACATATCTGGAAAGCACTAAAAAGTATAGTGAGAAAGTAATCAACAAAGCTATTGCAGAACTGCAAAAAATAGCCAGTAATCAGATATTAAGTCTGTATGAACTTAACGAAGAAATATACGGTCGACTTCGTTATGGTATTTCACTTCGTGAGGAACTGGGGAAAAACAGTCAACAAGTTAATTTTATTGATTGGGAAAATCCTGAGAAAAATCACTTCGCTATTGCCGAAGAGGTAACTATTAGGGGTAACCGAACAAAACGTCCAGATATCGTCTTATATGTTAACGGTATTGCCCTTGGAGTAATCGAGCTCAAACGCAGTATCGTATCTGTTGCGAAAGGTATTCGTCAGAATATTGGCAACCAGAAAGACGCGTTTGTCAAGCCATTCTTTGCCACCATGCAATTATTGATGGCTGGTAATGACACTGAGGGCTTACATTATGGTACTACTGAATCGCCTGAAGATTTCTATTGGACATGGAATCCAAAAGACACAGATTTTGCTGATGAGCCCAACAGACTAGATCGCCACATAATGCAAATGTGTCAAAAGAAAAGATTTTTAGAAATAATCCATGATTTTATAATCTTTGATAGTGGTATAAAAAAGGTTTGTCGTCATAATCAATATTTTGGTGTTAAAGCCGCCCAAAAATATGTCAAGCAAAATAAAGGTGGCATTATTTGGCACACTCAAGGATCTGGTAAAAGTTTGACCATGGTTTGGTTAGCTAAATGGATCCGTGAACATATCGCCGACGCTCGTGTAATACTTCTCACGGATAGAGTCGAATTAGACGAACAAATCGAGGGGGTTTTTAAAGGAGTAGATGAAGATATTTACCGAACCAAAAACGGAAGGGGGCTTCTAAACCAACTGAGTAAAAAGGATAATTGGTTGATTGCCTCATTAGTTCATAAGTTTGGGCGTTTCGGGTCAAGTGCAAATCAAAATGAAGATGAGTATATTCAAGACCTAAAAAGGAATCTCCCTACTGGATTTAAAGCGCAGGGTAATATTTTTGTGTTCGTAGACGAATGTCATAGATCACATGCTGGTAAAATGCATAAGGCAATGAAATCCATCTTACCAGATGCCACTTTTATTGGTTTTACTGGTACCCCTCTTTTGAAAGTAGATAAAAGAAATAGCATTGCTGTGTGGGGTGGGTATATCCATGAATACAAATATAATGAAGCTGTTGTAGACAAAGTGGTTTTGGATTTACGTTACGAGGCTAAACGCGTTCCGCAGAGGATAACAGATCAAAATAAAATAGATGAATTTTTTGATAGAAAGACTCAGGGATTAACCGAATACGCTAAGGTACAGCTCAAGAAGAGATGGGGTACAATGCAAGCTCTTTTGAGTTCTGCTGACAGAATGAAGAGAATTGTTTTTGACATTATTGACGATTTTGAAGAAAAACCACGTTTGGCAAGTGGCCGAGGCAATGCCATGTTAGTCGCCAGTAGTATCTATGAGGCTTGCCAATATTACGACATATTTCAATCACACGGCTTTAATAAATGTGCAGTTATTACCTCTTATGAACCAAATGCTCTAGATACAGAATCTCGTGAATACTCTATTTACGAGAAAATGCTTGGTAAGTATTGCCCTATCGAGCGAAAACCCAACGAAACTGAAACGGCCGCATTTGAGAGAGTTATTAAAAAGCGATTTGTTAATCAACCAGGCCAGATGCAACTTTTGATTGTTGTAGACAAGTTACTAACAGGTTTTGATACTCCCCCAACAACCTATCTTTACGTAGATAAGAACATGCAAGACCATGGTTTATTTCAAGCCATTTGTCGAGTAAATCGATTGCACGGGGATGACAAAGATTATGGCTATATTATTGATTATAGGGATCTATTTAAAAAACTAGAAAAAGCAGTGGTTGATTACACTTCTGAAGCCTTTTCTGGGTTCGAAAAAGACGATGTGCTAGGACTTTTAAAGGATCGATTTGCAGAGGGTAGAAAAGATCTGGATAAAGCTCTAGAAGTTGTAAGAGCTCTCTGCGAACCAGTACAACCGCCCAAAGAACACACTGACTATATTAAATATTTCTGCGGAGATACTGAAAATCCATATTCACTGAAGGAAAACGAGGCAAAACGCGTAGAGCTTTATAAATCAGTGGGAAGGCTACTGCGAGTTTATGCAGATATTGCCAATGATATGGAACAGGCTGGATACAGCAAAGACCAAACAGAAATAATTGCTAAAGAGACAACTCACTATGAGCAAGTCAGGACAGAGATTAGATTAGCTAGCGGCGATCATATAGATCTAAAAAGATATGAGCCCGCTATGCGCGCATTAATGGACCGATATATTTCCGCAGACGAAAGTGAAAAATTAACTTCGTTTGATGATAAATCATTAGTTGAACTTCTAGTTGATGGGGGTTCCGATGCATTAGAAAATCTTCCTAGGGCTATCAAACAAAACAAGGAGGCTATTGCAGAGACAATAGAAAACAATGTTCGTAAACTAATTACTGACGAAACACCGACTAACCCAAGATATTATCAACAAATGTCCGTTCTTCTTGAGGAACTAGTAATGAGAAGAAAACAGGCAGATCTCGAATATCGAGAGTACCTCATGGAAATAATTGCACTATCCAAAAAAGTTAGAGATCCAAGCGAATCAAAACAATACCCTAGTACTGTCAACACGAGAGGCAAACAAGCACTATACGATAACTTAGAAAACGATGAACCAAAAGCCTTACTGTTACATGATGCAGTAATGGAAGCAAGAAGTGATGACTGGCGCCAATACTTCATGAGAGAGAAAGGTGTTAAAAAAGCAGTACAGAAAGCTGTTGGTGACATTCCTGAGGAGGAATTAAAGGAGTTGTTTGAAATTATTAAAAATCAGTATGAGTACTAATCAAAGTTTATTTAAAGTTGGAGGAATTAAGGTTATAGTTCTGCATAAAAATATAAAAAATTTACATTTAAATGTGCTTCCTCCTATTGGGAAGGTGAGGGTGTCTGCGCCGACAAACATGAGTGATGACGCAATTCGAACATTTTTAGCTACTCGTATATCGTGGATTAAAAAGAAACAAGCAAAATTTAAGGGTCAGGAGCGTCAACCGCCTAGGAAATATGTTAGTGGCGAGTCTCATTATTATTTAGGAAAAAGATATAGGTTGGAAGTTGTATCTGTAAATACAAGACCAAGTGTAGTTATAAGGGGTAAGAAAAAATTGGTTCTTAGTGTTAAACCAAAAAGTAAATTATTAAAACGTGAACAAATTATGCAAGATTGGTATAGAGGTAAGTTAAAAAATATCCTTAATGTCTTAATAGAAAAATGGCAGAAAAAGATTGGCGTTCAAGCGAATCATTGGAGTATCAGAAGGATGAAAACTAGATGGGGAACTTGTGATAAAAGAACAAAAAGACTGTGGTTCAACCTTGAATTAATAAAAAAGCCGAAAAGTTGTATTCAATATGTTGTCGTACACGAGTTAGTACATCTTATAGAAAGAAAGCACAATGATAAATTTGTTAGTTTAATGGATAAATATCTGCCTAAATGGCGAAGTGAGAAAGATGAATTAAATCAGTTAATTATTTCTCACAAGAAATGGGGTTCTTAAAAGGTTAAATAATGAGCCAATGTAAATATGAGCGAACGCGAGTATTTCATTGCACCCGAAAAGTCGCTACAGCGACTTTGAGTGCTGTAGGAAAAAGTGAACTGAGATGGGCTTGTTGTGGCTTGGTATGTTTTACTTTATATTTCAATTGTATGGATAACAAAACCTATCAGGATTACTACAACAAACTAAAGAACTTAAATCAAAACTATGCAGATAGTTTAAAATCTATTACCTTAGTTGTTAAAAATGCTGATTTTTTGATTAAGAACCAAAAGTAGTTATTACCTATTTAAACTCAGTTGACAAATGAAAGTATTTCCTCTATTATTCTGGGGACACACAAAGGTGTGGCTCTTTGTAAATTTACACCTCTGAAACAACCAATAACCTGTAATGGTTAAATTAGGTTTTACCTAATCTTATGGTGAAAATCCGCGGCTCAGCCGCTAATTATCGATGCGCGCGCGAGTATTTTTTATTTGTTGTGTAACAAGGTCAACAGTAGCAATGGCTATTGCCGACTCTGGCTATACTTGAAGTACTTACAAACAGCAGTTGTAGGAAATGTACGTTTCTTTGGAACTCCGTCAAAAAGGTTGGTGACAGCAGACGGTCTTTGAGACCGCTTTGTATTAAGTTAAATAGATGGAGGTGTAAAACCCAATGACAAATAAATTGTCTAGAGAATTAAAAATTCTCCTAAATAATCTACATAGAGCAGGAGTTCTATCAAAAGATGAGTTGGCAGCACTAGACTCGCAAGTATCTAGACTGGCACATGGCGTGGCGACACGAAACATGAAAAAAGTCAGTAAAGCTATCAATCATATAGCCAAGATTGTAAATAACGGTTAAAAGCGTACGAATTTCCTGAGAGCGTTTAAGTAATAATTTTGAACATTCTCAGGAGATTTTTATTATGAACCATTCTAGAGCACTAAAAATAATTAGAGCAGCAAAAGAACTGTCCCAACAGGAACTCGCACAGAAATTAGATATTAGCAAAAGCCTAGTATCTTTGATTGAATCGGGTGATAGAAACATGTCCGAGAAGGTTGTTGAACGTATTGTTCAAAAACTTAAAATACCTAAAGAGTTGGTTTTGCTACTGGCAACGGAGGGCGGAAAAAGCATACCTTCAGAAGATAAACTTAAGGTGGGCAAGTTACTACTGGATATTTCTGTAAAAACAAATGCCTGACCTTCCATTTAAAAGCCGCACTTCCACAAAAAATCTAGCTTATTTGTTAGAGGAAGATTTAGCGGAATTACAGAAACTATCTGAAACCTACGCAAGCTATTACTCTCCCTGGAAAAAGAAAAAGAAAAACTCATCAAAAAGTCGCCAGATTGAACCTAGTAGGGGTCAATTAAAGCACATTCAAAAGAAGATTAACGACAGAATCCTTAAGAAATTCCCCCTTCCCAAAAATATAATAGGCGGTGTTAAAGACAAAACTGTTAAGGATAATGCCCGCGTACACTTGAAGCAACCTGTTGTAGTGGCACTAGATATTAAAAGATGTTTTCCAAGCATAAAAAATACTATGGTCTTTGATATGTTTAGAAAAGAATTTGAATTTTCATCTAATATCTCGAGTATACTGACACGACTTACAACATATAAGGGACACATTCCTCAGGGCGCCCCTACAAGCACTTCACTAGCAAATTTATGTCTACTACCAATGCATAGGGATATAGAAAGCTATTGTATGCGTAACGGGTTAAATTACACACTTTGGGTTGATGATATAACAATATCGGGGGAAGAACCACACAAACACATAGCGTCCATAATAAAAATTATTATCTCCCATAAATACAAGGTTAGTAACCGTAAGATTGTAGTAATGCCCGCAAACATACGACAGGAGGTGACTGGTATTGTTGTGAATAGCTTCAAACCTACAGTTCCTATGGACAAAATGAAAAGATATAAAAGAACCGTAGTTATTAGTAATAACGATGAGGAATTTAAAAATAAGCTAGTAGGTCAATTAGGGTATGTGGGTTTTATAAATAAAAAGCAAAGAAAACAGTTGGAAAAGTTGATTGACTAGAGATTCGTTTTGAGAAGATTTATTAGTTGTGCCCAGAACTCACTCTAATACCTTGGTAGGTTCTAGTGTATGCTCAGCCAGGGGGAGGTGATATTTATGTTTAATGCTAATTTGATAAAAGAGCTAAAATTGAAGATCCAATTATTTTTGGGAAGAAAAGAGTCTAGTGAAAGTACCGGAATTCACGATAGCGGTAAAGGTACTAAAATACACGATAACACGACAATCAACTACAGAACGGGAATAAAAGAGGAAGGAGAGAATGCCGACATAAGAGGTAACAAAATAATAAAATCATAGAAAGTTTCCTGACTAGCATACTTAATGACGAACCAAAAAGAACATAACCCAAATTACGGTGTAACTCTCCAGCAAGTAATGGAACTTTGGATTATTCCTGAAATTAAAAAAAGACAAGACGAGGGTACAATACCCACAGAACCTCCATACACATTACACAAGGCACAAGTACTCATTGGGGCGGACGGCACAAAGATTGTGAGGTTAAACAACGAGGTAAAGATCCTTGCAAAAGCCAAAACTACAAAACCAATAACAAAAGGGCAAGTCTTATATGAATCTGATATCGAAACAATTGAGGAATTACTTCTCATTGAAGAGGAAAGAGATCTAGGACACTTCACTTTTATCAAGTTCAAAAACAGTTGGATATTAGCTTTTTCCTTCATATATGACACTTCAAAAGCCATTAAATTATTAAAAAAAGGAGAAGAGTTCTTAAGTAGTGCAAAACACAATACAACAAAAGGCTTATGGGGAGCAAGCGCAACAAATCTTTACTATGCATTTGAAAACATAGTGAAGGCCAGGTTCTATTTATTCCCTAACCAAGAAATTAGAAAATCGACTAAACATGGAACGTTAGCTGGAATCGTAAATAAATACTACAAAAATTCTGATGTCATCAATCTTAGTCAAAAAAATACCTATAATTTTCTTCACTCAAATATAAATAAAGCAAGATATGACGAAACCTTCAAAATGAGTACAACTCAAGTAAACACGATGATTAACGATGCGAATGCGCTAGTAAATGAAATTAATAAATATACCCATAAAAGTAACTAAATATATATTTTTCTGACACACTAATAATTTAGACTGGTTCGTTGATATAATTACGGAACATATGGGTAAACCGAAGTGGAAAAAGTTTGAGGATAAAACACACAGTATTGTGGAAAGTTTTAATCCGAACAAAACCGTTCTAGATCCGTATGCTCAGCCATTCAGGTTTTGCAAAAACCTGAATGGGCCAATGTAAATATGAGCGAATGCGAGTATTTCATTGCACCCGAAAAGTTGCTACTGCAACTTTGAGTACTGTAGGAAAAAGTAACGATAAATTTGTGGTTTTGGATGCAAGAGCGAAGCGAATTGCCCTGCCCCCCATCCTGAAAAGAAAACGTACAGGACAGTAGAAATGTAAAACCTTTTTTAATCTAGAATAAGTCCAATTAAAGAGTGTATAATCCAACTATGGGCGGCACATCCGCAGAAAAACCAAAAGATAAGTTAAGTTGTCACACATTCTATTTTGAAACACCCCTTTACACCCCAATTAACATAGAAGATCTAGAAAATGATATTTTCGATGGAAACGTAGATGCTTATAACCCTCTGCAGAAGTTTGATACAACCTTCAAAATAATTGATAAAAGAATGGGAGGAAACTACTGTAATTATCACAGGGTTACTCTTGTTTGCAAACGAGATGACGACACTTATTTGACCTTTTTTATTTTTGAGGGAGCTAAGGCAGTGGTAAAGATTGGACAAAACCCTTCCCTTGCAGATATACAATTTGCAGAACTCGGGAAAAAATACGACAAACTATTAGACAAACAACGATTAGCAGAATTTAAAAGAGCGCTTGGTCTTGCCGCGCACGGTGTTGGCGCGGGTTCCCTCATTTATTTAAGGCGCATATTTGAGAGTTTAATTTTGCAAGCTTTTCAAGAGAATAAAAACAAACACTCGCTGGATGTGAAAGAATTCAGTGCTCTAAGAATGGGAGAAAAAGTTACGGCATTAAAAACTTTTTTACCTAGCCAACTAGTAGAGATGAAAAAGGTATATAAAATACTTAGCAACGGTATTCACAATCTTAGTGAGTGTGAATGCCTTGCTTATTTTCCAACACTAAAGCTTTCAATAGAATTAATACTGGATCAGAAAATAGAAATGGCGGCAAAGGCAAAAAGGGACGCTGCGGTTAAAAAACAAATTGAGGGAATGTCTTAAGAATCTAGATTTCTTACTGTCTCATTTATATCCCAGAGAATAAAAAGGTTCTAGATCTACGTGCTCAACCAATGAACTAGCTACTGACATCCCGTTCCTGCTATAATTACCAAAGATTACTACTAATATGATTAATATGACCCTCTCTAAATCCGATTACATGCTATTTCTCCGACACCCTGCTTGGCTATGGTTGAAGAAGTATGATAAATACAAACTCCCCCCAATCGATGACAATCTTCAAGCTCTATTTGATGCCGGACATGAATTTGAGAACTATGCCGAGAAACTTTACCCAAAAGCCGTCAAGCTAGGCTTTTCCAGCTACAACGAATATAAAGACCTGCCTA